>SMTZ1_10003319_pt1 | contig 33874 bp, 37 predicted proteins | sample DeeMarSWOR136_30_FD_25667 | JGI IMG/M metagenome (IMG submission 25667) | reverse complement strand
AACAATGGGAATTGCTCCAGTTGCCTCACAGAATTTTGTGACGGGTTCCTGAGCGTAAAGCCTTGCTGCTATCCCAGCGATTTTTGATGGTTCAAATCTGGCTAGAAATTTCGCGGCTATCCGTATGCGTTCATCAGTCTTCTTAATATCCAAAACAAATAAACCGTCAGGTCGAACACGGTATATGAATTGCTCCATGTTACCAATTTTCATTCTTGTTCCAATATGTGTTCCCGCGGAGAGAAGTGTATCCCGCGGTAGTAGGACAAATTCTCATCTCCTAAAGCATCGGAATATCAGCCATTTTGGCTCTATTCCCTAGAAATTCTTCTATTCTTATCAATTCATTTATCTTCGCTATTCTTGCTCCCTCAACAACACCTGTTTTTATTATTGGACATCCGAAGGCCACAGCCAAGTGAGCTATGTGCCAATCGCATGTATCGCCTGAACGATGTGACATTACTGAAATGTACCCAGCCTCCTTCGCCATTTCAACAGCCTCCCAAGCATCGGTTAACGTGCCAACCTGATTCACCTTTATTATAATTGCATTTGCTGCATCCAATTTTATTCCATGACTCAACCTTTCAGTGTTCGTAGCAAACAAGTCGTCTCCGCAAATTATGCACTTTTCCACTTTTTTAGTGATTTCTGCAAGATTCCGAAAGTCTTCTTCATAGAATGGATCCTCAACATATACGAGATGATAAGTTTTAACGAGTTCACGAATGAATTCCAATTGTTCTCCAGAATCACGGTCTTTTCCTTCTTGTGGATAGATGTAAGTTTTTGCTCTATTGTTCCATAGGGAGGATGCAGCAACATCAATACCTAGTTTGCATTCGAAACCTAATTCGTTGTCCACTTCTTTACATACGTCAGCTAATACTTCTAGAGCATCTAGATTTCCGATGTTTGTGATCCAAGCTCCTTCATCGCTCCTGCCACCACCAAAAAGGCTATCTTTCTTATCTAGTATGTCGCCAATTTTCCTGTGGATTTTAGCGTTGGCTAATGCAGCTTCCAAAAAGGTTTCAGCTCCGAGAGGGAGAACTAGGAATTCTTGTATGTCTGGGGTTTTTCCTTTGCCGTGTTTTCCTCCGCTTATTATATTTCCAAGCGGGCAAGGTAATTCGTGAGCTAAATATCCGCCTAAGTAATGGAAGAGAAGTGAACCATAAGAATTCGCTGCAGCCTCGACACTTGCCAGCGAAATCGTAAAAGCTGTATTTCCACCCAAAATCCTGAAATCTCTCGTACCGTCGATTTCATGCAGTGTTCTATCAATATCTTCTTGGTAATCCACGTTTAATCCGACTAGTTCGGGAGCTATCACTTGCCCAACTTTTTCAATTGCTTCATCCACTCGGCCTTGAGGATAGGAAACTGCTTCAGCTTTTCCACGGCTTCGTCCGACAGGAGCCGAAACTCTTCCAAAACTTGAGGTTGTAACAACATCAACCTCAATTGTCTCTTCTCCGCGACTGTTGAAAACTTTTCTTGCAATGACATCCTCGATGACGGTTGACATGTCTTTTCCTTCCATCGCTCATTAAAAGTAGTTTCTTGCCTCTCTTCTCTTCTCAGCCACTTCATGAAATCGAAGCACTTCATCTATAACTTCCACGTGTGACAACAGCATGCGTCTGCAACAGTATCTTTCAACGCCTAGGCTGTTCAAGACTTCACCGGGGTCCTCTCCGGCTTTCACTCTTTTCATAAAATCTTCCCACTTATCTCCAATTAACTTGCCGCACGTAAAACATCTGACAGGTATAATTATTCTAATCAGCCTCCCTATCTGTAGCTTTTCTGAGATCTGGCTCTTGCTCCTGGGCCTCCAAATTTCTTAGGCTCTTTTCGTCTCGGGTCTCCAACAACCATAGTTCTGTCATACTCAACAAAGACTCTGCGTAGGCGGGAACTCTTCGTCCATTTTAATAAAGCATTTGCTATTGCCATTCGTGATGCTTCTGCCTGTCCCATGTATCCACCACCTGAAACCGTTATCTCTATGTCCAGTTGTCTGCGAACCTCATCTCCAGCCTGTATGAGTGGTTCCATTATTTTTTCACGTGTAATCTCCGGTTCATAAATCTCCAATGGAATTCTGTTTATGCGTATCCGTCCAATTCCAGGCCTAACAATGGCCCTTGCTATGGCTGTTTTCCTTTTTCCACTTACAACCAAGACCTTTTTCGCTGGCAAAACTATTCACCAAAGTTCCAACCTATTTCTTTTGCAAGTTCGCCAACCGTGAAATATGGGCATTTCAGTTTTTCCATATGGGCCTTCGTCAAAGTTTCCGTTGCCCGGTCTTCAAGTTCTTCTGGTAATCCGATGAATACTTTAAGCCTTTTATATGCTCCTTTGCCCTTAGGCTTTTTATATGGAAGCATACCTCTCACTGTTCTTCGGACTAGTCTGTCAGGTCTTCTGTAATGGAATGGGCCTTTTTTCGGATGTCCTACCCCAAGAAATTCTTTTGTTTCTCTTACTCTGCTTTTCTTTTTGCCTGAAAGCACAGCTTTCTCAGCGTTTACAATTATTATTTTCTCACCTTCTAACAATCGTTTAGCAATTATGCTTGCCATCCTGCCAAGAATAAGGTGTCGTGCGTCAATTATCTTTGTTTTTTGGTTTATTGTTCGCATTTTTTCACCCGATTATTTTAATATTTGAACCCTTCGGATTCTTCTTTACGAGTTGAAGGAGCGACAACGGTTTGCCCTTTGCAGCCTTTATTTTTTCTTTTGCCTTTTCTGAGAAAGCGAAGGCTGCCACAGTTATTGGATGATCGATGTTTCCTGTACTTAGTACTTTGCCTGGAACGACTACTGTTTCTTTTTTCTCCGTGTACCTGTTCAATCGGCTTACATTCACAGTGATACGCTTTCTTCTAGGCTTTGCTAAATATTTGGCGACATCTCTCCAAATCTTCGCATCATTTTCTCTGCTTTCTTTTTTTAAGAAGCGAATAAGGTGGATGAGCTGTGGATTTGATGTTTTGGTCTTTCTCACTTTCTTTTCACTTTGACTTCACTTATGAATTCTTTCAGTTGATCATTCAGAATATTTACAGCTTCCTTCACCATTCTTTCAGGAGAAAGCGCACCTGTGGATTCTATGTTGAATATGAATGCACCCTTTTCCCAGTTTACCTCTATGGCTGGTGGGTTCTTTTGGCAAGTATCAACACAGTCTTGGCAGAGAGTGCAAGCCATTAGATTGCGAATTTCTATTTTGTCTCCACTTTTAGCTAAGACTTCTCTTGGACAAACCTCTACACATTTCGCGCATTTATCACATCTTTTGCTGTCTATTTTGATTTGTGGAAAATACTTGTAGGTGCACATCGAAACCGGTTGCCATTTTGCGTGGCTTTTTCCTTTTCCAAGTCTCGCGTAGGCTTCGAGTTTCACCTTCTGCTCTTTCGCCAGTTTTACTATGGGTATTCTGTTACTCACCGGAGTTATATCTAGGTTTTCTGATATCAGTTCCTCTGAATAAACAGTTCTTGTTCCTTCTTTTGATTCAGCATCAAGTGTAAGTGAGACTCTGCATAGGTTGCATCCAAACTCGCTTTTGCATGAACAATTCGCGGGCAGATTATAACTGTCTAAGTCAGTCTTAAGGGGAATGAGTCCAAGCCTATGGGCTATAATTTCATCTTGCAATACGGAAGAGTTATCAATCATCACAACTTCGTCTATTGCCATGCATGGAACTTCCGCGATTATATTTCTTCTTAATGCATTCATAAATGGAATGTCAGTTTCTCGAATAAGTAGACGCATGTTTCTTTCGTCTCTTTCAAGTACTTTTATTTCCATTCTGCCTGAACACTCCACGATAATCTACGATAATTGCTGTGCCGTTCAATAGAGTACTGGTGCATTATTTCAACTTTTCTATCAAAAAGAAGTGCGAATTTCACACCTTCAATTAAACTCTTCTTCCTCTTCTACCACCTGGTCTCCGTGTACCATCATGAGGAATAGGCGTAACCTCTTCTATGCGCCCTATGCGGAACCCTTCTCTCGCCAGAGCCCTTATGGCTGCTTGCGCACCTGCACCTGGAGTTCTTGGTCCTGAACCTCCAGGAGCCCTTACTTTTATGTGTATAGCTATTACTCCTTTATCTTTGGCTGTTTTTGCCGCTGCATAGGCTGCTCGCATGGCTGCGTAAGTTGAGGATTCCATTCTGTCTGCCTTCACAAACATTCCACCTGATGTTCTTGCTATCGTTTCTGCGCCTGAGATGTCGGTTATATGAACTATTGTGTTGTTATAGGAACTGTAAATATGGACGACACCCCACTTCTCAGTTTTCTTTCTGACACTTCCACTGCTATTCATCTTATCCCTCTTCGACTTCTCTTTCCTCTGTTTTCTTCTCTCTAGTTGCTGTACCCGCTATCATTTGACGTAGAGGATGGCTTGAATCTGCAAATGGGCTTTGAGGTGTATATGTTATTTGGTTTTCTTCTTCCTGTGTCACTAGATAGCTTGGAACAGTTACGCACTGGTTTCCAATGATTATATGTCTGTGAGTTATGAGTTGGCGAGCTTGATATATCGACTTGGCTAGACCTTTCTGGAGAACGATTGTTTGAAGCCTGCGTTCTAGAAAATCTTCAACTGCCAAGTCTAATATGTCATCAAGAACTGCTGTTTCATGTATTATGCCGAGTTTTTTCAAGCGTTTCAGGAGCATCTTCTCCATTTTTCTGCGTTCTTCAGGCGTCTTACCTATTAGGGATCGGGATATTCCCCTAAATTTAGACAGCATCGTTTTGTTTCGCCATAATTCACGCTTGTTCCTTAGACCGTACTGACCTATAAGCTTAAGCTCTTCTTGTAAGATATCTGGTCGCCAAAGAAACCTTGGAGCTTTGTATTTCTTTCTCTGTTTTCTAGGGTCACCCATAACTCTTTTACATCCTTCTTCGCGTTTTCACTTTTACTCCAACAGCTTTTCCTTTTCTTCCAGTTGATCTTGTCCTTTGTCCACGCACTTTCAATCCATAAGCGTGGCGATATCCACACCACGATTTCATCTCTTTCATCCGCTTGATATCCATATTTGTTCTCAAAACAAGGTCCGGTCCAATGAGATGGCTATCTTCTCCAGTTTCTAAATCTTTTCTTCTGTTAAGAAGCCACAGTGGTAGTCCGAATTTTTTTGGTTCCTGTATTATTTGTTCTATTTTTTCAGCTTCTGCCTCTGTCAGAAAGCCTGCCCTTTTCTCAGGGTTCATCCCGGTTTTTTGGATTATTGCATTTGCAAGATTGAGGCCTATGCCTTTGATCTTTGTTAGGGCGTATGGTATCTTTAGGGTGCCATTTATGTCTGTACCTGTTATTCGAAGTATGTGACGGAATTCCTTGGACATTTGTCGCCAACCATCAATTATTAAAGCTAACTACGGAAATAACCATATTTTATTTAAACCTTCCTTTCGATTATATAGTTATGTTAATGAGAAACCTACAACTGTCAATGGTTTTAGGTTTAAGTGGAGTTCTGCTTGAAGATGCTGTTGCTGAAGACTTTAGAAAGAAAGGTTATATTGCTTCTGTATGTAAGAATCAATGATGTTTTGGCTGTAGACCTAGTATGTCTTTGACTTATTTGGTCGAATGCAAGGATCATGCACTATCTTGTGAGCAATAGTTGTTAGTTGCACGGAAACTCGACTAAAACTGTACAGCATGCTCGGAGCTTCTAATACAAAAATTTCTGTCCAGAAAACATCTTAAAGGTTTTTGATAGCACATGCTAAAGATGCGAGAAGTTCTGAAAAGATTAAGGAGCTGATTGAAACTGGCTTTGAATACATCACTTAGCAAGAGAATCTAAAACTCTTTAGAAAAAGGAAGTAGGGTAACCAGTTTATCTGTAGCGCCGCCGGTAGGACTTGAACCTACGACCAACTGGTTAACAGCCAGCCGCTCTACCGAGCTGAGCTACGGCGGCAGGTTATGTGAGTTTTGAATTTTCAAGTCATATTTAAGTTTAGTCATGAAGTATTTTGTTCATAGAAGTAGTATTTTCCGTTCATGATTCTTGTTACTTCTTCCATTTTTGGTGCGGTCGTTCTAAGTCCATTTTCGGTCTCACAGGTATCAAACTGAAAAATTAGGATGAGAAAAACCTAGGCATGTTATACAAAATCAACGTCTAATTACGCGTTCAGTATGGATGGTGATGAGGTCTTAAGAGCTCTTCCAATATTGAGAGCATTGTTGGTACCTTGGTTACGATGTCTGTAAGTGTCAACATGCCTACAATTTTCTCTTTTTCCATGACGGGGAGTTTTTTAATCTTTTTCTTTGCCATGACTTTTGCCGCTTCGTCTATACTGGCTGTTTTGCTGATGGACACTACTGGGCTGGTCATCACCTGCCTTGCACTGAGGATTTCAGGTGCTAGACAGGGTTCGACGATCCTTCTCAATATGTCACGCTCGGTTACGATACCTACTGGTCTTCCAGCTTGCACAACTATTATAGAGCCAATATTAAACTTGTTCATAGTGGCTACGACTTCTTTGACACTGGTGTCAGGTCGTACGACTTTCACATCCTTCGACATGACATCTCTTACAAGGACTATACCTGCCATCTACTCTTTACCTCCATACACGCCTAGTCATTATAGGTTCAGCCCTTTATGTCTTTTGACGCTTTGACCATCTCAAATGTTAATTTTTGCCCGGGTTTAGAGAAAAACATGGACACATAGGGAGTTATGGTTATACAAGGAAATGCATTTTTGCGAAAGACTGTACATTTTTACGTATCCAGCCCGTTTAAAGAGGGGGAAAGCACTTGTTTGCATACGATACGCACCAGTTTCCTCATAACGTCAGAGCTACAGAAGAGTGGAAACATTTTAACAAAATTCATATGACCAATGTGAATTAATGATTAAAAATCAGCGAAAAAATTGACAACAATGTTTAAATAGTTTTTCTGTTTGTTACCGCATGTCTTAAATCTAAAATTTAAGTGGGGTGATATAAAATTGGGTAGCAAAGGAAGAGGTCGTTTGTTCCGCAGAAAAGACGGAAAATACCTAATCTATCTGCCAGTGTACTTAGCTGAAGACAGCATGTTCCCATTCAAAGGCAGCGACAGCATACTTGTCAAAGTAAGTTTCAAACCTGGCGGAGAAGAGAAATTACTCATAGAAAAGTGGGAAGAACCAGAAGAAGCCTAAATTTCAGCCCTTTTTCATCTCAAACTCTACTGTTTTTTAGCTAATGAAGAGTGTAAAACTCTTCAATTTTATTTTTCAGTTTCCTTGATTTAATCAATTATATATTCAATTTGTTCGTAAAAAAAAAGAGCAAGGGAAACAACTGAAACTCTGAGGCTAAAAGGCATATTCGATTCTATTGCTCGGATAAGCTTCTTCCATTTTCTCTCACAACATCTACAAATAACAAGCATAATAGAACTAGACTGTTATCATTCATCAAAATCATATTTACAGAAAAATTCTGAAAGGTTTCTCACTTCTTCTTGGAGCCATAATATCTCAATCTTCTTCTTTCATTTAGAAAAGTGTATATGTTAGGTTTTATAATTAGGTTGAAAAGGCTAACGGAGAAAAAAGGTATTGAAAAAGATTTTTGAAGTTAGATGGCATGGTAGAGGTGGTCAAGGGGCATGGACCGCCAGCGAATTATTAGCACGAGCAGCAATTCATGAAGGTAAACACATCCAATCATTTCCAGAGTTCGGTCCAGAACGTATGGGTGCACCAGTAGCTGCCTTTACAAGAATAAGCAGTGAGCCGATAAAAATACACTGTGCAGTCTACAATCCTGATGCAGTAGCAGTTTTGGACGCCACATTACTGAAGACTGTTCCAGTCACCAAAGGATTGAATGAAGGGGGAACAGTCATAATCAACTCAAAAGAAAATCCAGCGGATATAAGAAAGAAACTGAATGCAAACAAAGGCGATTTTTTCACCATTCCTGCAACGGAAATCGCCATGAAGATTTTGGGAAGACCAATTACAAACACAGCAATGTTAGGCAGTATCGCCCGCGTAACAGAGATAGTAAAACTGGAAAGCATTGAAAAAGTTGTTACAGAACGTTTCAAAGAAAAAATCGCAGAGAAGAATGTAGCCGTTATAAAGGAAGCTTATGAGGAGGTAAAATCTGAATGACTATACAAGAGAAAAATTGGAAAGAAATTCCGCCTGCTGGCGTATGCTGGAAGTCAAGTACAGAATACTTGACAGGAGACTGGAAAACCTACAAGCCAGTGAGGGACTTAGAGAAATGTACACGATGTCTACTATGCGCGATCTTCTGCCCGGATGGAGCAATCCACTGGAACTCCAAGAAAGAAGATATCGAATTTGACTATGATTTTTGCAAAGGATGTGGAATATGCGCAAATGAATGCCCTACAAATGCGATAGAGATGAAACTTGAATAGAGGTATGTTAAGATGAAAAGTTATGTTAAACAAAAGGTTCTAGCCTTGAACGGAGATGAGGCTGTTGCGTACGCTGCAAAACAGTCAGATGTAGATGTTGTTGCAGCCTATCCTGTAACTCCACAGACAATAATTGTTGAAAGATTCAGCGAATACGTAGCCAATGGTGAAGTTAACACAGAATTCGTTTGCGTAGAATCGGAACACAGCGCTATGACAGCATGCATTACCGCGTCAGCAACCGGGGCAAGAACCTTCACAGCCACAGCAGCTCCAGGCCTAGCCTTGATGCATGAAATGCTTTATGTGGCCTCAGGATGTCGAACACCAGTAGTTATGGCTGTGGCTAATAGGGCACTGTCAGCACCTTTGAACATTCACTGTGATCATTCAGATAGCATGGGCCAACGTGACAGCGGCTGGATACAGATATATGCTGAAAATTCACAAGAAGCATACGATTCTATAATTCAATCATTCCGAATAGCTGAGAATCCAGAGACACTTCTGCCTGTAATGGTCTGCTTAGATGGTTTCACCTTAAGCCATACATTAGAAAATGTGCAGATACTTCCAGACGATGTTGTTGAAAAAATTGTTGGAATACGCCAAATTCCTCACGTTGTAACCCATGAAAAAAAGAAAGGTCCGTTCAGACTCAGCTCAGAACACCCCATGAGCATTGGACCTGTAGCCTTGCAGGACTACTATTTTGAGTTCAAAAGGCAACAAGAGGAAGCTATGAAAAACGCATCAAAAATTATCCAACATACGCATGAGGAATACGCTCAGATAAGTGGAAGACGTTATGGAGATGGATTGTTTGACCTTTACTGTCTTGAAGATGCTGAAACAGCTATAATATGTTTAGGCTCGACTGCTGGAACCGTCAAGAACGTTGTAGATGAACTTAGGGCAGAAGGAATCAAAGCTGGTTTGCTTAGAATTCGGACTTTCAGACCATTAGCAATCAAAGAAATAATCAGAGCTATTGAAAAAGTGAAGGCAGTAGCTGTCATGGACAGGAGCATAAGTTTTGGAGGACATGGCGGACCAGTATTTCATGAGATCCGACACGCATTGTATGATGCATCTTTACATCCCTGTGTGGTTAACTACATTTATGGGTTGGGTGGAAGAGACACGAGTCCAAGTCAAATACGCAAAATATACGATGACCTACAAAATATAATGCATAAGTCAAAAGTTGAAAACCCTGTACGATATGTCGGGTTAAGAGGTTAGAAAGGAGAGAAATGGAAAATGTTTTCTGAATGGAAATTTACGATTAAGGACATAACTGAAAAACCAGATCTTTTCATGTCTGGTCACAGGGCATGTGCAGGTTGCGGACCAGCAACTGTTGAAGGCTGTTAGAGGCCCAACCATAGTGACCTCTGCAACGGGATGCATGGAGGTTGTTTCAAGCATCTATCCATACACGTCTTGGGCTACACCGTGGATACACACAGCCTTTGAAAATGCTGCAGCAAATGCCTCAGGAATAGAAGCCGCCTTGAAAATCTTGAAAAAGAAGGGTAGAGCAAAGCAAGAGCAAATAGATGTTATTGCTTTCGCAGGAGATGGAGGCACTTACGACATAGGCATTCAAGCCCTTTCCGGAGCAGTAGAAAGAGGACATGATTTTCTGTATGTTCTTTATGACAACGAAGCATACATGAACACAGGCATCCAACGAAGCGGAGGAACACCCCATGGGGCATCTACAACCACGTCGCCAGCCGGCAAAGTCATACCTGGAAAACTTCAATATAAAAAGCCGATTGCAGATATAATGGTTGCACATGCTATGCCATACGTAGCAACGGCTTCACCCTACTATTGGCGGGACCTAATATCAAAATCTAGGAAAGGCATAGAAGTGAATGGGCCTGCTTTCCTGCATGTTTTTGCACCTTGCCCAAGAGGATGGCGATATGATACAAGCAAGTCCATAGAGATTTCACGTCTAGCTGTGGAAACATGCGTATTCCCATTATGGGAAGTGATAAATGGTGAATATCACCTGTCAGCGCCAAGCAAAGTTGTAGCTTTAAAATCTGAAAGAAAGAAGCCAGTGAGGGAATACTTGAAGATGCAAGGACGTTTCAGACACTTGTTCACTCCAAAACATGAAAAAGTAATAGATGAAATTCAACGGATAACAGATGACAGATGGCAACATCTACTCAAAAAATGTGGAATGGCATAACTGCCTAAACATCCATTTTTTATAAACTACCGTTATCAATATCGATTAATGATAACCTAGAACACCCGTATTAAGAGTTTTATATTATTGGAAAAACTGGCTCATCTCTATTCTTGAAAAGCTCAGAAAGTTTTCGGAATATTCACTTGAACGTCTCACTGAAAGCGGATTAGGAAAAGGCGCTCGCTCACTATTACTCAACGCCTCCTCATCAAACAGAAAGACTAGGTCTGGAGCAAAAAACGATGTTAATTATACATTAGCCAATAATGTAAAACTAGAAACAGAATGATAGAAAGATGGCTGGAAAGAAGAGAAGCGCACGCTTTCCCTATATAGTTTTTATGCATGTTTCCTTAGATATTTTTCTATTTCGTTTTCTGCATTGTCTGCTTTTATGAATATGGGTACGTTTTCTATGCCAGTTGCTATATAGCTTGACAGTAGCCATTCGCCGGGTGCAAATTCTAGGGTTTTTTCCAGTATGCTTTTGTCTATCATAAAAGTGTCGCTAATTAATGTGCGGTCGTATGGTCGTGGTAGTGTACCTGCAAAGTATGTGTGAAGCTGTTGTAGTGCATTGGTGTTCAGGTAAGCAATGCGTTGTGTGGCTATGCATGCTCCTAAACCGTATTTTCTTCCCTGCCTGAGCAGAGTCTCAACATACTTGGAACATTTGGTGTCTATTCCTGAAGAACTGCTTGGGCTTGGGATGAATTCTTGTGCTTCGTCGAAAACAAGTAGGATATAGGGTTTAATCTGAAATTCACGTTTTCTCCTTGCTAGTAGATTTTGTGTCAGCGTCACAACAAGGTTTTTTATTATAAATGGATCTGAAATTGAAACGCAAAGAAGCCTTGTATCACTTCGCATAAGTTCAAGGATTTTTTCAGCTGTCACTCCATGTATCTCTTCCGTCTCCTTCTCCTGCTTTTTCCTTAGTCTATCAAGTATTGTCTTTCTTGTGGTTGCCCACGCATATAACCCACTTCTTTCAGAAACTTTGAATTCCTGAACTGCTTGCGTAGCAACAGAATCTATGTAGTTCACGAAGTCCTCGTTCACTTCTTGGTTTTCACTTAAGTCATGCTTTTCCAAGTATTCAACTATGGTGTCGCGTGTTTTGTCTATAGCGTTCATGTAATGTGGTCTGTCAATACTGTTCAGTCTCTGAGCTTTGAGTTCATCCAAAAATTGTATATAGGTCGGAACTTTCTGCCTAGGCATTTTGTAATGGGCAAGTTTTTTCTGTTCCATTACATGGTCTAAACCAGCTTTAATTCTTTCATCATCTTCGTATTTCCTTGGTTTAACAATGGAATAGAAGAACTGGTCTAACACGTCAATTTTGTGTTCAAGAACAATCTTTGCAGGAACTGTTGGATCTGCAAGTATATCCAAGAGCAGGAAGATGTATTCACAGCTTATGTCGAAAATTATGACTTTTGTGTCTTTTGTATGTAGTAGAATACGTCTCAGAATATTTGACATGAGATTGCTTTTTCCACCTCCTGTGAAGGCAAAAACGCCAAAGTGGTAGCGGATAAGTTTTTCAAAATCAACATATATTGGGATAGCGGTTCTACTTGCTTCAAACATTTTGATTAGTCCAAGCCTTGGGTCGACTCTGGCATCTTCCACAGTTTTTGAAGAGTCTATGCCGAGTCTTTCAGTTATTTTTTGGTTGTACATGCGGTTTATCATGTTGCTGTTGAAAACTTGGATTGGACTGCCAACAATTGGATATGAGAAGCCTTTGGTAAACTTGAATTGACAGTCTTTGCTTATCCTTAAGTCATAGTTTATGGGAATTGCATCTATCTGAATCATCATTGTGGATGTGTCGTCTGTCTGCCAGTCTAATTCAGATTGCTCTATAATCTCGAATTGCATGGGATAGTAGCCATGATCGGACAAGCCACGCAATCCAAAATGCTCGGGCCAAATCCGGCTAACCTCCATGAGTGTGTACCTTTCCTCATCTCGTTCCGACTGTTTGAAGTTTTTGACGGCTAGGAGCATGCCTTCTTCCATGAGTGCTATCAAATCTTTTTGATATTCAGCCTTTATGCGGCAGTGGTAACGGGCTCCTGTGCCTCCAAGCTTGGTTTCTTCAGCACCTCCGAAATATTTTGGAATGACGGCGGCTAGTCTTGCATGGAATTTGCCGTCGAAATCTGTGAAGCAGAAGCTATTGAATTCCTTTTCTTCTTGCATCTTCAATGGTTGTTCTCCTCTCTCTGAAAGTGCTCATGTAGAATATGAATTTTCTTAATTTATGATTATTGAGTAGCCAATCCGCCACAGTATCCACAACACGTTTGAATTGGCTGTAATTCATTTTCGCAATCTTGTCAGCAATGAATAGAGGTTTGTTGTGGCCGAAGGCTTCAGGTATACTGGAAGGTGCCATGGCAGTCAAGACTGTCATTGTCAAATTTTGTAGTTTGTTTGGTGTGTTCTTGTCTGTGAATAGGATTGTCTGAACAGGTTCTTTTGCACCGCCGAATTCGTTCCAAAATTTCACAATGTTTTCCGGTCTGAAATCATATTCTGGATAGACCAAACGGTCTGTAAGCAAGACGTTGCTCCGCAATTTTTTATGGCGCCAGAAATGTAACCTTTGCGGTTTTGTCTGTCCAAGATCATGGTTCTGAAGGCTGAATCGTACTCTATTAGGCTCCATGGAGGAGTGATTTCCTCTGGGTTAAGAATGCTGACTGATTGCAGTATCATGCGGTCAGTGTTCGGCAGTTTTTCAAATTCTTTCTGTGAAATGGTTTTTTTCAACAAACCTTCATTGTGCATTATTGGAATCAGTTGACGTTTAAAATCTCTTGCAGCAGTATCCTTTGTAATTCCAACCAGCAGGATTCGCTTTTTCCAGCATTCTTCTATGAGCATGTGTAAAGTGAATAGTGTTAGAAAAGCGATGTCAAGGGTTGTTAGCCAATGTTGCTTTCCATTCTTCAAAATTTTCAGTAGGTTTGCTGTTTTCATTTCGTATTTTTTTGTGAAAAAAAAGCGGTCGCCTATACTTGTTACAAGTTTTCTAATTCGGTGCCAAGTTGTTACATATTTTTCGTTTAGAGTGTAAGTTTTGTCTTTCTCGCTTAAGATGCCTACGTCAACCAAGCGTTTAAGATACCGTTTTACCCTTTTTCTTCTTTCCCCAGAAAGCATTTCAAATTCTATTAAAATCTGCTTTTCAGTTAAGGCTTTCCTCTGTCTGAGCAAATGAATTAGTGCATACTGCAAATAGTCAGCTCTTGGTGAAGGCAAGCCTAAAGCTTGATTGCAGATATACTGTCTTGCAATTAGTATATCATTTTCATCAATGGATTCCCCAGCGATTCCGTATCCTATTATGCTGCTTTTTGTCTTCCAGAGTCTATGTTTTGAGGTATCATAAAGCAAGCTTGCTCGCTCAATAGAAAGACTTCTGTCCAAAATGATTATTCCTATATTCTGTTTGTGGTCTGTAGCCAGTTTATATGCAAGGTAGTATTCGGCAAAGGTCATTATCCAATTTGCGATTGTAGTATTGCTTATTATCGTTTCATCTCTTAAGGGTTGTACTTTTTCAGTCTGGTCATCGTCAAAAAAAGTTTGATCTATATCTGGAACTTCATTTATATAGACAGGTGCAACACTTGAAATACCTGCGCTTTGCCGAGTTGTCCTTTTGTCATACTTGATCATTGGCTTATGGTTTTCTAGAAAAGTAATCGTCCCAGTTGAGGCATAAGCCCCACCGAAGAAAATTATTAGATCAAAGAGTGGACGTGAATACAGGGTACCGTCTATACCTGCGAAACGCACAGTTGAAGATCCAAAAAATTCCTTAGCTGTCACTAGAGCTTCTTTGTAGTTAAAATTCATAATTATAAGATTTGAAATCAGGTTTTCGTAGAGGTTTTCGAGTGATGAAAAACGTTCCTGATAATCCAGAACTTGTCTTGACGCTCCAAGTCTCAGTATGTCGCTTGTACGTCTCACCGAGTCACTTAAAGATGAATTCACCGGATTTCTACCTCACTGCACGAATAATGCTTCTTGCAGTAAAAAGGTTGTCAATAGCTTAAAGGAGCATACACAACGCATACACTATGCACTTTATTAATGATTAAAATCTGCGGCAGATAATTCATCTCTAGATAATTTACATTGAATAGTCAATATATTATTGAATTGACTGAGATAAAGATTTAAATACTTTTCGAAATCATAAACATATCTCAATTTAAAATTTAAGCGAGGTGTTGCAAAATTGGTTAGTGAAGGAAGAGGTCGTTTGTTCCGCAGAAAAGACGGAAAATACCTAATCTATCTGCCAGTGTACTTAGCTGAAGACAGCATGTTCCCATTCAAAGATTTCCAAAGAGGCAAAAGAGGCGGAAGCGATTCTATTGACGTCAAAGTAAGCTTTAAACCCGGCGGAGACAACAAACTGGTCATAGAAAAATGGAGCAACTAATAGAACAATAAAGCAGTAGAATCATCACTGTAATCCAAAGAATCCGACACTGAAAAGTTATCATGTTGCTCACACAGTAAAGATACTCAGAAAATTGCTCCAATTTTTTTATGTGGTATATCATAATACACGCGCTAAAATTGTAGAATTCATGACCCAGTAAAAAAAAGTAATTGAAGCATTTGTTTAGTATGCTATTTCAGATCTGCTAGAATGGATGATGTGGCACCTGCTGCAAGCACCAATAGTTCAAATGTTTTGTATGCCTCAATCATGTTGCTGGTTGTGTACTCGATATTTAATCCGTTGATTCTGTGAACAAAAGGTAATAATTCCGCAACATCTGCAAAGTGACTTGCGATGAAAGTTATTCCTATTTTTGCTGGTTTCTTCGCTGTTAATGGCTTGACTTTGTCTTGTTTAAAGTTAATTACTGCTTTCTTGACTGATTTCTTCAATTCCTTCTTTATTCTCATCATACTATAACTTCTAGCAGAGACTCTGCTCAAAGAACGTTTTAAAACTACAGTTTCCGCCCATGGAGCATATTGTCTGACATCATCTTTTAGGAGTTGAGCTTCACCAGCAACCAGTATGACTGGCACATTAAGGTCTCCTGCTACGTAACTATTTAGGAGAAATTCACTTGCCGCTACACTATTCACTTCTACCCTGCTTATAGTTCCACCGCTATAGGTGTGGTCGAATGTAGATTTCATAGTTCCGAATTTTGCATGATATCCAAGGAATAAAGCAACATTGCATCCTTCTATTCCAGAAACCATGCTGACTGGCCGAGGAAAACCACGGATAATCTCCACAAATTCAGGCAAATCATCAATCAGAAGGTTAACCATCGGTCCATGACTATCAGCAATAACAATTTCGTCAAAGCCATTGCTATTCAACTCTTCCGCCACAGTCAATGTGACTTCTGTTGCGATTTTCCGTGCTTCATCATATAAAGCACCTTTAAGGCTTAAATGACCCGGAATCACGACGTAGGGCATTCCTTCCAAATCAACCGAGATAAAAGCTTTCATGATAAATCACTCATCACAAGTCTGCAAACAACGCGTTAAAAGGTTTCGATTTCCAAATCAGCTGTCATAGCCACATAGATTTTTCTAACTCATAATCTATAATAAATTGAGAGTTTTGAGGTTATCGATCTTTCTAGCGTTCGCTCTTGCTTGTCGCAGGAAACGGAAATTTCCTGTGAGAAGATCACTTAAGAGTCTTGTTAACAAAATTACGAGTAAGGCCTAAACCCAAGGTAGAATAAAAGCAGATAGATTTGTCAAGCTTTTTGTAAATCTTCTTTTATCTTTTCTGCCAATGATTTCGTTTTTCCATGCTCTGCAATGCTGATTTTAGTTTCAAGTCTGACTCTTAAGCCCAAGTTTCTCAGAAAAAGGTAAAGTTGTTCCCCAGTAATCTCGCTTAGCCTATCAGATATGACCAGTTTCACTAGGACATCTTTGACTCTGCGCATAATATAGGGAAATTGGGAGTTTGCAGTATTGAATACTTCCCAAGCCCTATCTTTGAAGACTCGGTCTAGAATATTATTTGCATCAGTTTCTGGGGTTTTCTCATGTTTCTCAGTCAGCCTTCTTTGAAGTTCTCGTAATTTTTTCGCTCTTATGTCCCTTAATTCACTGTCATTCATGGCGATCATCAATCTTTAGCGTATGTCAAATTGATAAACCTTTATGAACACAGTTTCTGTAACAGATCTTTGATTTCTTTTGTGTGTGTACGCATACTGAAGAAGGGTCAATTGCAGTAAGGGTTTAATAAATGAAGAAATGTGCGCTAGCTTTTAGCCAAACTTGTATGATATCGTCTAAAGAGTATGTTTTTCTTCATTATCATTTAACTTTGATATTGCTATAGTGAAGGACGATGTCAAGCCACTCAGTAGCGTTAGCAAACTGACCTTGTGAATCAAAGGCAATGTCGACGTTGAGACAAGGTAGCTTATGAAGCCTAATGAGAATGCAATAATGTTAAGAGGAGATGCGCGCAATCTAAACATAGTATTGGATATTTTGGGGTTCTTGATATCAAATTTATGAAATGTGAATCAATATCTGTGTGATGTGAGAAGGAGAGGAAGTTTCGGATTTCTGATAACTTTTCAGTATAATAGTAGATTTAGAAGGTTCAGTAGGCTAGCAGTCAAGAGTGATCTTTCAGAATTACTTTATTACCCCGCGCGCCAGTTTTCTGAATACTCAATTTATTGACTGATAGCGCAGGCGATAGTTAGGTCAAGTGATATGTCATCAATATGGAGGCTGAAAAGTTTAGAGACTGTATAGAAGCTTTTTAGGCGTATAAAATATATGCAATAGAAGATTTTTCTATAAGAAAATTTCATAAGAGATATTGGAACGAAAGGTTGTTAGAGTTCATGTTCTCAAAGAACATACTTGAAAGAATTGAAGGTGTAAAAGAAATGCTTATGCACACTAAAGAACTTGGGGGAAAAATAAAATCAACGCACTCGAAGGCGAAGTAAACATGCTACGAGAAGAAGTAGAATCCCTAAGAGAACTCCTAGGCTATACAGAAGAAAAAGAAAAACATTAGAGCCAATTTGCTAATGCCGTTCATCAAATTGGAAAACAGAGTGTAAATTGAAACCCATGCGCGTTATTAGCAGCAATACTGTGTAGAAGAAATGCTACTTTAATGAAGAAAAAGTAGTATAATCTGCCTATGTAAATCTAGTGGCTAGTGAATCTAGTACGTCAAGTTTACGCGCGCTTTTACTTTCGAGTGTCAATGATGTTCTCGAGAGTGAGTTTGTAACGACAGCTATCGCACAACTGGTCATCTCTTGTTGCATATCTCTTTTCGCATCTAGTGCATCTGGCATGTTCAACCGTTTCTTTTTTCTGCAAAATATTCTTCAACATTTTCTTCCAGAAATTTAACATGTTTCAGGCAAGCAGATATGATTTATGAATTTGAAATATAGATAGTGAATTTGTGAAAGCACATGTTATTAAACCATCACGCGTGCCATAGTAAGGCTAAATAATTCCTATCTACAATAAACAAGATGTTTGTCATAATGGGGTTTTTACAAAGATGGGTGAAAAAGTGAATTGGCAGTGGATACGGAAAATATTTGGTTATAATGAAGATCAAATGAATGCTCTGAAGAAGTCGCCCCAACATTTGAAGTGGATTAAGGTTTTTCCTAAACTTGACAAAATAAGAATGGTCGCAGAGGTGGTTGAGTCAAGGAATTGTATGGCACAGTTAAAGAAGGGAGATAGGTACTTCTTCAAGTGGGGAGGATATGTCCTGGACAAAAGTGAGGGAGCTGAGAATGTCTGTCTTTGGGCTGTCAGCCAGTTGCTTCCATTCTATCTTATGATTAATGATCGTATTGCTGAAGGCTTGGATCCAAACGACATGATTGTGAATCACGTGAGATGCTACGATGTCGGTTTTAGGGGAAACTGTGGATATGGAGAAGTCTTGATGAAAGTGTATGCAGAACTGAAGGAATAAGTGTACACGTAACTCAAGTGCGTGGGAAGCGTAAGCATAGACTATTATGATTAGGTTTGGCGGAAAGACTTGAAAGGGACATGCAGATAGTGTGTTCATAATGCTTAATCGAAGTCGAAAATTGTCCGTCCCTTTGAGAAAATCATTGTAAACCGACAGTTCTTGCAGATCATCAAAGTGACCTTATGAGCCGTAACGCCCCATTTACTGTCCATTTTTCCCTCCTGTTTTTCAAACTCTGTGTTTTGGCACAAGGGGCAAACCAAATTTTTCTTTCTCGACAAATCAATCAATCCGTTCATACAATAAGCTGGCTTGGGTGTATAAATATGTAGCACTCACGCGCGCGGTCTATTTTTGGTTTTTTGGTAATTGTGTTCTTCATCTTCGTATGGAGACCATTCAAAGGATTCATTGAAGCATGCAACTGCATTCTTAGGAGAGTCTAGAAGAAAAAGATTGAGAGATTAATCCCAAAAAAAGGCGGGTACATTCTATTTTCCTTTGAATTGGGCTTTTCTTTTCTCCAGAAATGCCATAACTCCTTCTTTAGCATCTTCTGTAGTTCCAGCCAACGCTTGCCCAGAAGCTTCGCAGTCTAGAACGGCTCTCAAGTCCATATTCAGTCCTTTGTTCATTATTTTTTTAGCCATTCCAAAAGCTAGAGTGGGGCCTTCCGCCAGTTTTTTGGTCAGCGTATCTACTTCGTTGTTCAAAACGTCTGTTGGCACTGCTTTGTTTATTAAGCCTATTCTTTCAGCCTCTTCAGCATCAACTTTTCTTGCTGTAAAGATGAGTTCCTTTGCTTTGGTCAGTCCTACTAGTCGAGGCAAATGAAATAATGATCCACCGTCTGGAATAAGGCCTATCTGGCTGAATATTAAGCTGAACTGAGCATTTTTTGATGCAATGACCATATCGGCACTCAAAGCGAGACTGCATCCGATGCCTACAGCGATTCCGTTCACTTTGGCTATTACAGGTTTTTCTAAATCAGTAATACCAAGAATTACTTCATGCGCCATTTGAGTCCAATGTCTAACTTCCATGGTTGCGCCTGCAGCTGCTTTTGCCATATCACCGACGTCTGCACCACTGCAGAATGCACGACCAGCTCCTGTGATAACTAGCACTCGCACATTTCTGTCGTGACTTATCTTGGTCATTGCGCTACTCAGCTCTTCAATCATTTTCTCGTTTATTGCGTTCAATTTTTTAGGGCGGTTCAATATCAGTGTCGCAATTTTTTCTTTCCATTCCAAAACTATATGTTCATAGTCCATCTCAATTCTTCCTGCCAATCTATCTATATCTAGACCTGAGTATGCCAGATAGGCTTTTTGCTTTTGAAATGTGTATTTTTGTATGAAATGATTCTAGACAATTAATGCTAAAGTGCGTGAGTTGCTGGACCAAAAGGACATGAAGTGTCAGGTCCTAACCAATCTCCCAAAGTGATGTATGCCGTGTATCTACAACCTCCACATAAGCTATTGTATGCGCATGTTTTGCAAGAACCTTTCAAGGCTTTTCGGTTTCTGAGATAATTTAGTAGTTCGTTGTGAATCCAAATACTCCTTAGGTCTTTTTCAAGAAGATTGCCAAGTTTTGTTGATGAGGCAGGAACGCATGGAATTAAGTCCCCGGAAGCAGTGATTCCTGCATATGTCAACCCAGCAGAGCATCCACCGAAACCTGTTGCAAGTTTTCTCACAATCCTTGAGACTTCAATGCCAAACTTATCTTGAAACATCTTCTCATACCCTGACAAAGCTTCATTTACTGTGAAGACTTTACCTTTTGAACGTTCGTAGCCAAGGCGAGCGTAATAAGTCATCCCTCGAGCATAACATTGCATACCGAACCCGTCTATTACGCTTAGATGAAACTTATTGTATAATGTTTCAAGAGCCTTAATCTTCTCTTTAGGCGTCACATCAAGATTGCATACATCTGCTCCACGACCAGCAGGAATAAGTCGGTTCAGATAGAATCTCGTCGCTCCAAGCCTCTCAGCCAAATCCATTGTTTCCTCTAATTCAGCAATGTTCTTTGAGTGCAAAGTCATAGTCGTAGCCAATTCGTCAAAACCTACCTTAGCACAGTTCTTTATTCCCTCAACCGTTGCTTCAAAGCTTCCATGTTTGTTTCTTAGGAAATCATGAGTTTCAGCTCTTGCCCCATCCAAACCTATCTCTACCCGTTTAATGCCTACCTTAGCGAGTTTCTTCGCCACGTCAGAAGTTATGAGAGTTCCATTAGATGCGACTGTACATAGCATGCCATTGTTATTGGCTCTTTCAATTATATCGCAAAGATCCCTGCGTAGCAGCGGTTCACCACCTGAAAAAGTGAGTACAGCTACTCCCGCCTTACTCATGTTATCTATCACTTTGAAAGCTTGAGAGGTCGTTAGTTCTGAATCGGAAAAAGTGGATGAAGAGTCCTGATGACAGTGTAGACATTTGAGGTTACATCTATTAGTGATGTTCCAAACAATGGCTACTGGAACACCTGCAGGCTGTGGATACCTTATTCCAAAATGGGCAATTCCTTCCACTACACTCAACATGCACTTACGGATGAGCTGATCTTTCAGTAAACGTTTTGTTGTACTCTCATTAACTCCTAGATGAAAGAACAACAGACGAATCATAGGCATCAGAGCTGTGGACACCAGAAAACAACTTTGACAAAGAGAGCCCTGAGTTCCCGAATAGATGTCAAATACTGAAAACAATTGCGCTTGCCCACATTTTTCGCATCTATTTGTCAAATGGTATGCAAGAATTTTCCAGAGAGGATTAAAGACTCGAGTCAAAGAACGACCGCTATTATTTATTTTGACCATTGCCTAACCAACCTTGACTGCTTCCCCCACATATATGCAACTTTTTCCCTGTGTGAAGTTCTGTCTCCTGCAGGTTCAGAATCTAGAAACTGAAAATTCTCAGTATTAACAATATCTCCAGAGAAAAGACCAAAATAGTGACTGAAAAATAAGGATAACATATTCACTGTAGAGATGTGTTTAGAAAAAATGAGAAGAAATCAAAGTAAACCTAAAATTCGCTTCCACCATGTAGGCATTGTAGTGAACGACATTCATGAAGCAATTGACAAGTATGCAACTGCACTTTGTATAGACAAAGAGAAAATCACGGTGTCGGAAATGAACTACATGACTGGAAAACGTGAAATTGAGGAATTCAAGTATGCATTTCTACCCTTAGCAGAAGGAGAGAATAACTTCATAGAGCTTGTGCAACCAACTACTCTTGGCCCAACTTCTAGGTATCTGGAAAAGCATGGTGAAGGCCTATTCCATCTTGCTTTGGAGGCATCTCATATCAAAGAGACAATTAAGGAATTTGAAAAAGCTGGAATACCTCAGGCTGGTGCAACACCAACTGAAGACATTCTATCAGTTTTCTTCCATCCAAAGAAGGCACATGGAGTTTTAATACAAGTACTGAAGAAAGGAGTTTTTGACAGTTCCGGAAGGATAAGTGGAGGAGTCACTGAGAAAGAGGGAGATTAGCTGACATCAGAGCTGATAGACAATGCGCACTTTGCTGATTTGAAAGCTCATATAAGCGGGCACTATTTGGTTTCATCAATTTGAGAGACGCACGAAACACTCTCATTTCTACGCGTTTAATAATACTTCAACTGACTTGGAGATAAAGGAGATTGATTTGATGACCTTTTCGAGTGACTGTTATTGAAGATTCTTCCATAAAGGGTAAATACCTAGTTTTCCTCTGATTAATAAAGGGAGATAGGGAGATTATGAAAAAAGGTGTTCTTGGATTACTTGTCCTTGTATCTTTTCTTTTATGTGAGGCCAGCGCGTTTTCGCCTCATATGACATTGGATTCATGGACAAAAGGCACGATTCCAACAGGGCAATATGTCAATATTGCTCAGATCACAACTCCTTATGGAGATGGCATTTCAGTCAATACTTCTGGTTATCCTGGCGCGTTTGAGTTTAATTATGATTTTTTCGGTTATTATAATGAGAGATTTATTGTTCCTCCATCTGGAAGAGTCGAAGTCGAAGGTTATTTCATGTATGACGATATCACTCCACACCTTGATCGAAGACATTTGTCCCTGTACTTGTTGCATTCGGACTTGTCTGGCTATATGGCTAACAGGACTCGTGTTTTGGATTATGCTCATGGACATATGCCTGGAGTCTGGTATCATCGACTTATAATTTTCTCCGATTTAGATCCTGGAAAAGAGTTTATGCTGGCTTTTGGGAGAAGAGATTTGTGCGACATGGACCGTGAACTGCAGGCGTCTTGTGCTGATGTTAATGTTGACGTTTGTCGCATATTGAAAGTTCCATATCAGTTCTTGACTATACAACAAGCTATTTCGGAAGCTTCACCAGGGGATATAATACAAATAGCTTCTGGAACATACTATGAATATATCGTTGTAGACAAAGACAACTTGAAGATTATTGGAGAGAGCGCCAGTACAACAATTATTGATGCAAGGGTGGGAAACGGGTCGGATCAAGCAGTGGTTAATGTGACAGGCTGGAATGTACTCTTAAGTGGCTTCACAGTAATAGGGACTTCTGAAGCCAACGGGATAGTTGTACATGGCGAAAATACGGTCATATTTGAATGTAACATAACGAATAATGATGCTGGAATATGCCTACTCGCTGATAATGTTGAAATCATGAGGAGTAACATCCACGGCAACGTGAAAGGTGTGTGGATGCAAGATGGCGTCGAGAACTGCACAATCTACTACAACAATTTTTTCAACAACACCAGTAACATATACTGCGAACAGCTTTTAAGCGCGAATACTTGGGATAATGGTTATGCGGGAAATTTTTGGAGCAATTACACGGGTGTAGACACGAACGGAGATGGCATAGGTGATGCCCCCCAGGTAATTGGCTTGGAAAACATTGACTACTATCCGCTTATGAGCCTGTATATGTGTGGTGATGTGAATCATGATGGAAGGATTGATATGAAAGATGTAGGTTTTGTGGCTAGAAGATTTGGTTGTACACGAACTGATCCATTGTGGAACGCCCATGCAGACGTAAATGAAGACAACAAAGTTGACATGAAAGATGTAGGTACAACAGCTAGAAAATTCGGTCAGGAATGGTAGCATACTGACCAAGTCTGATTTTGGCCCAGTATGATTGTAAACCTTTGAGCAACAAACTAACGTCAAAGCTTGAGTCGAAATGACTAGCGCGCGTGTATTTCATCAATGGGATATGTTTGTGGCATTTCCCTGCAACATTTCGCGCGCGCTAGTCATTTGTGAAGGAATACAAACTTTCTGATTGATCGATCGTAGGTTTTTTCAACTTCCGGTGGAAAGTAGCATGCTGGAAGCTCATTATGTTCTCTGTGGCTTCTAATGCACTCACAACATCTACCTTTCAAACTGCAGTTATATGTGCAAGGACATTGTTCCAGGTTTTTTTGCAGATTTGGACATTCACTCAATTTCTTCACTATCTTGTTGTACATAACTTAAAGAACCATTGACATGTGAGTATTTACACTTTTTTCCAATTTCTATTTCCAAAGCGATTAATGTCGCCGCGTGCGACAGTGAGAATGTGAGTTGCAGACGGTTACACAGTCGACATCTTCAAATGTGCTCTTGCAATCTTTAATATATGAATGCTGAAGCTCTAGAATAGAGGGCAATATATGTTAGTTGATACGCATGCTCATCTTCAATGGGCAAGTTTTAACATGGACAGGGAAAAAGCAATATGTCGAGCTATAGAAGTCGCTGTGGAGTACATAGTGAACATTGGAGTTGACGTTGATGGTAGTAGAGAGGCTATCAAATTGGCAGAAAGGCATAAGGGGCTTTTTGCAACAGTGGGAATCCATCCCCATAATGCCAGTCAGTTAAATGAAAATATCTTGGATAAATTGAGGAACCTTTCTGAGAACCCAAAGGTTGTAGCATTCGGGGAAATCGGACTAGATTATTATCGAAACCTATCTCCTCCAGAAGCACAAAAACGAGCCTTCGAAGCTCAACTATTTCTAGCTGAAGAGCTGGAGTTGCCAGTAGTGATCCACGACAGAGAAGCACATGCCGACATACTGGACATACTGTCGAAATTTAAAGGAAGACTAGGAGGCGTAATGCACTGCTTTTCAGGGAATAGAGAAATGGCTGAACAATGCGTCGAGTCTGGTTTTTACTTGTCTTTTGCAGGGCCCGTTACTTTCCCCAATGCTCACAAACTTCAGGAGATTGTGAAATTGGTAGACTTGAATAGAATACTTCTTGAAACCGATAGTCCTTGGCTTGCTCCGCAACAAATGAGGGGAAAACGAAATGAGCCAGCTTTCCTCCCTTTCATAGCTAGAAAAATCGCAGAAATCAAAGGAATTTCTGCAGATGAACTTGCTGAAATAACCACAAGAAACGCCAAAGAAGTTTTTCATCTGATTTGACATCTTTTGAGCGCATTTAATCCTTTAAGGCTTTGCGCGCTTTTAGCGCGAGCGCGCACGCGCGCGCTGTTTGTGATTTGCTATATTGTAAACTTTAGGTCTTATATAAGATGATTTCGACAACACTTATGGTGGAATCATTTGATATTCAGTGAAATTAGCACTATTATTCAATCAAATGCGAAATACTTATTAAGACGATATGAAAAGCTAAGCAAAGGATGTAAGTCTATTCATGAGCTGCATGGATGATGATTTAGTGTGGAAGACGCTAAAAAAGTCCAAGGAAGACATCGCCTTCATCTTAGGATGTTTGGCTAACAAGAGAAGGTTACAGCTGCTAATATCGCTTGTGAGGGACCCCCGAACCTTCAGAGAACTTCAGGAAGTAACAGGTCTCGGCAAAACAGCTTTGGCACACCATTTAAGACTACTTGTGAAGTCAGGCATTTTGAAGCATATAGGCAAGGGTCGTTACGAGTTGAGCCATGATGGTGTTGACATCTTGAAAGCAGTGGGTGTTGCATATGTCAGTTCAAAAAGGAGACGAGAACTTGAAGCAGCCAGAAGAACAGACTACATCCGAAAAATACATACTAAGCAGAAAGAAGAGGAGATGAAAGAATTGGAAGTAAGAATAGTGAAGCTTGAACCAATGCGGGTGGCCAGTGTCCGTGCTATTAGTAAGACACCTGAGCATGATGCATGGGAGAAGATGCGCATGTGGGCTGAGCCAAAGGGTCTACTTGGAGACATCGAGAAAAACCCGGTATTCGGCTTTAACAATCCAAATCCCTCACCAGATCGAGAAGAGTATGGTTACGAGTTCTGGATTCGCGTTGGACCAGACGTAGAGGCTGATGGGGATGTTCAGATCAAAGAGTTTGAAGGCGGACTATACGCTGTCATAACATGCAAGTTGAAGGAAGAATTAGAATCTGAATTATTTCAAAATGAAGGTTACCTTGAATCCTGGAAGAAAATCGTAGAATGGGTCAAATCCAGCAAATACAAATTTGGTGAACAACAATGTCTGGAGAAAGCCCATGACCCAGAAGCGTCTGAAGAAGAACTGATTCTAGACCTGTATTGCTCAATTGAAGAATAGGAGAAGGAAGGACGAAAATCTCCAATAAGATAAAACAATAGAGAGCATTTGGCACTTTCCACAGTAGAAAGATACCTTACCCCCCCCCGTTTTTTTGCTAGGCTTGAGTGGTATTTCTGTTCGCGCGCATTATCGCATGCGTAAATATATGAGGGGTTATTCGTCTTTCAGTTCATGTATATTCGAAGCCGAACTCCTCTGCCACGAAGGATACGTCTTTCATGTGTATAATTTCGTTTCCAGTGATATCTGCTAGTTGATTCCAGTCATCGGATGATGGAGAGGATCCGAAGAGTCTAACAACATATGCTATATCTTTCATGTCAGCGCGGGTGCGAAATAACAGTTTTGGAAGAATCTTCAATTGTACTGGGTCGCTCGCTTCGTCTGTTGCATCCTTATTCTTCCCTAGATGGTCTTGAGAAAAGGTGTGTCAAATCGTTAATTTTTTAAGAGAGGATTGTCATTGTGGAAGAAGATGCGCATGTATCGTAGAGAGTTCCAGAAAACAGAACTGAAGATATCCTTTGAGGGTGTGAAAATTGAAACAAGAAGAGGACGAGCCACGTTTCGGCTTTATGACAAGCAATTACTTAGTGTTAGCCCTCACATCGGCTTTATGGGGAATCCCTGCAAGTATCTGTAATACCTACTTCTCCTTGTACGTCTTCGCATTAGGCGGAACTGAAATAAGCATAGGTTTAATCACAGCCTTGGGAAGTGCCACTTTTGTTACATTTGTGATTATAGGCGGTCACATAGCCGACTTGTACGGTAGAAAAAAACTAGTTGGCTTAATGACAGTAGTTGTTGGGCTAAGTCATTTCTTAGTAGCGTTTGCGCCTAACTGGGAATTTCTAATCTTAGCCGTCATCGTAGTCAACATGTGCTGGATATTTGAGCCTGCATTCTGGGCAATATTGGCAGATTCGATAAAGGAGAGGAAAAGAGGAACAGCATTCGCGTTTTTTAGTTGCTTGAGTTTCCTTCCATGGGTCATAATGCCTTCCCTCGGAGGCTACTTAGTCGACGTTTATGGTGTTCTAGCCCCTATGAGGTGGGCTTATGTTGGCTTGTCTCTAGTCGGTATAACTGTTGGAATAATACGACTGTCCATGCTCAAAGAAACGATTTCCAATCAGAACAGCCAAGCTGTTGAACAACATAATCTTAGAGATTTAAGCAAACTTGTGAAAGATGCCTTCAGAGAACACTTACACACTTGGTCTTGGATGCCCAGCTCAGCCCTCGCCTTGGCAGCTATCTACATTGTATGGGCGTTCGAGTTCGGTTTGGTTGAGCCTTACTGGATAGTTTATGCTGAAGGAGTGATCGGTGTCACATCTACCCAATGGGGAATTATCACAGCTACAGGCAGTGCAGTCAGCATCGTTTCAAAGATTCTCATAGTAGGGAAATTACTTGACAAATTCAGTCGAAGAAAAATTCTGCTGGTAACAACAGCCGCAGACATATTCACGTATTTTCTTTTCATTCGTTGCGGCATGTTCGTACAAGTTCTAGCTCTCTGGACCGCAGGTTCATTCATATGGTCGTTTTATGAACCAACATATTCCTCTCTAGAGGCAGACTTCATCCCAGAGGAGAGAAGAGGAAGAGTATTCGCAGCGTTTGGTGCTGCTTGGTCAGCCTTCAGTGTCCCGGCAAGTCTCATTGGAGGATTCATTTATGAACGAGTAGACCCTCAACTATCATTCATCATGGCATCAATTGGCATTGCAGTATGCTTCATCCTGACAGCACTATTCATCAAACAGCCAAAAACCAAAAAAAAGTAGATGACAGTGCACACGTGCGTACAAAGTGTTCGCTAGGAAAATTCTTTATGTCTTTTTGGAGCATTATGCTTTTGGGAAAATATATGTTTGACAACGTTGTAGAAGAAATTCCAGAATACAAGGCTTTTTACACGATAGATGAATTGAAGGCGAATTCTGAAGAACTTGCTCACAAGTATCCAGACAAAGTCAAGATTTTCGAGATCGGTAAGTCACGAAAAGGAGAGAAAATAAAGGCATTAAGAATTGGCAGGGGAAAGAAGACGGCGTTGCTATTTGGTTTTCCTCATCCAAACGAGCCCATTGGAAGTATGACACTGGAATACTTCTCTTGGAGACTTGCTGAAGATGAGACTCTAGATAAACTTGACTTTACATGGTATATAATCAAGTGTATAGATCCGGATGGAGCAAGACTTAACGAAGGATGGTTTAGAGGACCCTTCACTCCGTTTAATTATGCTATGAATTTCTATCGTCCTCCAGGATATCTGCAGATTGAATGGACTTTTCCGATCAAGTACAAGACTCTTCTGTGGGACAGGCCGATTCCAGAAACCAGAGCCTTGATGACGATTATGGAAGATGTGAAGCCGCAGTTTATGTATAGCCTTCACAACTCTGGTTTCGGCGGAGTCTACTTCTATGTTTCATCACGTTGTAAGCCACTGTACGCGAAGTTTCAGAATCTAGCTAAGAAGGAAAAACTGCCTTTACATTTAGGCGAGCCAGAAGCACCATACATGGAAAAACTTGCGAAAGCAATTTTTAAAATGCCAACGTCAGCTGAAAGATACGAGTTTCTGAAGCAGCATACAAAGAAAGACCCAGCAAAAATCATTAATTACGGAACTAGTAGTGATGACTATGCTCGAAGAGTCGCTGGAAGCTTCACCTTAGTGTGTGAAATGCCTTATTATTATGATCCGAGAATTGGAAACACATCTAAATCAGATGTGATAAGAAGAGACGCCGTGCTACATAGCTTAAAACTTGCAGAAGAACGCTTCAATTTTATCAAGGAGAAATATTCAGGAGTGAAGGCGGCAGTTAGGAAAAGCAAAGAGAAGAAACCGTTTGTTGATGCGATTGAAGATTCGCTGAAACATTTTCCAGATTATTTGGTAGCGCAGAGACATTGGGCTGATACCGATCAGACCCTAAGAAGGAAAGCAACTGTTGCTGAAAAGTTTGATTCACATGTGATCAGCCTATTCTACGGTCTCTTATCCTTAGGAATGCTTTACCGATGTGTCAAAAACACGAAAAACCAGAAAGTTGAGAAGGAAATTCTGCAACGCATGACAAAATGGAATGAAAACCTTGAAAAACAACTCTCCTACAAGGTTATACCCATAAAGAGTTTGGTTAAAGTACAACTCGGAAGCGCTCTATACACTGCACAATACCTCGGCTAAACAAAATAAGTAGAGCGCTCGTTAAGATAGTCATAAGCAAATTGAAGTTAGCGCACGCGCTTTTCTAAGGTCTTACGCATTCGGCTTTAGGTCTATATGGTCGCTTTCTTGTCCGCTTTCGCTTGTGGTGTTCACATTCATTTACACGAACCAACAGCCATCCTTTGTCTTCATAAATGCAACCACACGGCAATATGATCGTATCCGTTGTTTTAGCTTGAGTTTTCTCTTTCATTTTGATCTTCCTTTTTTCTACCCAGTATGAAAACGACCGTTTCTATGTTTATAGTTTTCTAAACAAGTGTGTGCTGTACAGGCTACCAAGTGTCCTGGCTTGATTTCTGTAAGTTCTGGTTCTTGTTTACTGCATATTGGTTTTGAATCTTTGCATCTTGGATGAAATTTGCAACCTTGGGGTAAATCATATGGGTTGGGTGGATGTCCTGATATTCCCTTCAATTCTGGAATCTTGTCGATTCTCGGTGCATTTGCTAGCAATTCTTTCGTGTATGGATGTTCTGGTTCTTTGAAAATGGTGAAAACATCTCCATACTCTATTAGCTTGCCAGCATACATGACTCCTACATAATCAGTCATCTCTGCAACTACTCCTAGATTATGTGTCATCAAAAGCATTGAAAGGTTAAGCTCTTTCTTCATTTTTTTTATCAACTCTAGCACTTGTCTTTGGGCAAGCATATCCAATGAACTTGTCGGTTCATCAGTTATGAGTAGAGAGGGATTGCACATAAGTGCCATAGCAATCATTATTCTCTGCCCTTCTCCTGCACTGAACCTGTGAGGATCATGATAATATCTTTTCTTAGCATCTGCTATCTGTACTTTTCCAAGATATTCAAAAACAATCTTCCTAATTTTCTCCCATCTCATATTTTCATGGACTTCTTTTGGTTCTCCCACTTGATATCCGACTGTCATCAATGGATGCATCGAAGCGATGGGATTCTGGAAGATCATTGATATCTCTCTTCCTCTTATCTCTTCCAGCTCTTCCTCTGGCAATCTTAACAGATCTTCTCCATTGAATAATACTTCTCCGTCTATGATTTCACCTGTTGACACGGCGTTCGGAGGTAGCTTGAAGATATTAGATCTTGTTCTATGAAGAAGAGGAACAGATCTTACTCCAGATCTTGTTTGAATGATATGTGGAATCAACCTCAGAATTGAGAATGCAACTGTTGTCTTACCGCAACCTGTTTCTCCTACGAGGCCGACAGCTTTTCCTTTTTGGACGTCAAAGCTTACACCATCAACAGCCTTTATTGTTCCTTCTCTGCCAAAAAAATAGGTTCTTAGATTTTTAACAGATAACAATTTTTCAGAATCTGTATGATGCATAGGCATCAACAATCCACGAGAAGAATTGACTATTTAAGCCTGTTGAGCACAACATGTAGTTTTCTAGTCAATGTACACGCGATGTTGAGATGTAACTAAGAGTGTCACTAGCGCATTAGTCGTTGAAAACATGGATTGGATATATTTAATTCAGTCGATACGGCATTTACTTGCTCAATTGGAGAAGCTGATTCATGGAGTTTTGACATGATATTTATCAGATTGTGCCACATTTTTCCTATCGGAACATTTGTTCTTCCCAAGTTCATTAGTATCGTAGCTTCTAATAGGGACTTTAGTGTTGTCAGGGGTGTTTTTGTTACTAGCACGGATGTTTTTAGTATGCGAATTGTTCCCAACAAATCATGTATAGTCATTTTCCGCATGTTTTCACCCACAGGTATCTAGTATATTAAGTTATAAGATATTTATTTTAGAAACCGGAATATTTCTAAATCCGATATATATGCACGAGACAAGGCATGCCCTGGGAAGCTGGAGTGAGGTTGACTATGTATGAATTATGCATAGCAACCACGTGCCAAGATTTGGAAACTCTTGATGCATATCCCACAAGTCATAAAAACTCAGACTGAAACATACACAGAAAGATGAGAATGAAACAATCAAAGTGCCTATCCACAACAATTGCACTTCTGACGATTCTCGTTCTACAGATTAGGTTTGTTCAGCTTGTCAATGCCCAAGAAGGAGAGGTAACTCTCAATCCAACAGACGACACTTTCACTAGTTCATATATGCCTGATTCCAATTACGGGGAGTATGTCAGCTTAGAGATTACACGATTTGAATTTACTAAAACAGTCTTTGAGAGACTGGTATGGATGAAGTTTAGTTTGTCTGAGGTTCCTGATGGCGCCGTTGTTGACGTTGCCACACTCGAGCTCTATTGCCAAAAGACATCTGAAACCTACGATGTCTATGCTCATTCATGCTCAGACAATTCGTGGACACAATTGTCCCTGACATACACAAATAGCCCAAGATTTAACGCCACGCCAATGGATTCCACTACAATATCTGCAGATTATCAATGGTACAGTTGGAACGTGGTGGATGGTGTCCGAAAAGGACTGAACGGCATACATGGAGGCTCGGACTTAGTCACTCTTGTTCTTCAGGAGACAACAAATCGAGGAATATGGTCTGAAGTTGAGTTCTACTCTAACGAACAGTCCACAAACCAGCCAAAGCTGACCATTCATTGGACTCACATAGTTCCAGAGTTCTCATTCTACCTTGTCCTACCCTTGTTCTTGATAGCGACACTATTGATAGTTATTATTTATAGAAGAGCGGGCTGACGGGAATGTGATGTGCTTAAATCAGCTTTTTAGGAATTCTTTTATGTATTTGTTCACGAGTTTTGGTCGCTCTAGTTGGACCCAGTGACCGCAGTTCGGGATATATCTAATAGAATAGGATGCGTCTACAAATTCTTCTGTGTTTTCAATTAGACTTCTTGAGAGAGCGACGTCTTGTTCTCCCCAGACTATCAAAGTAGGTGAAGTAACTTTAGGAAAAGTGATTGTTTTTTCTGAGAATAGTATTGAGGGATTCATGTTCATTCGGTAATAATTCATCATCGCTGTGAGGGCTCCTGGTTGTGACCAAGCTTCTTTATAGAGTCTTAGATCTTCATCTGTGAGGGCTTCTTTCTTCACAAAAGAAAGTTTCACCATATGTTTGAGAAAAGAATAGTTGTTTCGACTCAGAACTTCTTCTGGAATGTCCGGTATTTGAAAGAAGAAGATATACCAGCTTTTCTGCAATTGTTTGAATGAATGCTTAGCTTTACTTGTGTAAGCGTTCGGATGGGGCGAATTTAGAATCACTAGTTTCTCTGTATGCTTTGGGTTGAAGGCTGCGAAAGACCAAGCTATAACTCCACCCCAATCATGACCGATTATGATAGCTCTTGTCTCACTTAAGGCTTTGATAAGCCCAAGGATGTCTCCGGCAAGAAGATTTAACCTATATTTTTCCATGCTACTTGGCTTGTCTGTCTTGTTGTAACCTCGCAAATCTGGTGCAACGACTCGGAAATGCTTAGCCAATTCAGGAATCTGATGTCTCCAAACATACCAGAAATCAGGAAAGCCATGGAGAAGAAGTACAAGCTTTCCAGTTCCTTGGGTCACATAATGCATCCGTAGTCCGTTTATGTTGACAAATTCATGTTTCCATGACTCTTTCATCCCAATGACCTCTTTCTATTCAACTTCTTACTTACCCGATTGCCCGTATTTAACGGATTAGTTTGTATTGGCTTCCAATACATAAGCTTCAGTGAGATAGGACAAAGCTTATCAAAGTGTGGTTCCACTGGAGATAGCTTCCGCACTGCTTCCATTTTTCTATGAGCACGCAAAATAGTTAAGATGTTGTTTCATTACTCGGTTATCCATGAAAGAACGGATATTTGCACATGAGCTTATAGCGCCTTGTGGAATGAATTGTGGGATTTGTAAAAGGTATTTAGCTTATTCAAGGGGAATTCCTAAAGTAAAAGGCAGAGTAATCCACTGTATAGGTTGTCTTCCTCGCAACAAAAACTGTTTCATCAAAAGAGGCTGTAAAAAACTTAGGAAAAATGAAATCAAATTCTGTTTTGAATGTGAGGAAATGCCGTGTGAAAATCTTGATCATCTGGATAGGCGATACAGAAAGCGTTATGGTATGAGCATGGTTGAAAATCTCAAAGAGTTGAAAGAGAAAGGAATTGAATATTTCCTAAAGATTCAAGAAGATAAATACAGATGCCTAGAATGTGGCGATGTTATCTCTGTTCACGACAGAAAGTGCTATTCGTGTGGGTATATAGCGTCTGATTGATTTGAATCTACGCCACAACGCAGCGCGTGCGCGATTCTTTTTTGCAGAACCTGAACAGCTCCAATGCATGCGCATCACCAGTTTACCGAACCCCATCATGACCACTTAGTTTCGAAGCTTTCTTTGCCAAAAGTGATTTCCAGCCAATACTTGATTTCATCTCTTATGC
>SMTZ1_10000611_pt1 | contig 33880 bp, 73 predicted proteins | sample DeeMarSWOR136_30_FD_25667 | JGI IMG/M metagenome (IMG submission 25667) | reverse complement strand
AAGGGTCCGCTTGGGCAGATGATTAAGGAGCGGTGAAACTGCGCGTTTTTCGCAAAGCTTGACATCGCTCGAGCCTGGTCTTAGAGTGGTTCCCAGACATGAGATCCGAATGACAGTCAGCCCCTTGAGGGACCTCAGGATCTGCGCAGAAGCGCTGTAGGCAGCGACTCTGCGGACGACAACACGACAAGCGTCGGAAGCTCAGAAGGCCGAGCGGCCGGGGTATTCGCCCGGAAGGTCGAGGGTTCGAGACCCTCCCGGCGCGCGCTTTGCACCCATTGCGTAATTGTCCGACAAGATCTGCCTTTGGGTGTGATGGCGGCGATGATCATTCACGCCGCTGGAGAATCGTCCCCAGGCAATCTGCCTGAAGGGACGCATGCAGTAGCGCTCGCAGCCAAAAATGAAGCGCATCTTCGCTTCATTGAAAAGAAGCTGCGGGCGTTTTCTATTTCACATCAATCGATTCGCGAACCCGATGCGCCATGGAATGGGGCTCTCATGGCGATTGGCCTTGTGCCTGTATCGGATCGCAATCGCATAAAACCCGTCACAAAGAGCCTTCGGCTAATCAAATGATCGACATCAAGAAATACAAAGAAGACATCCATCGAATCGAAGAAGAAATACGAACGCTAAAAGAGAAGCTTCGTACAAAATGGACAAAGCCAATGGGAGAAGAACAGTGGGATCTGATAGGTCTGCGCGCTCAGGCTACAGAGCTTTGTATCTTTCGCGCTTGGATGCGTGGGAAGATTCATCGCAAAAATCCTCCACAAGACGTTCGCGATTTAGCACGAAGCTACGGCTGCGAACCCAAATGGAATGCAGAAGATCATGCAAAAAAAATCTTCGAGCGTGTGGCCGAGCGCTATCAAATCGAAGAGGCTAAAGCCTCATAGCGTCTAAGATATAGAAAGCTTCAGCCTCTTCGCCTCGGCCTTTGCTGTTCTCAGGCAGCTTCTGCGCTCGCTCTGAACCGTCTTGACCTTCGAGCCCTTCATCTCCTCGAGACATTTGAAAACAGCCTTGAGCCGCGTCTTGTTCGGCCGCTCGCAGTAGTGATCCCAGGAGGCGCGGCACTTTTTGATAAGCGAGGGGTTTTTCTTGCGCGGTCGTCGTTTAGTGGTTTTTTTCTTGCCGGATTTCTTCTTGCTTGTTTTCTTCTTGGATTTATGTTTTTCGATTTTTGCTAACTTCTCATAATATAAAGGATCTTCCATTAGGTGATCCATTGCGATCTCGCGGGCTATTTCTAGATCTTTAGTAGATGGTTTTTTGCCCGCCGATGTATGTTCCAGTTCTACCTTGGTTCCTTTTTTCAATTGTCTTTTGTCAAAGTCAGATGGTTTCTTACCTGCTGCTAATCCGCCTGGTATTCTTTCTTTAAATGTGTGTGTGTATTTTTTCTTGTTTGTTTTCTTCTTGGTTTTACGTTTGGGATTTTTTTGTTGATTGGCCCAGATAATAGCCGTCTGGGTCGCTTCAGTTATGCTTTTTTCATGGAACCCAGTTTTTGCTGCAATAAAATTTTCAGGTTTTATCTCATGTTTATGTATTGAGGCATCCCATTTTCTTTTCGGATCTTCGATATTAGGAAAAACAGTTAAGATCTTTTTGTCTTTGATGAGTATAATTCGAGTTTGTGGTTTATAATAAGTAACCTTCCAACCGCTAATTATCGAGCCAACTTTAACGTGTGATATAGGCTCTGGTTTCGGTCTCCAACCAAGACGTTGCGCTTCGGCGACAATATCCTCCGGCTCCCATCTGGCGACAACTGGATCTAGTTGTCTTTCACCCAAACGAGCGCGTTTGCGATTAATATAGGTAAGCGCTTCCTTGGTTCGTGGATCTAATTGAGGATTTCGTTTTCTTGTGGTTTTCTTCTTGGCTTTGCGTTTGGGATTTTTTTGTTGATTGGCCCAAGACATCGCGGAGCCAACGGCGTCATCAAAGTTTTTTGCATAAAGCTTTTTCGAGCCAATGATACTATAACCAATACGCATCCATAATTCAGCATAATAATTATATCTTCCTCTATGATGAATGCGTGTGAGAACGAGTTTCTTATCGTCTTTAAAGAATTCTGCGTAATTGCCAGGCTCGTAATCCTCAACTATCCAATCGCGAATAATATCACCGCGAGCGATTGTGGGGTTATGCTTTGTGGGCGAAGCGCGCTTTGCCTTTTTCTTTGTGGTTTTCTTCTTGGCAGCCTTCTTTTTGGCTTTGCGTTTGGGGTTGCGAGCGTATGGTTGTCGTTCGGCCCAAGAAATTGCTTTTTTAACGGCGCCCTCTTCGGTTTCTGAGATGAGGCGCTCTTCCATTGTGGTTATATAATTGAGGCTTGGATAATGGTAAAGATTAACATACCACTCATTGGGTTTGCCGCGAAATTCTGGTGTTGAAAACGCTCTTTCTTTTGGTTGAATAATTATGGTTATATTTCCTTTAACAAGACCAATATATTTATCTTTTGGCGAGTATCGATCGATTCTCCACCCTTCAATAATGCGACCTCGCTTTATTACGGGATTGCTTTTTGGCTTCATGGTTTCCCCGATTTCGCATTTGGGGTTACGCTTTGTGGGCGAAGCGCGCTTGGTTTTCTTTTTGGTTTTGCGCTTAGGATTGATCGTTTGCTCAGTCCACTTAATAGCCTTCTTGATAGCTTCGTTTCGATTTGGGGCTGTAAAGACAGTTCGCTCAATCGGAGCAGATGTTTTGATATCGTATTTTGTGACGCCCCAATACTCATATGGACGACCCGTCACGAATATCCCCCTCGAGCCGCGCACTAATTTGATCTGCTGATCGCCATGAATATTTGAGGGTATGTATTCAGCGATCTTCCACCCTTGAACTGTTTTACCAGTTGTTAGCATGGGGTTTTTCTTGCTGGTTTTCTTTTTGGTTTTGTGCTTAGGGTTTTTCCTACCAGCGGCAAGTGTAGCGTTGCCGAAATCGGTTAGGCTAACGAACCAATCTTCTCCCTCATATGAAGAGCGCTCAAGTAGGCCCATTTCTACAAGATGAGAATTTTTGCGCCCGTATGCGCCGTCTTTTTCTCGATATTCAACTGTTAATTGTTCTGCCCGTCTAAGTATATCTCGATCTTTTTCTGGAAGCCGCACCCAGGTTTTCTTGGGGTCAACTTCCCCTGACTCATATCTTTGTTGATGCCATTCTTTCTGATAACGGCGTTGCTCTTGTATTGGTAGTAACTTGAATTTTACCAGCTTGTCTTTATTGGCGTCATAGAATGGTTCGTTTGCGCGTACCCAATCTTCGAACTTTTTCATATGTCTGGGATTTATTTTGGCTTTGTGCTTAGGGTTTTTTGATGCTCTGAGCTTGCGGCCCTGTGGTGTGAGCTTGTAATAAGTTATTCGTTTTCCCTTATCAGATAATTCCATTTCGATATACGCTAAACCTTTATCTGATATTTTATGTACCGCACTTACAAGTGCTCGACTATCTGGGGGCGTTATTATTCTTCCGCCCTCATAAAGGTCTGCACGTTTTATTAGCTCTCTCTCTTCCGGTGATAGTCTCGATAGAGTAAGCTCTTGTTTTAGCGTTTTTTGTCGCTCGAGCTTATGTGCGGTAGATGTTTTTTGCGCCATGCTGACCTCAAAAAAAAAACCGGCCCCCTCAAATTGAGGGGCCGGCGCGAGGACCAATGAGTCCTCCCCCTCCAGAACAGCTTTTGCGCCTACAATGAAGCTGTAGCTGGATTGCAACCATCATACCACGACGACGTGTTAAAGAGACCTGTTTTATGGGCTAATCGCTGTCGCCGGTTTTAGGCGGTGGGCCAAAGGCGGCCTTGTCAGGCGTCTTGTCTTCATCGGGGGTATCTTCGCCATCATCCGATTCCTTAGATGGCTCACCGTCGTCCTTGAGCGCATCTTCAGCTGACGTGTCGGACGGTTTGTCTTCGTTGGAAGACGCACCCCCGGTGCTGTCGGGCTCGTAAGGCTCGACGCGGAACAAACGGGTCAGGACGCGGCGTAACGTGGCTCGACCTACTGCGGCAAGTGCCACGATCTCCGCCCACTCTGTACCCGTAAATTCGATATTGATTTTATCGCCCCAAATAATATACGCAATGGAGCAGATTATTAATGTAAGATCTAAGATGTCATCGATGATATTTCGGTGTTTGTGTGTGGTCTCTTTCATAGACGCATTTTACCACACACAAAAAAATATGCCGGGATCGGTCAAAAGGAGGAGTGGAAGAAGGGATAAAGGCCTGCCAGTTGTCCGACCCGGCCCTTACCATTCTCTACTCAATTACTTCCGCCGTCAAATATTTGAATATTAGCTTTCGCGAATTAGTTTTTGTTTTGTTTCTTTTGCGACGCGCTTAGCATCTTCTTTATTTCGGTATCCATCACTGTACCAACCGCCGCCTTTGAGACGGAAAGATGGCGCAGCGAAAAGCTTTTCTAATTCGCCGCCGCATTTTTCGCATGTAATAAGTGGCGGATCGGAGAATTTTTGAATCTCCTCACATTCGTGATCGCATTTTGTACAATGATAGGAATTGAGTGGCATCGTTGTTTAGTTACTTTCAGAACCTAGATCAAGGTCGAACGTTTGATGAAATTCTGCAATTGTATCCCCACGGGGATTGTCATCGTATAAGAAATGTTCGCCTTTCCCCATATGTCTTATGGGTTCTGGTTTTTTCATAGCGCCTTTCCAGTAGAAAAATCGAACTCTCCATTTACCGTTTTGGGATCGTAAAAAATCAAAAATCTCATCTACGATTTCAGAAATTGTGCGTTCTTGTAAATCGCGAAGAACTGCCTCGCGCTTCCAAGCGGGTCTCTTACCCCGCGTCAATGAGCCGGGCGCGTGTGCCTCCGCACCCCAGGGAGGGGTAGAAACCTGTCGCTCGAGATCGACGCGATATAACCGATTGCAGCTTATACGACATTTATGAAAGACCTTTCTGCGTCTTTTTTTGCTAAGCACCGAATCTAGTTCTGACTTCGCCATGCCTCGACGGCTGCTTCCATACAGGCGGTGTGATGTTCGCAAAGAGCTACGACATGTAATTGTTCTATGTTTTTGCATAGTAATACTAAAGCGTTTTGAATTGGTTTACCGCATATTTTACGACCTTCGATCCATTTGCAAACTTCATCTATTGGAAATACAGCGGCTGGGCCAACCCATTCTTTTTCTTCGCTTGTCATGCGAAGTAAAGAAATGCCGCGTATTATTTCTTTTTCTGTAGGTTCAGCCATGAAATAAGAGCGTTAGTTACCTAACAGATAGTCTCAAATTATCCAGGCGGTCGTCAATCTCATCTTGCATTTCTTTAAATTTATCGTCAATATAGTCTAGAAATTCTTCTGTTACAGCGAGAAACTGATTGCCAACAGGTAATTCTCGTACTTGTTTCATAACGCGTCCGCGTGGCGTTTCGTCTTCATGCTCCTGTTCAATTGCATCTTGTATATCTACCATTGAATCTGAGAGAAGATTACGCCGTGCGAAACGGTGATTTTTTTTGTCTAATCGCTCAGCTTGAAAGTAAGGCTTCTTCGAACCTTTTTCGGTTACACGATTGATTTTATAACGTCCACCGACATGGGTATAGCCGATAAGTTTTTTTCCTTTTTTAATAGATTTAAATTGTGATGGTTGTGCTGATTTCATTTTTTTCCATCCTGGTGCAGGCTTTAAAGTACTTACTCGATATCTAGGAAAACCCCCTTCTGGAATATCTCCAATACATTCGTCGCAGATTTTTTTTCCCTCAAATATTCTGTGGTACCACGTTTTGTTACATTCTCGACACCAAGTAAACGGAGCACAAGTAAGGCTTCCGCCGCATGGGCAACGTAGTTCTTTGAGTTTTCTACCCGCATGGACATATGTATGCACCAGGGCGTGGCAGCTATTACATCGCGCAGTAGGCATTTGGTGTTAATATTCGCTTATGCGAAAGATCTTTCTTCCGGTGATATTTTCGTTCGGGTGCGCATTTTCAATCAATGGTAGTAATGTTCCTACCGAGCACACATCTCAACTCGCGCCCAAAGATATAAGTCAGGCTGAGGAGTTCATTGTAAAATGCGCATTAGATTGGATCGGGCCCGAACCGGAGCAAAATAAAGTTCGAGCCCTCGAGGAGCTTGAGGATTATGGAATAAAAATCATCGCGCGAAATCCTTTTCGATTCGCAACGGCTTTTCGAAGGCGATTATTAGTTGGAAAAGATTTTTATAGTAAACCGACTTGGGAACAAGTGGAGTTGTTAACACATGAGATTATTCATTATTGTGAGAGAGACATACTTGGTGATAAAGAATTTGAAAAAATGTATGGAGAATCAGCTGGACGTTGGAGCCTCGAGATTCCTGCGCAAGCACAAGTAATCAATACCGGTATTGCCCATGGGGCATCGGCGGAACAAGCCGATAAATGGATTGAAAGCGAATTGCCTCATACTCAAAAGTATTATTGGCTGTATAATATCGATCCAAAGCAATATGAAGAAGAGACGAAAAGAATTTGGTCTGAGATGCTCGGTTTCTAAATGCGCTGAAAAACAGAATAGAGCTTAAAATTAAATTCGATTTTGGCGTCGGAAACTATTTCTACGAGTATCTTTTCAAGATATTCTCGCGTTTCCTTGTAGGTTAGGTTGCAAGAGAAAATGCAATCGGTGATTTCCTCTGCATATTCATTTGTTGTTTTTTGTTTAGTCATCGATATTTCTTTCGTAAATGAGCTTTGATGTAATCAGCAACCTCGATGAGCGCTTCGAGTTGTTCCCGGACGCTAGTGACGGCCTGGAAACCTTCCCATCGCAATCGCATTCGCATGCGCGCGCTGTGATTGTAAGGCGACGCTGCCGCCTCCGAATCTACTGGCCATAATTTGAGAGCGATCTTCATATAGACGGTATCGCGCTCCCAGTCGGCAAGCTCTTTATGCTCGGTAAGGCCAGCGCGGCGCTCGTAATACCTTTCGAGATTTTCGGCGAGTTGCGTCTGTGTATGTGGTCGCGGTGTACCCATAATTGACTCGCTTTGAGGTATGGTTGACTCTGTCGGCTGGCTCGCTTTGATGTATTGGTTGTCTGAAGACGTCTGGCGCGCTTTGTTCTCCTGGTTTTCTTACCTCGGCTTAGCTCGCTCTCTGGAATTAATTGATTGTTCCATCTTGGCTCGCTCGAAACATCTGATTGATTTCTTTGTACGACTTAAAAACAATTATGAATTTCGAATTTTACGGAACCTTACCGAATACTTTACGGCATATTTTTTCGACATAGCTCTGAGTTTCTTTTGCGCACGCATACGCTCTTTCGGCCCTTTCCAAAGTAAATCTTGCTTCGGTAGAGGCGCCTTCGGCTGCGCGAAGTAGTCTTTGCAAATCGCGCGCAAATTCTTCATTATCTTCTTTGTTTGGTATTTCTATTTCGATTTGCATCTTTTTTGCTCCAAATCTTACTTCCGGTAATATGCCTTATCGGACCCTTATTTTTACTCAGTTACGCTTCTCCTTCCGCATCACGAAAACTAGCATGAGCCGCGTCCGCATGCACGTCGCAAAAGAATCGTGCAGTTACCTCAGACGAATCCGAGTCGGCTGGTTGCACCATTACGATCAAGCGCGTCGCGTTGTTATAGCAAGTCGGTTCCGTACATAGTTTGTGTGTTTTAAAGTCGCAAAGATACGGGGAACGTTTCATGGTTGTGCTTTCGGTCCAATCCGACGCCCGAACTTCCAGAGGGGCAACGCGGCTTCGACTATCTCCTTGTCCTCCTGCATAGCCTGTCTCTTCTCACGATAGAGCGTCGGATCAAGAATCGGGCCGAGTCCCTCGGCCCGGTCGATGTCGCGAAGTAGCTCTCCGAGATCGTACTGCGCCAACATCCTGGCCGCGGTGTGACAGGCGAGCACGACTGCCTGGTACTCTTGTATCTGCGCTTTGCTCATGATGATGATGGTTTCACCTCTGCACCAAAACGCGCTGAAGCCTCCATGAGCGCCTCCAGCGAGGGAGCAATACAGCGCCACCCCAAATGCACTTGGTAGCAGACGGGTTGCCTCGCTTTTCGTTCCGCAACACAGCGGTCGAAAGCGTCCGCAAAGACAGACGGACATGGCTCCGATGACTTGTCGGTACACAGCGCCAACATCTCGCGAGCAGCCTCGAAGCATGTGCTCGGCGCGGCCTCCTGTACTCGGCCCTTGCACGCGCACAATGCGGCCATGAGGAGGATCGAATATCTGAGCATCTTCATGGTTTTACTTCCGTTTTGTTTCGTTCAATCTCATGTAGTGCTGCAAGAATTCTATCAGCATGCTCTTCTGAATCACATAGCAGGGCATACTCGCCATCTTCCGGTTGATAGCGACCGCCAAATAGCCATTCATCACCATAGGGGCCGCTTGGGCGGAAATAGTCGAATACCTGTATTTTGCACGGTTTCATAATTATGTTTTTTCTTGCGACTCCCAGTTAATGGGAAAGGTCAGCATATCTCCTTTTAGGTATGGAGAAAGGAAATGCGCCACTATCCATAGGATCGAATGTTTATCGCGCATATGACCGAACCGCGAAACGAATGGAAATCCGCCAGGTTCCCGATGTCCAACTATCTCTCCACACCAACCACATCGTGCGATTTGCGTTTGCTCGTTCATACCCTTGGTTCCTGAGCGTTCCACTTTGGATCCAAATCTCGAGCGGCTTTAAAGACATCGGTAAGCAAGACGCTGATTCCGATAAGTTTACCATTTTTTTCTTGATAGATGCACAAGTGCAAGACTTCGTCATCGTCACGTTCTACGGTGACATTATAGGGCGGCTCTCTTACCACGTAGCGTACGTCTTCGTCTAGCAAGCCGTTAAGTTGTTCCACGGTGATGGGCGCAGGACGCACTGTCTTCCATAGCTCGTGAAGCGCGTCAACATCGGCGATCGTAGCCTTTCTCGCGGCATCTTCTGTGGCATATAAGCCTTCTACCCAGCACTGATGATGGGAAACAACCCAGCCGTCATCGACTTTATATGTTTTAATGCACATGGTTATGCTTTCACTTCATCATCTAGTAACTGATTGGCCTCGAGTTCTTTTGTTGCTACGACAAGACTACAAAGTCGTGATGGATCTATTCGTCTTACAATATCTCTAACCCATGCTCCAGCAACCTCTGCGGCATCTTCGACAGTACGAAGCTCTGCATTTATACTCGCAATCAAATCAACGCTGGCCTCTGTGTGAACGACTTCGACATGGATAGAAAGGATTTTCGTTGGCATGGTTTTTAAGGTTCGTGTTTATTTAACAACTCTATCTTATCTTCGAGATCACCCACGCGCATATGCAATCCGCATAAAGCCATACAGACGCCCATAAGCGCAAGGAACAAAAAGAAATCAGCAATCGCGTACGGATTTTTTTTCAGAAGATTATTCATCGTCTTTTCTTTATTCGGTGAGTCATGACAGGGGCAAGCTCATCAGTTAAAAGCGCTTTGGCCAGTTCGTCGTCGGTTCCTTCAAATCTTCTTACGCCAGTCGGCAATACAAAGCTACCTTCGCGGTGTATATCGTTCGCTTTTTCTTCGGTTGCTCTTTTTTCAATATTGAGGACGGCATCAATAATTATAAGAGCCTTTTCACAGCGGGCCAACGCCGGTTCTTCACTGCAAAGAATCGCTTCTAGCGCTCGAAGGGTTTCGGTTAAACCTTTGGCGTAGGATAGGGCTGCGCTTCGTTGGTTCCTTAGTTTTTCCCATCTTTCGCCGATTTCTTCCATTGCTTGCATGAATTCTGTGACGTCGCTCATGTCTTTTTTCCGTAGTTGAGTGCGGCGCGATCTTCTTGAATTGCTTTCATATTGTTACATGCGATATCTTCAGAAGGAGAACAACAGCAGCCATGATTTCTGTGATCAAGCTCTGCCTCTCTGAGCCGTAGCTTTAATCGTTCAGCCAATCTCTCAGAGCGGGTTATCGCATCATCTCTTTCTTTGCGTAGTCGCGCGATCAACTCGTCTTGTGCAGTCAGCAATGACCATGTCTTGCCGCTTACGGGTATGTTTCCACATGTGGGACATGCTTTTCCGCGCGACATTATCTTTTGTCCTTATATAAGGAAACTAAAGGACCAGATGAAAAAAGAAGCCAAAGAGCAAGGAAACAAAACGGGATGCCAGCAAAGTCAACCGGACCAAAAGGAGTCCAGCCGGGAATGAGTGGCCAAAATATTGTTAAAGCAATTACCAAAAGAAGGCCAAGTAGCAGACGCCCTCTCATTTATCAAGCCTTTCTCTGCGTACAAAATCGCAGATAGCCGCAGTTAATGCGCCTGTATAGATTCCCATAAAACCTAAGGAGACATGAAAAAGAATATCAATCGCCAGATCCATCATCATACCTCTTTGGATTAATGGCATTGCATACGGGACATGGAGACCAAGATGGCGCACCTCGACTTCGACAAATGCCGCACCATTTCGATCTATCAGTTTCGCCTATTGGTTGGACATCTTTTTTGAAGTCGAGAACAGATCGAAGTTTATCGAGCGCCTCTTGAAATGCCTCAGTGTCGGAATCTAGAAATCTGTTTAGTACCCAGTTAATCGTTTTCTTCAATTCTTTGACGTGCTTGACAGAGGTAATCAATTCCTCTGCCTGCTCTTCAGAGTTGCAAAGAATCGCAGGGGCGGGTTTTGGGTCTTCGGCCCAGCAATGACTTCGCTGTCCATCTTTGCTGTCGTGATACCACTCGATAGCGCCGATTTTATATGGTAGTGGATCAGGCATAATTACGTCTTTGCTTTTTTTCGGGCGTCTCTTTCCTGCTCCCAACACCAGCGCGGACATTCTTCTAGTTCCCACTCTCCGTCTTCTGTCGGTACGAGATGCTGACCTCGTGAATTTCGATAGACAAACATCTCACAAATGTCGCAAGGAGGACACGGCGACAAGCCTAGTTGTATGACGTTGTCCTTGCACATGGTTTAATTTTTTTTAATTATTCGGCTATCCCGTCCTGCCGCAGCATGGACAGTGTTTTTGAATTTCCGACTCGCTTAGGATTCGTAAACCCGTTTGCCCAGTAGCCTTCGCAACCTCATGCTCGATAGTTGCGAGACGTTGTCTGATGCGGCGGTCGCGTATTTCCAGTTGATTCACGGTCCTTCGTAGTTTTTCGACCTTGGCCTCGAGTGCGGTGATACGATCTTCATTTAGTGTATTCAATATTTCACCTTAACAAGATCAATTGGCGGGTTTATTTCCATATCGGAAGTTACCCCATCGTAGCAAAATGGGCAGACACATTCTTGATTCACGCCAAGAATGAATCGTTGCCCACAAATTCTACACGTGCAGTCAGCGGCAACTTTTTTATGGAATGCCTCGAGTGCTTCGCCAGACATTTTAACAAGCCTGTCGGTTGCGCCACAATGTCCACATTTATCACAATTGTGCATATGATCGAGCCACTCGGATAAAACCGTTAAGATTGGTTCCATGCGTTCAATGGCGGCGTCTCTCTCGATGCGCAAAAGCTTAATGTATTTGCGCAAAGATCTCACAGGCGGAGACCACGTACCATTTGGTTCCCACGGAAGACGCTTCAGCAGGTCGTTGAGCTTGTCATCGATTGATTGCTTCATTCATCTTCCTTTGTGTCGTCGGGTCTTACCACCCCAAGGTACGCCTCAGCGGCTCGATATGCTGACCATCTATCTCCGCACTCATCTGGATCATTTATGTCAAAGCCGAGTGTCGTCACGGCGATTTCTAATTCGCACATCAGCGCATTTATATGTTCTGTCGCTTCTATTATGTCTTCTTGAATTGGTCGCTTCCAAACGAATTGCATGACGAAGGCGATGGGCGTCATGACAACTAACTCCCATCCATCATCACCGTGATCATTCAGGTAATCTGAAAGATGATCGCCGGCTATCTCTTCGGCCTCGAGTGTTTCCTCTTTGTATTCCCATTTCATTTGGATACCTCATGGCCAGACGTATGGAAGGTCGTCTGGTTCTTCCCAGTTAAATTGACTGTAGAACTCTGGGTCTTTACGCAGAAGATTCGAGCGATGGGATGCGTGGAAATCTTCGAGTCCAAACCATGGCGGCATAGATGGTGTACCACCCGTGGGCAGGATCGGCATGTTGTTTACGTATCCTCGAGCAGCCCACTCTTTTATCATGGTGTTGCGGTAGACCTTGAGCGCGGCCTCAAATCCTAGCCACATCCTTACCGCCGGGTGGTTCCTCCACGAGTATTGTGGATCTCGAAGTGCTTTCAGTATCTGTTCTGCTTCAACACGCTGCTTTCCAAGCCTGGCGCGATCGAGGGCGAGCGCCGATTCAACGAAGCATGGATATGGGAGAAAGGTTTGCATATTAAAGAAGGAAGAAAAGAAGCAAAACGAGTACGACTATTAAAAACAAAAAGGCTGCTATAATTCTAAAGTAGTACAAAAAGGAGCCAACTTGGCCCGCTACAAGATCTGGTCGTAACATTACCAATAAAGCGTCCCGTATTCAACGCCCGTTATCGCGCCTATGCTTGGTATGTAACCGTGCGTGCTTTCGAGTTGAAATCTCGAGCCGCCATCCGTTTCCATAATCCATACCATGTCACCAGTACATGGCCCGCAGCGACGCTCAACAATTCTTCCATGGACAGGAAAGCCGCCATCTGGAATGAAGGCGCATGTTTGATTGTTATGGCTTGCTACCATTATATACTCCGGCTTCGATCAAATCGGCAGCCATATTCATTGCGATCTTTTCTACGTGTGGAGAAGCTCGAGCAGCTTCTCGTAGTTCGTTTACGAGTTCTTTTTGTTTTTGTTTTACTTTGTTACCTAGAGTAGCAATCAGTGCTGCCCCACCCAAAATAAGAAGAAGAGGATCCATTGGCTCAATCCTTCAAAGTATCAAGATATCTTCTGCCTTCGTTTGTAATGAACCAGCGCTCTCGGTTCCTTTTAAGAAGCCCAAGTTCTTCTAGATATTTTGCAGTTTTGGCAGGAACTCCTTCTATGGCGGTGGGGCAAAGAGCGATTTGGGCCAAAAGCGCCACTTCGATATCTTCGAGATCTGCTATTGCACAAAGCTTCTTTCCTTCTTCGAGTAATTTGAAATATCGATCCATTACATCGCATGCGCTTTTCAAAGCCTTTTCGCGATAAGGTACATTTGTTAGCTTATCAAAATGAACATCGTCTACTAACATCGCAAGCTCGCGTGCGAGATCTTGAATCATGAAGCGATCGGCACGAGCGAGCGCGTAGATGTCTTCAACGTTTTTGTCTTTCATATTTGGCACGCTCGGATGTACTGGGTGGCTGTTGATGTATGGCGCGCTCGAAGGAAATGGTTGCCTGATCTTGTTTGGCGCGCTGCTGTGATATGGTTTTCTCTTTTTGTAGCACGCTGACGAACTATGGTTACCTCATCTCGGTTGGCGCGCTGCGGAACAATGGTTGCCTGGATCGGAGTAGCTCGCTTTAGATCCATGGATGTCTGCTTCCGACTGGCACGCTGAACGCGTATGGTTGACTACGGCTCGGTGGCTCGCTGGATCTCCATGGGGGATTGTTGAGTGCTGGCCCGCTGTTACGCATTGGGTGTCTAAAAACGTATAGCTCGCTTTCGCCGTATGATTGATTGTCTGGATGTGGCGCGCTGCTGTACTTTGGGCGTCTATCAACATCGAGCACGCTGCGGTTCCTGGATGGCTCACTTTCCCTGGCGCGCTGATCTCGTATGGTTGTCTCTGCGCATTCTGGCGCGCTGTTCGCGTATGGTTGACTTAACCGTTCTGGCTCGCTTTCCCATATTGGTTTTCTTTTCCTCTTTGGCGCGCTGACCATTTCTGGTTTTCTCAGCGTCGCTGGCTCGCTTCCGCGGTCTGGTAGTCTACGGTATGTTGGCGCGCTAATTCTCAGTAATTATTTGTTTTTTTCAATGTTATTTAATTGCTTTTGGTCCTCGAGAAATATCTCCAATAATAACCTGGCTGACAAGTTGATGATCAAGGAGTCTGAGAGCTGCAATAATATTGGTCAACCTGCCGGGCTCGTTTAGGCCAGAAGCAAAAAACTCGAAATTTTCAGGACCGGCTGCAACAATTGCTAGCGCATCTATCCGCCCTGAACGTATTCCTTGCAGAACGGTTTTGGCGATGTCCTCGGGTGTGTCTTTTTCCGCCATAAGTTTTTTGCTCCAAATCTTACTTCCGGTAATGCGGTTTACCGGCCCCTCATCCTACGGCCACATGGGGTCTCTTACCCAGTCGATGAAGGCTTCGCGATGCGCAGCATCCCATGTTCCTAGCGCATCGACAACATCAAAGGGGCCGCAGCGCCATGCTGTGTCTACAGGGAAGCGCCAGTCGCCATTGAAGGCTTTGTCTTCTGGGATCCTCCGTGGCTTGCCCACCTTGCCTGCACGGCCGCTCCAGACGGCCAGGACGAAGCGAGCGGCGAACAGAGCGCCGTGGCTTGGGACTCCGCTGCACGCCCACTCGTCAAGCTCCTCTGGTTTCCATGGATAAATACCTGGAATTTTTTTATGAGAAAGCGTGGGAAATGTATGACATAGTTTTGTCATTCTTAAAAGGGGATTTGGTTCAATAACCGACATGTTACTCCTTACATTTCTCCATGAGTCCAAGCGCGACAAACGTATCACAAATTAAGTTGATGCCGCCATATTCTTCATTTTCCCAATCGGCGTAAACTTTTGCGCCTTTCCATATATGGCTTCGGCGTAGGTTTTGACACATCCACACAATGCGTTCGCGTGGTACTTGCAGAAATTTAGCACAGCGTTTTACATTTGGACCCACACAGGCGCTGGCGAGCAGCAATGCCGTAGCAATGCAGACGTCCTCATCTCGCTTGGCCTCGGAAAATCGTTCGGCTTCTTTCCAAACGATTTCATTATCAATTTGTTCTATCATGTTTAATTAATTTTTTCATCGGCAAAGGGATCTCTATATATTGTTATAATTGTAGCAAAACCTTTGGGCATTTGCTTGCGGAAAACTTTTAAGCAATCATTGCATAAAGACATCTCGCCTATGAGACCATCTTCACCAGGCTCGTTTTCGGTGGCGATAACCGTCGGTGTATTTCGGCATCGAATCCTATAACCATCTTTTGGATCGCCAATTTCTCCGCCGACTTGAAACTGCCCACCGGTTGGCACCATTGCTTGACATCGCTTTTTGTCTGGAGGGGTTAAAGCTTTTTGTTTCATTTAATTCTCTTGATATGGTGGAAGGTTTTTAGGCGCGGAAAGGACCTGATAACAATCTGGTACAAAGCGAACTAAATATTCAACAAGGCATTGATTACAACGCATTTCATAAACCACTGTTGGTTTGCGCCGTATGTTTCCGGGCGACCCCCCAGGAAGCCTTGGATCGCGCATCATAAGATCTTCGCTTTGGCATACAGGGCATTGCCAGGGATGATCTTGCCAGCTAGTTTGTTTATTTTTGAGAATCAATTTTGTTAATCTTTTTTATAGTTTTGAGTTCTTCTTCGGTTAGATTTTTCCACATATGCATAGCCTTAAATTCTTCTGGTGGCATTGGAAGATCTAGACCGAGGCATTCGTGAATGTGTGCGATTGAATTCGGATCATTGATGAGCTTCCATTCTTTGAGCCCGTGATCATGCCAGCGATTTAACTTGTGGCTTTCTGGCCGAACCGCGAATACGAGTTTTTCACCAACGCCCTCGAGTAGAGAGCGAAGAGTGTGTTCGGCGATTTCAGTTCGTTTTCTTGACCATTTACCAAGCGGCTCTCGGCCAAATGATATACTGGCTTGCCAAACCCATACGTCAGGTAAAAATTCGGTTACCGTTAGAATTGTGATTCGCTGTCCTAACTTTTCCACTCTGGATTTATGCGGCTTTTCAACTTTGCCGGTGTAATGCATTGGATGCAAAAGCGCTTGTTGTTGTCGGTGCTTCATATCAATATCCCAGCAGCCATCTCCATGGATCATCAAAGTCTAAGGCCCTAGGAAGAATGCTTGCATATTTAAACATGCCTTCTATTTTTCTCATTTTTTTGCGGTGTGCAAGATGTGCATCAACGAGCGTTAAAAGTTCTGCTTCAACGTCTGGGCCGCCTATCACGCACCGCGCTTCGAGGTCGCGAGCATGAAGCCTTGAGCGTAGTTCAATGGCTTCTTTAGTCATTATAACCTATTAGTTGTATCGGTAGTTTCCAAGCGCACATTGGGTATCCATCTAGATTATGCTCGTGGTGTGATGCGCACAAAATTATACCTTTAGAGTCTATGTCATATTCAGGTCTAAACGGAACCTGACCTTCGCATATCGGACATCGCCACCAGACCATCATTGGCTCGTTTAAACCCATTACCCAATAGCCCGGCGCAGGACGATTTCCCAATGGATCATTAGGGACGTTTGGAAGCGGTATTTTCTCACGAGGAATTGGGTATGGGTTGGGGCTCATTAGTTCTTTTTATGTTGGCCTTTTCTGGGCGTTATCAGATAACCATCGCGGTCTAGTTTTTTTCTGAGCTTGTAATCTTCCTTGCTTAATGGATACGTTGCACGAAGCTCGAGATAGTATGCCCGCATTTCACGATCGGTCGTAATTGCGACATAGAAAATAAATCCCAAGCCGACGGAGAATATAATTCCGAGAAATGTTAAAGGGATCCAGATCATGATTTGATCTCCTGCGAGAGACGGCAATCGAAACAAATATAGCCAGTAGAGAATGCGAAAGCGCATCGAGAGCAGAGCAATCGGCGACAAATGCTACACGGCAGTAGCCACAGCGGCCAGTTCTCTTCTCGATAACATCGTTCACATATACTGGTATCCGGCCGTTTTCTATCCGTCATATAATCTCCATAGACTCGTACCAGACATGTTTACATCTACAGCACCGAATGAAAAAGCCTTCTTTTCCGGGTTCTATATTTTCTATTACTGTGTCATTTACCCAGGCTGGAGGAGCGGTAGTTGCTTCCATTGGTATAGGATCGCCTGGTCTAGGGCGTCGGTAATAAGCAACCTCAATGTGCTCATGGAGTGGCCGTAAGGGTGGATAGCCTCCACACTTATCGCATGTCTTAAATACGCGTGCCTCTCGGAAGACTCTCTGTTGAAGCGGATCGGCCGGGCATCGCATATACTCTTTATCCATAACATAACCATTTTTGTTTGTAATAGCGCCTCGCCGACGATAGAGCGGTGGTGAACTCGGCGGGTGTTGACGCTACTGCTACGGCGAGTAATTCTGCGCGCTGCTGCTCCAGTAATAGAATGTGCAATTCGGTCATTTTCATTTTTGCAGCTGCTTCATTTATTTGTTTCTGACTCATGGCGTGACCGCCCTTCGCACTCGCACAATGTCGTCGTCCCCATGCACATCCGAGAAGCCTCGCTCTGCAAAGAGTAAAAGAAGGCGCCCGCCTTGGCGATTGTGCATGATCCGATCGACCATGCACCACGCTCTCCCGTCTGGCATCAGGATGCGGTCGCCTATGCGAACGCGTCGCGCGGGAAGATCATGCTCCGTGACTCGTTTCTCAACCATAATGCAACCTTTTATGCGTGTAATCATAGTTCCATTTTCCACAACGTCCGCAAACCATACCAAGAAAACCGCGATGATGCGTCCATGCATAACCAATCCAGCGGTGCAATCTGAAATAGCAGAGCCAAGGAATAGATTTTGTAATCATTTTTTATCTTCTTTAAATTTTTTACAACTACAAAGATTGCATTTATCGTTTTCGTGTTGACAACACATATGACCGCAAACACACATCGCTTCACAGTCAGCCGGATCGTTCCAGTGGATGCAATAAGGGCCAGAGTCTAACCATTCTTGTTCATGGGGTGTCATTTTCCAACTCGATGCCTATGCATTCTCGGATCATACATTCCCAATATTCGACATCAGTATCTAGGCTATTGAAAAATTGTTGCGCCAATTTAAAGATCTCTTTTGGAGTTCTTTCCATTATTAATTTTAAGAATTGTGTACGCTCTGGCTCGGGCATTTCTTTTAAAATTTCATGCCACCAGTTTGGGTCGTTAATAGGATCCCTTTCACAGATTTCACGAAATTGTTCTATGTCATAAAGATTTCGATTATGTTGAGCCCTGTCGCGGTTTTGAATAAAGCAATTGCGCAATGCTCGTCGTTGCTGCAAGCTCATTTCGTGGGGCCTGGGGTAACGCCCATGCATTTTATGAAATTCTAAATAGAAGACAGGAAGCGGCATGAAGATTTTATGATTCGTTATCGGAAGAAGATTTTTTTTGTTTTTTTGTTTCTCGGATTAGGTTAAGTAAGGTTGGTGCTTCTTCATCGATTAGTGGATGGCTAAAAGCATATTCACCAAATGGCCCTTTTGCCCATAGCGCGCCACAGATACGGCACCAAGCGGGCTCGTTTTCGGTTTTTGGAGGGGCGCCCATTATTTCGAATGGTTGCCCATCATTGTCCTTTTCTGTGGGGTGTACCCATGGAAGTACAGCGCGAAGATCGTGTTTTCCATCTGGACAGGACATTAATCCTCCTTGATATCTTTTTCTAGATCGGTCAAAGCCGTATCTAGATTTTCCGAAATTCCTTGCAGGCTGCCCAGCGTACTTCTGAGGGTTGTAACCATTCGGTTAGGAGATATCGTCTTCAACAGCCTTACATACTTACCGATAGTCGGATAATCCCAAGACGTGAAGTCCATGCCGGCTTCTTTAGTAGCTTGTTCGTATTTTTCAAGCTTCATTTTGAGCGCTTTGATTTCTAATTTTAGATGCTGAATTTCACTGTCGCGCTCATGTCTTTTCATGACAATGTCGCGGCCAGCTTGGTATCCATTATCGTATGCCGCTCTTATTTCGGGGCGCGTTTGGCCAAACTCATGAGCGCGACGTACAATCGCTGCCATGAATCCGCGTTGGATTCGTTTTCGTTTAGTCAGGTCTTTTCGTTTAGCTTTCTTTTGTACTTTGAAATTTTTTCCTTTGGCGGTTAGAAGCATCCATCCCCATTTTTCGGGGATTTCATCTAAGCTTTTGACAACCTTGTCCGTGCTTACGAGCCACCATTCATCACACATATTTGCGAATTTATCAGACTTCTCAGGATTCTTTAATTCGCGTAGCCAATCTCGCCTGTCGGTTTTGAATTCAAAACCCATGACAAGATAGCCGCGACTGCGCCAAAGGTTCATGGCAATCGCATCAGCATAGCCGCTACGCCCTCCCGTGCCGTGGCCAACCTCCGCGAACATGGCAAACTCCGGCGACGGATAACGCCGCTCGAGAGCTTCCCAGAGGCGGTCACGCTCAGACATTTACTGCAGTGGTGCTCCGGGTCCGCCGGGCGGCTTCGGTTGCTTGGCTACCTTTTTGCCGTCGTCGGTGAGAGTCATTTCGATACCGTCCGTTTTAGACCTGAGTATAACGAGTCCTTTTTCTTTGAGGCGTTTAGCCATCTGTTTTTGTCCCGCAGAAATTCGTACAGAGCCACCAGCTTTTAAGGTATATCGAAGCGCCCAATGCTCACGTGGATCTGTTTTAGGGAGATTCATTTATTATCCTCCGCCTGTTTGGGCTTTAAAATTTTACCATCTTGCTCCCTAATTTTCTGCAAAATGCTATGCAGATGACGCTGATCCTCGAAATCAAAATCCTTCCGAAAAAGGATCATGTTTTCAATTGTGTTTTTGATCGCCTTTTCTAGCGATTCGATCTCAAGAATATTGAGCGATAAATTCCATTTCTTTTTCATTGCAATTCTTTTTCGGTTTGTCGTTTACCAGTACCTTCGCAAACCGGACATATGACGAAATGATATCCATCGTCAGTTGGCTTTTTCTTTTCTGCCTCTCTCCATCGTCGTTCAAGCTCTTTCTCCATTGCTTCCTCTTCTAAAGTTTCTGGAGGAAAACGACGAATTGTAAGGCCGCCGCATTTGATGGGATAGGGCGCAGAAACCGGTACGCGACCCACGCCCTCGCATGGGCCAGGGCAAACCGTATCTGGATCTGGGTATGGGATTCCGAGCGCTTCGTATCTATCACTCCATTCTGGCATTTTTATTCCTCCTGAGTTGCCTGCATAGGCGCTAAAGCCATTTTGAATTTACTACCCAAGTGCTTTCCCCAAGCATGGGCAAGCTTTGCTGGTATCTCTATTTTGAAAAACTTGGCTTTTTCCTGTGTATCGATTTTGAAATGCGCGAGACAGGTAGATCCTCTTCCATCGAATCCTTCATCAGAAGCAACAAGCTTTGTGAGGGTAACCCCCATATGAACTTCATGGTCGGTCATCGTTTTCCTTCTTCTCGAAATAATTTTCGTATATCTGTTGCGCCATACCTATAACGCTCGGATCATTTTTATCAAGCCTGCCTTTTCGTATCGCCTGAACCTGTAATATTACATAGGTCGCCCAAGCAATCGCCGCAAGGTTTACAATGGCGCTTATAACGAGCCCGAACCACCCAAAAGCGGTAAGGGCGAGCATGGTACCACGGATCATCAGGAGCTTCCCCAGCTTTCAACGATTGCTGCCGCATCCCGCAAAAGACGGGCCTCATCTTCGTCTCCATCGCGCTCAAGGATCTGCGCATAGGTTTGAAGATGTGCGGCATGACTCCAGCCAAGTTCGCGCAATCGCCTAACGGCTTTTTCGCTCAAGCGAGGTGCAGACAGATCGGCATGTAGGAGAACTCTCATTACCAGTTTCTCGTCAAAACCACTTTACCGTTAGAAGTTTTTGCAAACCACTGGTCAAACATAGCGCCTAGAAATTCTTTGTCATCGACAGGTAGGCCGCTAGACTCTGGTAATACCGAATCAATTTTGCAGTAGGGGCATAGGGCGGTTGTTTCGTCGCGAATCCATTCTTTGATATACGATCCAAAAAATATACTACCGCAGTGAAAGCAACCGCAAACCTCCTGCATTACCTTTGTGCCATGATTACGGCAATATCTGTGGGCCTCCGCAAGTCTACCATCATCCCAGATTATTTTTTCTATCGAGACGCAATCCTCTTCTATTAGGCGGGCAAGGCCAAGCGCTATTGATTCCTTGGTTTGTCTTGGTTCTTTTTCTTGATCATTATATTTCCAGACTTCTTTTACAAGCTCGTTAAAAGTCATGACTTTGTCTGAGTCGAGCATATGTATGACCCATGTTTCTGGTTGGGTCTTTTTCTGTTCTCGGTCCTCGAGTTCTTCTCGATAGTTTCCGTCTTCGTCGTGGGTGTTGCGTCGAAATCCTTTAATCATGATTTGCTCCAAATCTTACTTCCGGTAATCGGGCATATCGGCCACTTGTTTGTTACTAGAATACCCTAATTCAAAATCGTGGGTTTTGTCGCAGGGGTTGAAATTGTTGCATTTCTTGATATCTACGACTAACCAAAATGAGTCCGCCCTTCGTCAAGTCGTACGAGGCTTTAAGTCCGTGTTGTAGTAACCCCCGTCTGACTAATTTTTCGCGGATTGATACGGCGCAGACATCAAGCGCGGCAGCACATTGCAAACCGCCGAGGCGCTCCCACTCTTCCTGGTACATGACTGGACCGCCTTGAATTTGCCAAGTTTGACGCAGTACGATGTATTCGGCATCACTCAGACTGGTTGGAATAGTGTCTACATGTGCCATTGTTTTAAGTTTCTTAATTTTTTTATTTGATTATTTGAAGTTTGATTTTTGACTATTTGTAAATGTCGTTTTCCTTCGGCTTTGGCAACTATTGCGAGGATGCGTGGTTGAAGATTTTTGAGATTCTGCAAAGCCTCTTCGACGGCAACCTGGTGTTTCCCTTCGCGGTAGCCGTCCCAGAATGCTCGCCATATTCGACGGATCATAAATTTGATTTCTTTACGATGCGCTGTTTGGCGCCGGGCTCTGCGGTTATGACACCATCAGTTCCGATATGAATTAAAAGGCATTGACATTCGCCTTCAATTTTTACGCCAATCGTTATAACTGTGGGTAGTTGAAGTAGTTCTACTTTTTCTTTTCCCGATGATGAACATGTGGTTATGAGCGCGCTAGTCATGGCTATTTGTTCGTTTCTTCTTCTTCGCGCACGCATCCTCGTTGGTCTGCAGAAAGCGTTTTCCAATATTTTATGGCAGCCTCCACGACTTCAGAGGGAACGTGTTGACAAAAAATATCCCCGTCCTGATCGATGATGACAACAGCAAAGTCGTGGTCGTCTGGTCCCCTTACTGCAAATTGTCCAAGCGCGGTCCGGCAAAATGAGTAACCTTTAGGCAGTGAGGAATTATCGTTCATATTCATGATGCGTTCTCCTTGCGTAACTTCTTCATAAGCTCTGCGCAGTCTTTTCCTATCTTTTCAGGATCGAAACCCGCCTCGCGCAACTCTTGTTCAACCCATTCGATAGGATATTCAGAGTCAAGAACATCTTCGGCAAGTGCATCACGGATTTGTTGCATGAGCGTCGCGTCATCGCATGGTCCTGACTTTCCCGTCATGGTATAACCTTGATTTGTTTCGTTTCAGAATGCGGGCCAACCAGGTGTTGCTTCAGCCTTGGCGCGCAGCCGCTTCACACGACCAAGAGCCTGCCGAATTGACCATGGAAGGATCGAAATTTTCTGCAATGGAAGACGTTGTAGCCGCTCAAGTAATGCCTCCTCGGCATTTCGAAGTTCGATGGTTATGTCGATAACGTCGGTGGACGCGGATCGTTTTCGTTTCATGGCGTAACCCATCTAGAAATGTTCCCAGTCGTAGGCAACAAGGCGCCCATCTTTCGTTCTACCAACTTGTCCGCAATCGATGCTCCATGTCCAATCCGGCTGTTCTGAGGAGCCAACATGCTCGACGTACTCCATTCTCACGATAGGTAGCCCGGTTTTTTTAGACAGCGCCACGTCCGGTCGCGTCCTTGCGTACTTTTCGCCCTGCTCCACCAACTCGCAGTCACATGCAGCTACGCCAGATTCACAAGAAGGAACCTTGATTACCTCGTCCCCATCCAAAAACACCACTCGATGACGACTTACCGCAATGGGGGGACCGTAGTACGACTGCACAAGCCTAATCGCCTTCTCAAATATCTCTTTTCTCATCTATTCGGTTCCCAATTTTTTGCAACTTGCGAGACTAGTTCTTCGCATCTAGGACAGTTTATGAGTTTATCAATGGTTTTAATTTCGGCAAGTTTTACAGCGCGACCGCACAGACTAAGTGTACCCGCCGCCCGAGATGGAAATGCGTGATTTGTATTTGTGTTCGCATGACACCAGTCGACAAAAATATTTGGAACTCTAACTTCGTGCTCTGATGCTTTTTGATCCATTAGTGCGATGCCGCAATCAATGAGGGCGCTTCCAAGTCTAAGCGCTTCTTTAGCGGTGAGTCTACGATATAAATATTCCATATGAAAAGAAGTGGGATCGTCAGCATCCCGCGGCTTGCCCTCGCCGGTCATATAAACGACACCGCCACTTACTTCGACTTCTATGTCGCCGTGATTAGCAGTATCAACATGATGAATAAGAAGCGCCATTACTTTTGCCCTTTATATTTGGCGAGAGTATGTCGTATTGTTTGACATTTTCCAGCGTGGTGCTCGTCTTTCCATTCTTTCCATGTCGCGCCGCATTGGATGCAATGATACACGCCATCGCTGTCGGTGTGTGCGTACTCTTCCAGAGCCCACTCGAGCATCTCAGCAAGGCTTTCGGCGACCGCTCGATGCTTTGGTACCTCTTCGCGGAGACGCCGCACATCCTTCTTGAGACCGTCTCGCTCCATCTCAAGGTTGTATAGTTGCTCGCCGAGACAAACAACACAAAGCTCTATTACGCCGCCTTCACCATGTTTGCATTCCACACCGACAAAAGTTGCTCGGATTTTTTTTGCGTGATCCATTTTTACCCTGGTCGTATTGGTGACGGTGGGTAGGGATAAGGCTGACATGGATAACGTTGCGCGTAACATCCCGCTAGACGCGCGACAAAATCGGCCATATCTTTTCCGCGATTGTTGACCCGCAAAACTAAATGGTTTGAGATGCAGTCAAACACGCCCCAGTTTATAAACGTTGGGGCTGGTGGCCGAAAGCTGTCGCAAGGAATGTCGCCCCTTTGCAACCACATGCCCTCGCCGGTTCCGTCTTCCCGCTCTGTATTGCCGATGTAAGATTGTCCTTGGCCCAATATCCACAAGTCTTTTGATCCAACAAAAATAAAATGCTGCGGTTGAAATGTACCTTCGGTAAACTGCTCAGAAATATCTCGAGAAGAGATTCTGACCGTTTGGCCCGGTTCAATCCCTTTATGAATGAGAATCAGGCTTGCTTCCGGTTTTGGGTAATAGCTTGCGTCGGTCATGATTAGTCCCCTTTTTCTTTTATAGGTTCACAGCCTTCTGCATCAAGCTCGCCATTCCAGAATCTGGCAAACATCTGCGCAATTCCATCTGCAATTATATTAGTATATTCGTCTTGCGTTCGTGTTATTATGTCCATTGGATTTCCGGGATATACCTCAATCCATCTTTCATCTCTAATAGGAGGAGATGTATCAATCAGATCTCTAAATGGAAAACTTCCTTTACCTGGTAGATTTATGTAAAAACGATCATCATCCCAATAGATATGCGTCACACCATCATCATTGAAAAAAGCGATTAAAACTGATTTAATCGATTCGAGGTCGGGCTTATCGTTTTCAAACTGAATGAATCTATCAACGGCCATTACTATCCCCTTTTGATTCCGGCAACCATTGTGCAAATCCATTTTCAACAAGCCACTCAACGAGCTTGGGAGCGAGGTCGCGGGCCATGATTCTCGCGCCAGAATTGGTTAGATCCGCTATTGTATAACCATCGCATTTTTCCGCTGACCACAAGTCAACTTTGTTAGTGCTTGATAATCGAAATAATACCCAGGGAAAACCTGGTGGTTTTTTAGCGTCGCTCATAAAAGTAATCATTTGGACACGAAGTTCGTCGCGTTCTCGCCACGCCTGAACCGTGCTTGGCGGTATACCACAATCGCAGGCCGGGCAAAGATGGGAGAATGATCGTGCCGAGAACTCGAGATTACATGATGGGCAGGTTGGCATTGTGATGATCTATTTCTTTGTTGAGAGAAACTCGCGACGAAAAGTCGATTCGCGCCAGTAACCATAAAAACAAAGAAGGAAGCCAACAACTAATATAGCTATGGTATATGGTAGGGACATATTATAATCGGTTAGCCGATCGTTTAGTATACCAGCACCAAGAAAAAGAGAGGCAAGTCCGGCGCCGATTATTCGCCCCTGGAGTCTTCCGATATTCCATGCTTGTTGGCGCAGGCTCATTTGTCGATATGTAAGTAATTGCGCTTGCTTTTTTATTTCATTTTCCATTGGTATGGCGCGCTCTGTGATGTTGGTTATCTGGTTCTTCTTGGCTCGCTCTGCGTGATGGGTGTCTGAGATCGCCTAGCTCGCTGCTTTTCATCGGTTTTCTGGAAGCCTATAGCTCGCTATGTACACCTGGTTTTCTCTTATCCTATAGCCCGCTCAGGCCCTGGGTGATTTATATCGTATGGCTCGCTGGATGATGACGGATGTTTTATCTCCTCTGGCTCGCTTTGCCTGCTTGGTTGTCTGTGGACTCCCGGCTCGCTGTAGTCGCGCGGATGACTTGAGCGGTCTAGCGCGCTCATGCACAATGGTTGGCTTGTTTCTCCCGGCGCGCTTTATTCCTCTGGTTGACTACGTCAGATTGGCTTGCTTCGTCCTTGTAGTTGCCTCGGCATACCTGGCAAAAACCTTTTGCTCCAAATCTCACTTCCGGTAATATCGGTTACAGGTCTCTTATTTTGACTCAGCTTCATGTTGCGCTTTTTGCATAGCGTCAGAATGGCTGAATAGAAAATCACATTTGATACAGCGTACCGAATCACTGTTTATACCATGGTGGTCATATATATCAACACAGTTGGGGCACCGAGGTATCCCCAACCGTTCAGTATCTAGAACGGCTTTTCGTTTCTTAGCCCTGCGCCATGCTTCTAGTATTGGATTGCGTCTTGTCATGTTTTTCGTGATTAATCATCCTCTGGCCACGACCATTCCTCGAGGTTTATTAGCCTTGTTGCGACGCCGGTTCGGCGCGTTAAATAACTAAATTCTTTTGGCCCAAACCATTCTTCTTTCAGTAATTCGAGCAACCGATCTAATCCTAAGTCTGGATCGCCTTGGCCGAAATTGCGCAGGAGATTCCACAAGATCTCTGGACACTCCCACCGGCTTCGGAGATATTCGCTATCGGTTCGCAGTATGGCGGTTTCGATTGCTTCGTGTAAACCCATTTGCTCAAACCTCAGATATGAGTTCAAGATATTTTTCTTTGCATGTCGCGCATGTATGCCCCGGTTGGTCTCTCGGAAAATCCAGGGCGGCGGGTGTAATCTCGCATTTAATATCCCAAGCTGCACGTAGTCCGCACAGGGTTCTTCGATCTTCGCCGAATGCGGCACCTTCCATTTTCTTAAAAGGTCCAGTAAGAGATCGGATATGCCATGCGCCGGTAGCCGCAAGCGTTTCGCAGAAGGTGTAGGCTGATTTGCTCATTTCTTTAGGATTTCTTTACCCAGGAAATTGCAACAACCTCTTCTTTTTCGACTTCATAACATAAGTAAAGTCTATCATCGCTATCCCCATCAAATGTATCAATCCCGTGATCGGTGTCATCGTAATATTCCATGGCGTAGTATTTCCCGTCCGCCGAATCCTTGAAGACGACTTCAAAGTGGGGGCAGCCATTGTTGTCGTGAATATATTTTTTGTTGATCCACCCCTTATTTCGTTGTTCGCGGAGGAATTCTGTCCTAAATTCTCTTGTTGGCATGATTATAGATCCCTTAGTTTTGCTCCGATATTATCTGGTTGGTTTCTTTCTAGTTTTCGAGTATGTGTTTGATTTCCGCCGCGGCAAATCCATGTACTGTTTCATCAGTCCAATTTTTTATAGTATTTAGTTTTATGAGTGCTTTGTGAACAGAATCAACCTGGGCGTAGTCGAGCTTAAAACAGTCTCGGGCGCGCGCAGGTTGGGCGAGGAATTCGTTTAGTTCATCTATCAATTTTGTTATCTGATCAGTCATTGTTTTTTACTCCCTACTTTATGTCCCCAATCTATGCCATCGCGTATAGCTGCTTCGTCTTGAGCGCCTGCAAGATACCAACGTAATCGTTCGTCGGCTGCAGTTATTATCATTCCGCCGGGGCCGCCGGCCCCAGTATTGCGCTCATAAAATAGGCCGAGACGACGACGAAAATCCTCGTCAGTGGCTTGGTCCGGATCGGCACGCAGACAGTCGGCGCAGCAAAAGGGCCATATCTCAGGCATTGGATTTTTGCCACAGATTGGACAGTTGTAGCTCATTACGAGTCATCCCAGCATCGGCATGAGCGATCCTTAATTCCGCAACCCGGACAATACTTATTGACGATTTCAAGTACACGCTCTTCGTATTGTAAGTTCTCCTTGGTTCCTAATAGATCGAGCATCGCCTCCGCCCGTTTGGCTATCTGCTCAGTCGACTCAAGAAGAAACTGATCCAAGAAGTCACGGAGTTTATGAATGTTATCAACACCCCAAATGTCCGTATCAAGATGGCTCATGCTTATGGTAAGGCGGTTGCCATCGCATTCAAAGGCGGCTCCGTTATCAGGAATATCGCCAATTTCTAAATATGCTTCTTTAGCCATGCCGATCTACGCATTCTCCGGGATTCAGTTGGGGGCCGTTACCCTCGTAAACCCACATTTGAGCCCAATCGCAACCCGCGAAATAACGGCTTGATGTAACTTCATCGAGCTTCGAAAGCGCTGTGTCACGATCCGTAAAGACTCCTTGAATCGATCCGCCTTCGGAATCCTCTCCACTTATTACAATATAAATTTTCATGGTTTTGTACTCCGTCGAGTAAACCTGCTAACGGGAAGGCGTACGCTTCCGTGTCTAAGATCGGCCCATGCATAGGATCCATCGGTCCACGTTACAGTTCCGCGAAGTTGTTTGTGTCCGTCCATATATACCCGATCGCCGACCTTAAGTGGCGGAGGCCTTTTTGCGATCGGAATCGCGAGAACATCAGTTTTCGGTATGGGTCTTTCATTATTTATACTTGCTTTCGCAGCGCTCTCTAATATATCCACAAATTTCATTGCATAGCGTTTGTGCTCGGAAGGTCATTTCATGAAGCTTTTTATCTTCAACAATGTATTTACCGTCTTTGACGTAGGCAATTTCGCTATTAGCCAGAGCTAATTTGAGACCGGCGTGGGAGACGAGATCGTGGATTTCTGAGATCTTTTCATTGTATGCCATTTTTAGCTCTCCATTTTTTGTCTGATGTCCACAGCGCCTTCCAGGCATAGTAGATGCCGCGAGTCATTAACGCGCTAAAAGAATTTATCAGCCGATGTCCCAGTTCGTGAAACAGCTTTATTGATGCCATCTTTAGTCGAATATCCATGGGCCACCCGCGCGAGTAACGCCAATATGCATATACGTCCATGTTTCTTATTTTCTTTCGTTCATTGAAGAACGAATCTCGAAAGCGTTTTTCTCTTTCTGGATCCATTATAAAAGCTCGAGCATTTTTGCTGCGGTTTCGCGCTGCTCTTTAGTGTGTGCCGGATCTCTTGATTCCTTTTCAAACCATTTTTTTACTTGGTCTTTTATTCTTACTCGAAGGTTGTGTTCTATATCAAAACGCTTTCTCCCTTTTTCTGAGGTGATGTTATCGTGTCTATAGAAGCCTAGTGCGATAAGAACCTGTAGCTGATGCACATCAAGCTGAAGTTTCATTATCTTTTCAAATGTTTCGCCAAGTAATTTAGCGGTTTGCGGTTCGGTAAGAAGCTCACCGAGCTTCTCGTCTATTAGCGATTTTAGTTCCGCCTTAGAGACATAGTGTTCTTGTAAGGACATTCCAAGCTCTTGGGTGATCTCGGCTTTGAGTTTGGCTTTTTCTTCGGGAGTCATGAGAATTAGTCCGTTGACTTTTGATTGTCTTTTCTTTGCATAGCTTCTATCCAAAGTTTGGATACTTCAGCAAAACACTTTAGACACAATGGTCCAACCTTCCATTCTCCAACTACACTATCTTTGCATTCAAAATTAATTGTAACTTGTTTACCATGAATTGGACAATCAACGCGTTCAGTTGGGCGTGGCGGTTCTTTATCTTTCGGTTTTCGATCGAGAAAAAGACGGACTAAAATACTAAGGGAAAAAGCAAGCAAGGCAATTGGGATGTAAATAAGGTTGCAAATCCGAAAGAGGTTTTTGATGAAAATCATGGTTGTGTTCCGATCACGGCCTGAATTTGCTCGAGCTTAGCCTTGGCTGCGTATAACTCATCGAGTTCGTGGACAAAGATGACTTTGAATTGTAAGAATCGAGGATAAGGCGCTTCGAGGCCCAGGGCTTCCTCGAGCCTGCTCGTCCAGTATTCCAGTATCCACCGCTTGACCTCAAGGTCAGGCTGCGGATCGGCCAACATACGCTCCAGCTTGGGCTGAGCATCGATTACGTCGGCAAGCTTGGCAACCCTCTTGAGGGTCTTGGTGGCCGCATCAAGTTGAGCGCGAACTTTGTAGTCTTCTTTGCGAGCGTATTTTATTGCTGCATTCCATACTTCTTTTTGAGTGACTTCTTTGTTTTGATCGCGTAGATCAGTCGCAAAGTTTTTATATGCGTCATCATCTTTTTTCTTTTGGACATAATAATAATAGGCAAACACGCCGCCGCCTATCAACCCTACAATTGGAAGAAATGCATTGAGATCTCTACTCATTTGTTTCCTCGAATTTCAACATGTCCAAAGCGTCGTTGCCGAAATAGGTATCCTCTTCGCCGTCATCCCATTTTATTGTTAGTTTTGGAATTGGTGGCAGCCACCAAGGCTTCCATACATCTGGATCGTAATGAGCGATAGTTCCTTTGGAAATCGTGCCGTCATCTTCTTGATAGGCTATGCGTCTGAATACGACTACAGATTCTTTCTCGCCCATTTTTCTGCCTCGGCAATGGCGCATCGAAGATTGGCTTGTTGCTCGTCATTAAAATCTTCTTTTGGTATTGAATAATCTTCATATATATGTTTATTTCCTTTATGAAAAATTATCGTATACCATATGCCCGAAGCCTGTACCCGAATCATTCTTACGTTACCCCAGTCCTGCGGACCATCTCGAGGTATGTAGTTTGAAATTCTTGCAAGGCGTAAAACTGCTGCTTTGAAGGAAGCCCCGTAGTTGTCTCCGCGATCCCAATTTGGCCTACCCTCTCTGAAGGCCCACCACTGCCCATCAATATAATTTACTTTGCCTAATGTTTTTCCAAATCGTGATAATAGATATGAATCTTTTCTACGCCTGGTTAACCCAAGGCGCACTGGATGGAATTTGATGTTATCAACTCGCATGATTTTGGCACGCTATTCTCGTGGTTGTCTCACTCGAAATGGCTCGCTTCATGTGCATGGTTTTCTACTGCACAATAGCACGCTATGTGTTTCCGGCTGTCTTACATGATGTGACTCGCTGGCACTATGTAGTTACCTTTTACGATTTGGCGCGCTGTGCGTCTATGGTTGCCTTTTGTCTACTGGCACGCTGTTGGGACACGGTTGATTTGCTGCTGGTGGCGCGCTCCGAACAATGATTGTACTACAGATCATGGTTCGCTGATCTTCACTGGTGGTCTTGGCCGGTCTAACCCGCTCCGTTAATGTGGTTGTTCTGTTGCATTCTGGCCCGCTTTCGACTACTGGTTATCTGCTGCGAGTTGGCTCGCTGTATACCCATGGGTGATTCGAAACGTTGCGGCTCGCTATGCTACTGTGGATGACCTTGCGCGTGTAGTTCACTCCACGTCAGTGGTTTTCTCATTATGTTTAGCTCGCTTGGCTCAACCGGTTTTTCTGATGATGTATGGCCCGCTTGCGTTCATCGGTTGTCTCGAATCCGATGGCTCGCTGGATGATGACGGATGTTTTATCTCCTCTGGCTCGCTTTGCCTGCTTGGTTGTCTTGCGACCTTTGGCTCGCTGCGGCTGTGTGGGTGACTTAGGTGGACCGGCTCGCTTTCGCTGGTTGGGTTTTTGCTTCTTCTTGGCTCGCTGCACATGCTTGATTGTTTGATGGCCTATGGCTTGCCACTCTTCTTTGGTTGTCTTAGCTCTGATAGCAAAAAGCCTCTTTTGCTCCAAATCTTACTTCCGGTAATGGGGATTACTGGCCACTTATTTTGACTTAGTAAAATCGATTGTCGATTGCTCTGTTAGCTTTCCGCGGCTTCCTTTGTGGCCGATTCGAGTTGCTCGGCCATATCCCTCAGAATAAGAATAATGCGGCGTATTTCCAGCGGGGTAAAATATGATACGCCATCGCCATTACTCAGGGCGATAGCGCCCCGATCAGGTTCCGGCCATAAATCAAGAGGATCGAGGCTGGTTTCGCTCTGAATTGTGTAACCGCCATCATCTTCATGAAACGTAAGCATTTCATCCATATGGGCGTCATACTTACGCTTGGTTTCTTTCATGTATTTGTATAGCTCGTATCCATACTCAGCAATTGCGCGACCATGATTAGGAGGTGCTTTACCGCCGAAATGCTCGATTTTTCTAGTAAGCTGACGGATAACCTCTTGCTTATCCGTCTTCGTCAGTTCCAAAAACTCCGTCGTCCAACTGATTTTCGTTTTTGCTGTCATGACAATTTTAATATTCTTAGCGGTGAATTAGTTCCCGTTCTGATATGTACAATAACATGAAAGCCACTTCGATGACTTTTTGTTTAGACGCTTTCGGGTTTTCGGCAAGCCATTGTACAAAACAACCGGGTCCGTCATCGGCGATGAAGCCGACGCTGTGATGGGCACTCAAATCCATTGTGTGCTTCTTTGGGCGATTTGTCACAATCGTGTAATCCGGCAGAAATTATCTATTCGATTATTGGTCGCTTGAAAATGCACTCGTAGGAGAAGTTGTTATCTGCGTCCGTGGCCCTACGACAGGTCACCATTTCCCAGCCGTTTTGCCCAATCTGTTGACCCTTGGTTTCCCACTCCAGGTCGGGGATTGCATCGACCGCATACTCCCATTTTTGGACTCCCTGCACGACCTTCTCTTCTGGTTTGAAGATTGCGAAAACCAGGAGGCCCAAAATGAGTAGCTGAATAACGGATGGTACTGCTTGTTCTTTCATTTTTATTTTTGTCCTTTTTGCTGTGTTTTGATTATTCCGTAACTTCCGGTTCGTTGTTTTTGATTAGATGTTCGAGCGGTTCTCCTGCCACTTTTCGCAATGGTATCGCTCGTCCGAGCAGAACCTGACGGCTTATCGGGTAAAATTCTGCGCCGCACTCGCACTCAGACCATGGATGTTCCTGCGGGGCGGACTCGTCAACGATGGTGATGCTCTCACAGTGAACGCAGCGCCAGAGCGCTAGAAGTTGTTTTTCCATTGTTTTGTCCTTATTAGTTCTTGTGGCCAAACAACATTTTTACAGCGGTGCTGTACAGCTCCATGACTTCTTCGTCTTCGATATCTACAACATCACGAGAGCCACATTTAGGACATTCTGTGCTGTTTCGTTGGTTGTGATGCTGCTTCCATTCCGCGTCGGGCCACTTGAAGGAATACCACCGATTTAGATGGCCACAGCTATGGCATTTTGTTTTATTCAGTTCCATCTTTTTTATTGGCGTCGTAGTGTTCCCAGCACTCAGCAATAGCTTCTTCTTCAGTTTTGCAAGAATAAGAATTCCATGGTTCTAAGACACCATACCAGGGCTTATGAAGGTTTTCTACATGTTGGGTGTGATAGTACGGCGGCGGTCTGGTGCGGTCTTCATTTTGAGGTGCTAATTCGAGTGGGATGGTAACCGTCTCCCCGCACTTGGGGCAGGGGGTGGGTGGAGGCATGGTTGCCGCGCGATACTTCGGCTGGTCCTCTGGGGTTCTAATCTCGCCCCAGGGCTTCACGCGCTCCCGCTCCCCGGTGGGCGGTGGTTCTGAGGTGAAAGCCTCTAGACGTTCGGCACACAATTCGAGGATCCTTTTGTGCCCTTCCGCAAATTTTGGATTTGTGTGGGCGTCGTCCCGAATCGCGAATCGAATGTCAGACGCAACCGCTGCACACTTGTGCAGCGGTTTGGCTAGGCGGTCACGCTGATCGGCTAGGATATCGATTGCCTCTCCGATACTGCGCCCCGGATCGACTTCTCCTGCGACGTGGAGCGCTTCCCAGCCGTCGCTGAGACGGCGCTCTGCCTCTTCCGCTCGAGCTTCGGCTATGCGTCTTGCTTTGCGTTCTGCGTCGAGCTTGTCAGCCATGTAGCGGTTCCACTCAGCATCGGTTCTCCCGTCTGGTCCTACAGTCTTAGGTGTATCATCTTTATGAACGTAGCCGCCGTCCACGGGTGCGAACTTGAATGTCGGATCTCCCCATTTCGATTTTTGCGCCAGTTCGGTGGCGTCGGCGAAAGCGGCGTCGAGATCGTTGAATATTTGCCCATTCACTTCAACTGTCCATTCACCAGGCTCTGTGTCCACCAGCGCTTTTGCTAACATGACCAGCCGGCCTATGTTGCCATCGTAGCGCCCGGTATCTTTTGGTTTTTGGGTTTCGATGAGTAGTTCAGCCTGCTCAGCGCGTGCCTTTTCGTACTGCGCCTCCTCATAACAAGCATCGCGCTCTTGCTCGCGTATATTAGCTTGCATTTCAGCCCTTTTTACCCAGGCTAGTAAATCGTGATTTTCTTTGACCTTCCGCTGTAGCCGAT
>SMTZ1_10000648_pt1 | contig 33895 bp, 40 predicted proteins | sample DeeMarSWOR136_30_FD_25667 | JGI IMG/M metagenome (IMG submission 25667) | reverse complement strand
AATTCATACTGTACATTTTCAAAAAATGACTTATCTTCATCGGCAAACATCCCGATGAGTATCTTCGTCACATCGGTCGTCAAGGCGATACGGATGATTTGCGTATTTATCGGCTCGAAGCGCATGCCCAGACGCAAGGTATAGGGAAGCGGGTCAGCCGCACCGCTCTCCGTATAACTAATATAGGGACCAATGTTCTGTAATGCGCCGGCAAGCGCCAGAAAGCGAAACGGCTTATATAATACCCCAACATCAAAACCATAGGTAATACCCGTACCACCCTGGTCAATGCCCAACCCCGGCAACTCTTTCCATACCCAATCCGGCACTAAATAGGAATAGATAAACTTCCACCCGAGCCCCAGTCCGAGATTCTGACTCATCTTAAATCCATAATTTAACCCAACCGCAATGTCAAAGGTCGTATAGGTGCCCTTGTAGATCCCCTGTTCGTCCACGACCCTGGTCTCTCCGGTTGTCAGATAAATGATATTCAGTCCTACGGTTCCCATTTTAATTGGTTTCACGACGCCGGCATATTTGGAGTGTAATCATGGTCTTGTCGATAAAGGCGAGTCCGGCTTGGTTATAGTAGCATGCCGTTGCGTCTTCGGCGATTGCCGCATATGCGCCACTGAGTGCAGTTGCCCGTGCGCCTGGCCAGATGAGGAGAAACACTGCACCAGGTCTTTGCGCACCAAAAAGTAAGGTGCTCACAAGAAGCACCGCGAGACAAACTTTACGCATCAAAAACCTCCATATTATATACAATATTATATTGATAACCTCGGCAATGTCAAGAGCTCAGTCCCTCTTGACACCGCATCTATTCGTTCTATAATTCTGTGTGAGAGAAAGGGGGAAGGTCGTTGAGGTCTCTGGTGCCCGAGCAAGAATACGTCTCGAACCGAGTGAGGCATGTAAGGATTGCCCCTCCTGTAACTTTTGTCGACCAGTCGGTAGTGTGAGAATTGTCGAGGCCGAGAATAGGATTGGTGCACACGCCGGGGATGAGGTTTATATCGAAATTTCTCCTCGGGAAAGTCTGACTGCAATTTTTCTCTTTTTTGGTCTTCCTGTACTTCTAGGTTTGATTGGTCTGCTGATTGGTATCCAATACAGTGAAGTTTATTCTATCTTTTTGGGGATTGGTGCTTTCGCAGTAGGTCTTATCGTTGCAAAATTGATTAACAATATTGTGAGCCGTAGACACCAATTATTGCCTCACATTGTAAAGGTATACGAACCTGATAACTCTTGACTTTCCTACAATTATTAATATAATATTCTTATTGGAGGTTTCATGCCAGTGTTAATGTTGTTTTTCACGACGATTATCGGATATGAGTTCTTGCTCGTTGACCCCATCGCTCATCGGGTTGGTATGGGATATGCTCAGCTTGATGATGGTTACAGCATACACTATAACCCGGCAGGCTTGGCGTACACCGTTGGTTCATATTACTCAGCGTCTTATCTAAGCTACATTGGTGATACTCATTTTGGCTATTTAGGATATGAACGTAATCAAATAGGTGTCGGTATCACATACTTTTATAGCGGGAAGATAACGAAGACAGATGAAGTGGGTATAGAATATGGTAGTTTCGGTGTTCATTTCATAGACATCAATGTAGGAAAGGGATTCTTTTACCAAGATGTTGGCTTGGGCATTTCAATTAAAGGAGTGTACGCAAATATTGATACACTTTCTTCCCTTGGCGCAGGTGTGGATATCGGCGCGCTCTATATATTACCAGAACCTGAAATTCAGATTGGTTTGGCGCTAAAAAATATTGGTAGAGGTATCAAGCCGTTTATCGATGAAAGAGAATCCTTTCCTTACGAGATTAATGTGGGTGGCGTGAAACAATTTGCTGATGGGTGGGTTGGTTTAGACATCGTTAAGCCTGCATTGATGAATCTCGGCCTCAGAATAGGCGGAGCCTATTCTTTTGTGCCTAATTTCGAGCTGAAGGCTTCATATACCACATTACTTTCTTCGATAAAGACGGGGAGCAGCGGTCATGATTTCCTTGCGGGGTTAACTGCAGGATTTGCATTTAAAACCAATAGAATTTGTGTTAATTACAGCTATTCCCCTTATTTAGATCTTGGGGGAGGCCATAGAATGTCTGTGAGCTTAGGAGGATAAATGTCGAAAATTTCCTTTTCGATAATTCCGTTCATTTTTATTATTCTCCTCTCTGTCTTCTTTTTTGTCAGCCCGCATTTTTTCGGCCAAGAAGTAGCAGGTAGTGATGAGGCGCTCAAAGAAATATTAGTAAAAAGATATATGAATGTTGGTAATTTAATTGCCCACGCAACGTTTGTCGAGGATGCTCTGATCATGGAAGAGGTGGCAAATCTTGGAGAAGTCATAAGCCGATTTCGTCGTGATGATTCGGAGATCACCTTCATACATTTCACAGACATCAACAACAAGGTGATTGCATCGAGTGACCCTAACGTTCTTGGAAAAACCTATACATCGGCTCTTCTTGAATCGGGACCGAGTGTAGTAAAGGAGAATAATGGCACTTTTGAAGGTGGATTTAGCATTAGAGTTGGTAAGAAAAGAGTAGGTGCGTTATATTTCGGAGCTAAGCCAGATGTTCCTGTAGTAAAAGCCTCGGCTGTGCCCAACCCCCTAATATTGCTTGTTGGTTTAGTGGTTGGCATTGTTGTATTTGTCATTGCGTTTTCTATGCAGAGAAATCTTGAAGTAAAGATAGTGGAAGATATCAATAGACGACAAGAAGAGGTTTTTTCCCCAAAAATCGAGTCGCTCAAAGAAAAACAGGATCAGGCACAAGAGGAACTTAACGAGTTGAATGGTAAAATTAAGACTGCAACAGCTGAGCTTATAAAAATGAATGCTGAGTTTGATGAAAAAAAGAGAAAGTTTGAAGATAATCCTGTGATGCAGTCTATCGAAAAGTTGAGAGGAACGGAATCCGTATTGATCGAGAACATCGAAAAATTGAAAGAGGAGGAACAGAAGTTGACCAAGGAAATAAGTCTCCTCTCGCAAAAAAGAGAAGAAGTGAGAAGTGCTTTAGAGGCAGAGAAGAAAGAAGAGAGTACATTACACGAAAAACTGGATCTCATCAAAAAGAAAATTCTACATTTGGAGACGCCCAAAAAGTAAAAAGCAAATTGACTTCAGCAAAAAAAGTATTAGTGTTCCTTCGTGTTATTCACCTAATACAATATGAAAAGTCAGTATGTTAACGAGCTGAGATCTGGTCAAGTAGTCAAAGAAAAATTTATACTTTCAAGAAAGATATTGAAAGAAAAAAAGGACGGCGGCACATATGGAGTACTTGAGTTTTCTGACAAAAGCGGAAGTATCGAGGGAATCGCATGGGATAACATTATTGATAGTCTAAATGATCTGTCGGCTGGCGACTTCGTCTTTATTTCAGGGACCGTGAATGAATACAACGAGAAATTACAGGTCGTGGTGAGTTCTATACAGCATATTTCTGAAGATGAAGTCGACGCGCGTGATTTTCTCCCTCAAAGCATTGAAGATATTGATGAGGTGATGACTGAAATTGGTACATTTAGAACACGGGTGAATAATGTATATTTCAAGAAATTACTGGATTCATTCTTTAAAGACGACTCCTTTTTAGAGAAGTTTAGACTTGCCCCTGCTGCGAAACGAGCACACCATGCATACCTTGGTGGATTGGCAGTCCATACACTCAATGTTTTAAAGCTGATGGGAAATATGCAATCTGTTTATAATTCGATCAACCTTGATTTGCTTATAACTGCGGGTATGCTCCATGATATTGGAAAAATATATGAATATAGTTACAGGAAAAAACTTGATATTTCGACTAAAGGCAGGATGCTCGGTCATATTGTGATTAGCTACGAAATGATTGTAGAGAAGATAGATAAAATTTCACAATTTCCCAAGGATTTACGATTGAAGCTACTTCATATGATTTTATCTCACCATGGTGAATTTGAATGGGGATCGCCAAAGCAACCGTTATTCCTCGAGGCATTAATTCTCCATTTTGTGGACAACCTTGATTCAAAGGCTGAGATGATAATCGATGAATTAAGGAAGAATAGAGGGAAAGAAAGAGAATGGAGTGATTATCATCCCTATTTAGAACGTGAAATATATCTACGAGAAGAATTTTAGTATCTATACAAAATACTCATGATGACATACACGATTTATGAAAATCAAAGAGATTAAGCTATACGGTTTTAAGTCATTTCCCGATGAGACGAAAATTATGCTCAATGCAGGTATTACTGCGTTTGTGGGGCCAAATGGCAGCGGAAAATCAAATATCTTTGATGCGCTCAGGTGGATCTTTGGTGAACAGAGCATGAAAGCCTTACGTTGTGAGAGAATTGAGGATCTCATATTTTTGTCTCCCGATGTGCAGCGCGAAGTAAATTTTACTGACGTCTCTGTAACCATCGATAACGAAAATTACTTTCCACAGTTTGGTGGTGAGTTCGAGATTAAACGCCGTTTTTATAGATCAGGAGAGAGCGAGTTTTTCTTGAATCGAGTGAAATGTCGACTGCAGGATATTCAGGCATTATTCTTAAATTCTGGAGCACTTACTTACTCTTTCCTCGAACTTTCCGAGATAGAGAAGATTATTCATGGTGATACGAAGGACATGTTCAATGACGTATCAGGTATTCTTAAATACCAGGAGCGAAGAGAACAAACAAGAAGGCGTTTGGAGGCAACGGAACAAGATCTTTTGCGACTTGAAGATATCATTCATGAGATGCAGCGATCATTAAGGAGTTTAAGAAGACAGGTGCGACAAACTAAATTGTACCAGGAACTGAAACAGGAGTATAAAGTCTTAATGCTTTTTATTTTGAAGAACGAGTATAATACGACCACAGAAAAACTTGCCAAGATTCAAACAGAGATTGCTCACAAGGACACGGAGAAACAGTCTACATTGCTGGAAATAAAGAGGTTGGAGAATAATAGGGAAGAATTGAAGAATGAGATGGCGCAGATCGATGTCAAGAAACAAGAGACGCTGACACAGCTGGAAGCTATTAATGAGTCGATCGAACGGCTACAGCGCGATATAGAGGAGAGAGAAGATGAATTGAAGCAGATTTTCCTGTACAATGCGAGGACGAGTACAAGTATTAAGGAAAAGGGTGAAATATTGAGTGAAAAACAGAAAAGATGTGCTGAATATGAGAGGCAACGGTCAGAGATTCTCGATAAGATAGAAACGATCAAATCCAGTATGCAAGAGGAACAGGAACAACTTGATGCAAAGAACAAGGAGTGTTTTACACTTACAGATAGTTTGAAGGAAAAAGAAGACACTTTAACAGATTACTCAACCAGAATTCAAGCGCATAGGCAAGATATTTCGAGGCTTCAATTTGAAAAGGATAATAAGGATGCACTATTGACACGCGTTTCTGACGAATATCAGGTTCAGAAGGAAGAGATCGAGAATAAGCAGAGAACACGAAGAGAGGTAGAGGAAGAATTGCAGGCAACAATAATCAGGCAAGACGAAATAGCGAAAATACTAGAGGACCAGAATACGAAATGTGCGGGGGTTGAAAAAAATCTTTCTGATTTGGAAGACGATTTGGGAAATAGACAAAATACATTAACCGAATGTAAGCTTGTCATCGATACGCTAACCCACCGCCTTAAGGAAAAAGGCGGTGTGAAAGAAATAGAAGAAAGATTTGAAAAGCGGCATCGCGGTCTTTTCAGGAGTAATATCAAGGTGGCCTCAGGTTATGAATCAGTAGTGGATATTTGCCTCGGTGACATTTTGAACTTTTACCTCATCGACGATTATAAACTGCAAGATTTCGATAAACTTCCGGAAGGAAGGTTCGGATTTATCAAAGCCAAGGTAGTTGCCGCAGAAGACAGAACGATAAACCTTTCCGAAGATATACCATCGATTGCGCAATTTGTGCAATTCAAATCATCACAGAAAATACTCCAGAGGTATATAGACAATTATTTTCTGGTCGATGATTTTCTCAAGGCAAACGAGCTTTCTCAAAAATTTCCTCAATGTGGCTTTGTGACACCTGAGGGGATTCTCCTCAAGGACGGCATGGTAGTTGTGGAAAAAGGTGAAATTGGTTATTTCAAGATACGTCAGAGCCTTGCAGAGTATAAAAGAAAACATGAGACACTCCAGAATGAGGCATTGTTTATTAATGAAGAGAAGAAAAGGCTCATGTCAGAAATTGAATCAATTAAGAGGGATATAGAGGATGAAAAAAATCAACTCTTCAGCATAAATGTTAAAAAATCAGAGCACTCATTACAATTGAATGAATTGAAATGGAATATCGAAAAGAGTATTAACGAAAATAATAATCTTGAGTTGGAGAAGAATTCTCTTAAGAAAGAGAGGGACCGTCTTTCCACAGAGATTGAAGCATTTGAGAAAGAGGTTCAAAGAATAGAAGATGAGCATAAAAATGTGCGGGCTGAAAAAGATACGTTACTCAAAAGTAGTCAAAATGTAAGAAGTGAAATTGAACTGATGCATTCAACCCTCACCGAGAGAAGAATGGGTTACGTAACTCTTGAAGAGCGGCGAAACACAATCGAGGTGACTCTTCAGCAGCTCAAGAGGGAAATTGTAAGTCTTGAGAATGAGATTACAAAACTTAAGCAGGATACAAAGGCAAAAAATCTTGAGGACGTAAAGACTCAGATATTATCGCTCAAAGAAGAGCTGGACAATAAGAGACAAGAAAAGGCTAAGACAGAGTCTCGTCTACCGGAAAGAATTGCTGAGGAACTTACGCAGAACTTGAATGAAATCTTTGATCAACTTACAGAAAAACAGAAAATTCATGAAGAAATTCAGAATGAAGTGATGCAAGTCAAATATGAATTATTTCAACTCAACCACAAGAAAGATGATGCAATGGAAAAAGCGCAGGATGAATTCAAGGTTAATCTGCGGGAGTATGTCCCTGAGGACGAAATTACTGATCCAGAAACCAGGCTTTTAGAGGTAAAAGGTAAATTGGAAAAATTGGGTCAGGTTAATCCATTGAGTCTAGAACTTTATGAGAATGAAAAGAAACGACTCGACGAGTTTCTTAGTCAGCGTGATGATATTATTACTGCGAAGAGGAGTCTTATACATTCAATCGAGGAACTCGATAGCCGTGCACGCGAGAGATTTGTGAATATTTTTGGAATGGTAAAAAAAGAATTCAATTTTGTTTTCTCTAATTTCTTCGAAGGCGGAGAGGCGGATTTGGTGCTTAGTGACCCTGATAACCCATTAACCGCGAAGGTTGATATAGTGGTTCGCATGAAGGGTAAACGTCTCAAAACGATTAATCAACTCTCTGGTGGCGAGAGAACGCTCTTGGCAATAAGTTTGCTCCTTGCATTTTACCTTGTAAAACCAGCTCCCTTCTGTATTCTCGATGAAATTGATGCACCACTCGATGACGCAAATGTTGTGAGATTCAATAGATTTTTGCGAGACCTTTCACAGAGAACGCAGGTCGTAATCATTACCCACAATCGGGCAACCATGGAATATGCTGATTATCTTTATGGCTTGACTATGGAGAAGCCAGGGCAGAGCAAAGTAATTTCAGCCAGACTTGCTGACCTCGAAAAGATTGATATGAATGTTCAATAGACTCAGAGAGGCGTTCAGCAAAACAACACAATTATTTTCACATACAAAAGGTGCGTCGATTGCCACAATAGAAGAGATATTGCTCCGTGCAGATGTTGGCGTCAAATATACTGAGATTATACTGCAGAGCATAAAAACGAGCAGAGGGGATGTGGTTGAGGCGTTAAAACATGAAATCGTCTCGCTTCTTACTCTTCCCAAGCCATCGATTGAGACAACCAAACCAGTCATAATTATGGTGAGTGGTGTGAATGGTTCAGGAAAGACCACAACAGTTGCGAAACTGGCAAATCTCTACAGAAAGAGAGAAAAAGTCATTCTTGCTAGCGGTGATACCTATCGTGATGCAGCAAGTGCACAGTTAGAAATCTGGGCGCAGAGAGTGCAGGTGGAGATTGTTGCATCACAGAAAGGTCAGGATGCGGCAGCAGTTGTCTTTGATACGATATTGAAGGCGAAAGGTAAGTCTATTGATACTGTTTTAGTAGATACTGCCGGTAGACTACATACGAGAGGGGATTTGATGAGTGAATTGAAAAAGATAGAACGTGTGATAAAGAAGTTGAAGCCGGGTGGTCCTGATTTGAACATACTCACTATTGACTCTACCGTGGGACAAAATGCCATTCAGCAGGCGCGTGTCTTCGGCTCTGAGATAGGTATCAACGGTCTTATTCTGACCAAATACGATGGTACTGCAAAAGGAGGGGCGATAATCCCTATTTGTAATGAATTAAAACTTCCTGTTCTCTATCTCGGAGTCGGTGAGGGTATGGACGACATAATAGAATTTGACCCCCATACCTTTGTCACGGTATTATTTGAATGATCACAATTTATAGAAATGAAACGAGGAAAGATCCTACAAAAGCGAGGATAATTCCAGTAGCACGCCTTAGATTAATTGGTTCCTTCAGTATCAACCCAGCAAAGATAAAGATGAAGATGACACTCGTCTGATTTAATGCAGAGGCAACCGATGCCTGTGTGTATTTCATACCGGCTATCCAGACAATCATCGCAAGGTATGCCCCAATAAAGGAACCAGAAATAGTATAGGACCACCTTTTTGTTGAAATGAGCGAGTCTATGATTTTGTAGCGTGTTGGGTAAAACAACAGGATCAAGGTGAGTACAACAGTACCGCCAAAGAGACGTATTCCTGTTGCCCACAGTACTGGTGAGCCTTCGAGTAGTGGTTTTATCATCACAATACCTGCTGCCATGGCAGCGGATGAAAGCACTCCCAGTAACACTCCTGCAATCAGTCTGTTACGGCTGATAGTTATTTTCCGTTTTTCAATGGTCGCAATCAGGACTGCTGAGATAATTAATAGTGCACCAACTATTTGCAGCAAAGACATTTTTTCACCAAGAAAGACAGTGGAGAGTGTGATAATGAATGGGCTGTACATACAGATGACAATACCTGTCAGACCAGCACCGAGAATGTTAAGGCTCATGAAGAATACCGTATCGCCAATACCTATGCCAATAACACCGCTGAGGAGCAGAAGCATATAAGCACTAAGCGGAACTGGACGCACCACAGATACACCAAATAGAAATATTGTCGGCACGAATAACACGAGTGCGAGCAAATCTTTAAACATGTTGAGGGCAAGAGGATGGACCTGTTCGCCACTTTTTCGAAAAAAGATGACCGCAAGTGCCCAGAGTATTGCACTCAGGAGTGAGAACATTTCGCCAAGATAAGGGATGGACGATACCATTGAGTATTATATGCGGGAATATTACTATTGCAAGCTACATTGGATCTTTAGGTGATTGAAATTATCCAAAGTCGAGATAACTCAATTATTGTAAATAATATTTTGTCGCTGGACAGCCACTGCATTTTTTGTGATATTCTGGACACCCGTGACACTCTGCACCACAGGGTGCCCTTTTCAAAATTGGTTTGACGTGTCCAGAGTTCCATTGACTTGCTGCTCCTATGTGTTGAGTAAAGAAGACCTCTGCCTGTTTTAACCCCACTGTCTCTTTTGGATGTTCTCCAATAGATTCAAACCACCATCTGTGATGTTGGGGAATAGTTACAACGGCTATGACCAGAGATCCTCTGTTCGTGCACGAAATACAATAAATACACCTAGAAAACCATTTTGTAATCGATCTTGCCTTAGCAGATGTGTGTGCCTTACCGAGAAGAATACCAACGACTGGCTTCTGTTTCCTTTTCTTCATCGTTATGTTATCTCAAAGATATTTTTTGATTTAATGTTTTGCGCTTCCTTTATATCTCACCTTATCTCTTAATTCGAGAGAATCAAGTGCGGCGAATCCTAATCTCTCCAATTGTGCCTTTTTCAACCATGGGCTCGGATGATTCTCGAGTGCGAGCGTCGCCAACCCATGTGCGTTTCTTCTTTCTATTGATTTCACAACATCCCCCAAGAGCATATCCCCAAAATCTCGCCTTTTGCTCTCCTTGATAGCCAAATGCAGTTCATGACAAAAACATGCCTTCCGGTAATTGGTAAACCAGACGCGTCTGTTGGTGCATATTCAATCGTACCGACGTCGTTGTTATGTATCAATATTTTTTTATGGAAGCCGCGTCGGACAGCATTCTCTAAGTACTCATATCTTTTCTTATATTTTCGTGTTGGCAGCTTAACAAGACAGGTGTATATGTACTTTTCGTATTTCTTTTGCTTCGTGACTTCGATAATTTTATTCAACTGGATGCTCTCGCACCTGTTCTACAATGGATAAATAGAGCTTAGTGGTGAAATAGTCTCACTCCTGAGAATGCCATTACCATACCATACTCATTTGCTGCCTCTATTACATCGTCATCCTTGATTGAGCCACCGGGTTGCACAACATATTTGACTCCACTGCGGCTTGCTCGATCAATGTTATCTCGAAACGGAAAAAAGGCATCTGAGCTGAGTGATACATTACTCAATTCTTTCAACCACCCCTTTTTCTCCTCACTGGTGAGCGGTTCAGGAACAGTCTTAAATCGTGTTTGCCACACCTCCATCTCTGAAGGTGTTAACTCTTCCTCCAGGTATTGTTCTATTGCATTTATCTTTTCGGGCAACTTTAGGTTTTCTTCAAATTTCATCTCCAAGACCTTTGGGTGCTGGCGTAAAAACCACTTATCTGCCTTTGAACATGCCAACCGGGTACAATGAATACGGGATTGTTGACCAGCACCTGCCCCGATAACCTGACCATCATATGCAAGGCACACGGAATTGGATTGTGTGTATTTGAGAGCAATAGTGGCGACTAATAAATCACGTACTGCCGAAGGAGTTATATTCTTTTCTTCTGTCACTACATTCTTTAGTATTTCCGGAGTTATCTGATAATTATTATGATTTTGTTCAAACCACATACCAAAGACCTCCCTCCGCTCGAACTGTGGGGGACTGTAATCAGGATCGATTTCAACTACTATATACTTACCCTTCTTCTTCTGTCTCAGAATTTCTAATGCATTTGGTTCATATCCAGGTGCAATGATACCGTCAGAGACCTCGCGCTTCAGTAATCTTGCGGTAGCTGTATCCACGACATCGCTCAGCGCAGCCCAATCACCAAAAGAAGACATGCGGTCTGCACCCCGGGCGCGCGCATATGCAGTGGCGAGTGGAGAGAGTTCCATCTTATCAACAAAGTAGACTTTCCTCAAGACATCATCGAGTGGTAACCCAACCGCTGCACCGGCGGGGCTGACATGCTTAAATGACGCAGCAGCAGGTAGATTCAAGGCAGTCTTTAATTCTTTGACGAGTTGCCAAGCATTGAGGGCATCAAGGAGATTAATGTAGCCCGGTTGACCATTCAAGACGGTAATTGGCAACACTCCAGATTCCAAGAACACCCGGGCTGAAGCCTGGTGAGGATTACACCCATATTTCAGTTTTATTTCATCTTTCTTCATTTTTTGCCTGCATCTCCTTTCTGAGGCGCAATTTTCTCTTTCAAGAGTTCGCTGATGCCAGCAATACTGCTGAGTATACCTGATGCTTCGTAGGGCAAGAAGACCTTGGTCGCCTTACCATTAGCAATCTTCTGAAGGGCTTCGAGGTATTTGATTGCGATGAGGTCATTTGTTGGTCTACCGTTATGAATAGCACCGAACACGGTTTGTATTGCTTCTGCCTCGCCTTTTGCTACAGTAAGTTTCTCATATTTGTTGGCATCGGCGACTTTCTTGATTGCCTCTGCCTCTCCTTCAGCCTTTAAGATCGCCGACTGCTTATGACCTTCGGCCTCAAGGATCATGGCACGTCTGTCACGTTCTGCCTTCATCTGACGGTGCATTGCGTCGGTGACATCCTTGGGCGGTTCTATCCTTTGGAGCTCTACACGAGTAACCTTTGTACCCCACTTATCGGTGGCATCGTCAAGAATTTGACGCAGTTTTGTATTTATTACTTCGCGAGAGGTGAGTGATTCGTCGAGCGCGAGATCACCGATGAGGTTTCTCAGGTTTGTCTGCGCGAGTTTGGTTGCTGCTATGTAGAAATCAGAGACATTGTAGGTAACCTTGACCGGATCGGTGACCTCGTAGTACACAACGGCATCAACATCAACAGCGACATTATCTTTTGTGATTACTGCCTGTGGAGGTACGTCGACAACCTGTTCCCGCATGTCGACCTTTGTCATTTTCTCCCAGAAAGGGACAATAATCGTCAGCCCACTGTCTGCTGTACGCTGATATTTACCTAAGCGTTCTATTAGACCTTTTTGCCACGGCCTCACTATCTTTATGCCGCTTGAGGCTATTATCAACAACACCACTGCAATGATAATAAATAAAATTACCATTTACTCTCCTTTTTTGAAGACCTTTACTACTAAATGAGTCCCATCCAACCTTGTCACAATGATGCGTGTTCCTTTAGTTATCACCTCCTCAGTTTCACTGTCTGCCCGCCACTCGTCTTTATCTATTCTAACACGGCCGGTGTTATTAATATTATCGATGTCCTCTAACACCACACCGATTTTGCCGATAAACCGATCTGCACCCACTCCTGGGGGCTGTTTTTTTGTAAACCGTTCTGCAAATCGTCTTGAGACAGCAAAGAGAACACCAGAGATAATAACAAATGCTACCCATTGCCACACTACACCAGCGCCGAGAAGCGCCAAAACGCCAGCAATGGCTGCACCAATACCAAACCACAAGATGAAAAATCCTGCGGTAAATATCTCAGCAACAACAAATATTGCTGCGATAAGCATCCATACCCACCAAAGGTTTGTCGGCATTTACACACCCCCTTTTATCTGTTCTCTTGAATAGAAATATCAAGTATTTTACCGTTTGGCAATTTTATTCTGAATTTCTTTAGTCAAAAAATAAGATATCTACAGGATGAATTTCACAAAATTTGGTTTTCTTCAAACCTAAAACCCTTTTCATAGAAAAGTTTTAAACAAACATCAGCTACACCAGTATCATACAGGAGACCTTTGTTTTTTGAAATTTCGTCCAGGGTTGCGTATATACCACGTGCTGGTCTATATGGACGGTGAGAGGACATTGCCTCGACCACATCGGCTACACAGAGAAGTTTCGCCTCAAACATGATTTCATCACCTCTAAGACCCTGTGGATACCCCGAGCCGTTCACCCGCTCATGATGTTGGAGAACAATGTCAGCAATCGGATAAGGAAATTCTATTTTTCTTAAAATATCGGAACCGAGTCCGGGATGGGTTTTAACTAATGCGAATTCAGATTCCGTTAACTTAGTTGGTCGACTGAGAATCTCGGCAGGGACATAAATCTTACCAATGTCGTGGATTAATGCTGCCACGTGGAGGCCTTCGATTTGATGATCTGGGAGTTTCATTTCCTCTGCGAGTGCCAAAACTAATATAGCAACTCTTTTTTGATGTCCAGCCGTGTAGGGATCTTTTGATTCGAGAATCTTCGCCATCGCCTCAAGTGTGTTGCTAATTGTGCTCCGCAATTTTTCTAAACTCTCATGGAGTTTTTCCTGAGATCGCTTACGCTCGGTAATGTCTTCGATAATTCCATCATAATATTTGACTTCGCCGGTTTCCTCTTTTACTGCAACAACTGATACAGAACCGAAGAATGGCGTTCCGTCTTTTCTCCTTAGTTGCAATTCCTCGTCTTTCACAAAACCATACTCGAGCATCTTCGCATTAAACTTTTTTCTATCCTCTGGATTTTGATACAAATCGGCTACATGTGTAGCAAGGAACTCGTCTCTACTATCGTAGCCAAACATCTTAACAATGGCAGGATTCGCTTCTATAAATTTACCTACTGGTCCAACAGTATTTCTATATATACCCACGTTGATATTTTCAATCAATGTTTTGTAATTTTGTTCGCTCTGTCGCAGTGCTTCTTCTGCTTGTTTCCGTTCGGTAATATCTCTTATCGTGGCAATAAATGCTTTCGGTTGTCCATTGATATCTTTAATCATAGAGGCACTTAATTCACCGGCATAACTTGATCCATCTATTCTTTTCAGTACATACTCTTCATTCTTCGTGAATCCATTCTCTAACGTCTTCTTTAGATTCATCGTCGCCCGCTCACAGTCTTTGGGGTCGATAAATTCAAAGGTACTTTTCCCAATCAAATCTTCAGGGACCTTGGCACCACTCAGTTTGAGTGCCTGTGGGGATGCATAGATGCATGTTCCCTCTAAGTCAGTCACCACAATTGCATCGGGCGACGTGGTCACCAGTGCCTTATACATCTCTTCGCTTTCCCTTAGTGCCGCTACAGTCCTCTTACGCTCGGTGATGTCCCGAGCAATTCCCTGAATTGCATATGTTTTTCCACCACGGTACAGGATCGTGGCCTCGGTCTCTACCCAAATATGTTTGCCGTCCTTTCTTTTCAGTCGATATTCGGAAAGCCGCTTCTGGTGGCCGTAACATTTAAGCTCTTTCATGGTCTCGAATGCCTTTGGTATTTGGTCTTCACTCAGTAATGAGTTGAAATTGAGAGACGGGATTTCTTCCCTTGTATACCCCAGTAGATTCAGCGCCGCGTCATTTGCATCCATGAATTTACCCTCAAAGTCATGAATATAAACGCATAAGAGGCCTCGATCGAAGAGTGCCTTGTATCGTAATTCACTTTCCTTCAACGCCTCCCCAGCCTTTTTGAGGTCGGTTATATCCAAAGATACCTGCACAATGCCTTCGATGTTGCCAAGAGAGTTGCGGACAGGGTAGCCCCTCAGAAGCCATATTCTCCCATTAGTAGTCGCTATCTCACCTACCCGTGGCTGGCCGGTCTCGAGTGTTTTGGTAATGGGACAGCCTTCACACGGGCTCGTGCGATTGTATCCTACCTCATAGCAATGACGTCCAATCAATTGATCAGGATTCATGCCAACCGCCTCGGCTGCTGATCTATTTGCCCATAAGATACTCATATTAGTGTCACAAAAGGCAACATGTTCGGTCATGCTGTCGAGGATAATAGCCTTCTCCTGCTCAGTCTTATTGAGTGCCTCCAGTGCCTGTTTTCTCGCAGTAATATCACGAATGCAGGTGATTATCCTGCTCACTTGCTCATTCTCGTAGATTGGGATTTTCCTTGTTTCAGTAATAATATCTCTGTTACCAAATCTTGTTGTCTCTACCGTAACGAGCATTTCACCGGTATTGAATACTTGTTTGTATTCCTCCTGCACGCGCTTCGGGAGGAAAGGGAATATATCGAACAACTTCTTTCCGATTACATCTGTTTTAAGACCAAGTTTTTTACTCCACTGTGTAAAAGTTTCATTGAACAATACGATTCGCAGGTTGTTATCGACAACATGTATGATGTCTCCAAGTGCATCGATTGTCTTTCGATAGAGTAATTCTGTTGTCCGTAGTGTGTCCTCTATTTCTTTGCGCTCGGCATATCCTTTTTCCAAGTCTGCAATACGTTCCCGCAACTTTTTCAATTCTTGAATCAAATCGCTTTCTCCTTTACCCCTGACAGGCATGATACTACCCCATTTTTTTTGTTTTTACGGATATCATACTCCACCAGACTCGACGCTCTCTGAGTCCATTCTGTACTTTGCATGGATGCTTCGTCGATAATATCAACGAAACTAAACAGGAGGCATGGGTGATTCATACCTCCTCTTTAGTAAGTATAGATATAATTGATACAATGTCAAGTTTCAATACTTCTGCTTACAAAAACCTGTCAGGTTCCACAAAAAAACTGGAAATGTATATTTTGGGGGGTCTATGATAATTATAGTGCTGCTTTTTCTATCTTTTTTCTTTTTGCTTTTTCTCTTGCTTTTTGGCCTTTTTCCCCTTCTCAACGGACGTCTCTTTGCTTTTCTTTTTTCTTGTCGCTGCTTCGTCTGACTTCTTCTCTTTCTTTGTTTTCGATTTCTTCCCCTTCTCCTTCTTGGACTCTGTTTCGGGTAACCTTCGACGTTCTATCAATTTTCGTCTTAAATCAATAGCAGCAGCGTCACTTTGTTCAACAAGCTCCAAAATTGCCATCTCTGCACCATCACCGAGTCGTGGTCCGAGGCGATAAATCCTCGTATAGCCTCCTTGGCGATCGGTAAATCTTTGACCGAACTCATCACAGATTATGTTAACAAGCTTGTGGTCAGGAATGAAGCGATAGATTGTACGTCTGGCTGCAAGGTCGTTCTTCTTGGCAAATTCAATGAGATGTTCGGCTAATTTTCTTGCTTCTTTTGCCTTTGGCAGGGTTGTTCTGATCCTTTCAAAAATAAACAGCGAGCGACATAAATTCCTCAATAATGCATGTCGATGTTCTTTTTTTCTTCCCAATTTTTTTACTCGGTTACCGTGTCTCATACATCTTCTTTTAGATATTTATCTACATCCATCTCAAGATGCAGTCCTGCTTTTGCGAGATTTTTCTCGAGTTCTCTGAGCGATTTGCGCCCAAAATTTTCAAATGTCAAGAGCTTCTTACCACTTTTCCTCACAAGGTCACCGATCGTCTTTATGTTCTCATTCTTTAAACAGTTAGATGCCCTGACCGATATTTCAAGTTCATCAATACTGCGTTTCAATACCTCTCTTATACGACGATGTTCAGCATCCAGCTGTTCCTTGGAGGTAAATTGCGGCTCTACGCCAAGGTTGGTGATGAACGTCAGGTGGTGTTTGAGAAGACTCGCAGCCTCAACTATAGCCTCGACCGGCGTAATCGTACCATCAGTTTTGAGTTCTACAACAAGGTGATCATAGTCTGTTTTTGTTCCTACCCTCGTGTTCTTGATATCAAAATTTACTGAAAGTACTGGCGAAAATAGTGCATCTAAGTATATAGTGCCTATCGGTCCTTCACTCTGTTTGAACAGATCGGCGGATACATACCCACGTCCAGCCTCAACAGTCATCTCCATCGTGAAATTTACCTTTGTTTCGGTAACGGTTACAATTTTCTGTTTCGGAGTAGCGATGACTACTTCAGGATTTTTTTCTATGTTTTCAGCGAAATATTCTTTTTTGCCTTTTACTTTTAGATACAGTGTACTCGGGCCATCTGTGAGGAGTTTCACGCTGACTTTCTTTAGATTTAGACAAATCTCGATCACGTCCTCGTACACACCGGGTATCGTTGAGAATTCCTGAAGGACATCACCGACTCTTACACGTGTGATAGCTGCGCCTTGAATCGAAGATAAGAGTATTCTTCTTAAGGAATTGCCGATAGTTATGCCAAAACCACGCTCCAATGGCGAAAGTATAAAACGACCATAGGTGTCAGTTGTGACATCTTTGTCGACTTCAACTGTCTTTGGCATGACAAGAGGTTTTAAGGCCATATTCCCCCTCTACTTTGAATATAACTCAACTATTAAATTTTCGTGAATTGGTAAATTGATATCTTCGCGCGTGGGTAATCTTAATACAGTACCAGCTATTTTATCCTTTTCAAATTTAAGCCAGCCGACAATGTTTTCTGGATCACGTTCCTCAAGCGATTTCTTGATGAGTGGGTTTTTCCTCTGCTTATCTGCCAGGGTGATAACTTGATTAGCCTTAACCAGATATGAAGGAATGTCTACCCTTTTCCCATTAACTAAAACATGACCGTGCCTCACGAGTTGTCTTGCTTGCGATCTTGAAGAGGCAATTCCTAGTTGATAAATGACATTATCAATTCGTCGTTCCAGCGCTATGAGGAGATTTGCGCCAGGATTACCTGCTTTTCTCGTGGCACCATAGAAGGTCTTGCGAAACTGTCTCTCCAAGACTCCATAAATTGCCTTGACCTTTTGTTTTTCTCTCAATTGGATAGCGTAAGAGGTCAGCTTCCGCCTTCCTCCTTTTCCATGACTTCCCGGAGGATAGCCCCTTCTGGTGAAAGAGCATTTGTCGGTATAGCAGCGGCTGCCGCGCAAGAATAGTTTTTCACCTTCGCGGCGACATATCTTGCATTTTGCACCGACATAGCGTGCCATGTCTAGACCCTCCTTCGTCTTGGTGGCCTACAGCCATTATGAGGTAGAGGAGTGACATCCTTAATCATGGTAATTGTTAAGCCTACTGTTTGGAGAGTTCTAATTGCTGCTTCACGACCAGGCCCAGGGCCTTTTATCCGCACCTCGACTCTCTTTATACCGAGTGCCAATGCTTCTCTGGCAACCGTATCTGCACACTTCTGGGCTGCGTAAGCAGTACCTTTTTTTGTTCCCTTAAAGCCAATCTTTCCTCCAGATGACCAACAGAGCACATTGCCTTTACTATCACATATAGAAACGATAGTATTGTTAAACGTGGCAAAAATGTTCGCAATTCCAATCTGTTCTGGTCCGACACTCTTTTTTCTTCTACTCGGTCGTACCGCGCGCCTTCCTCTTGTTGGCTTTTCTTTCTGTCTCACTTCTTACCTCCTGGACCCGCTTTGCCTGTAACGGTCTTCTTCTTACCCTTTCTTGTACGGGCATTTGTTCTGGTACGCTGTCCCCTTGCTGGTAATCCGTGCTTATGCCTCGATCCGCGATAACTGCCAATGTCAATGAGTCTTTTAACATCAGCAGCAATCTCCGCACGTAGGGACCCCTCTACTTTGTAGTCTGTTTCAATTAGTTTTCTGATCTTGGTCACCTCATCGTCACTCAATTCCTTTATTTTCTTTGACGGATCAATACCGATCGTCGCAACAATTTTTTGGGCAGTACGAAGTCCTACGCCGAAAATCGCTGTCAGTCCATGCTCGACCCTTTTGTTCGGTGGCAAATCCACACCGGAAATTCTAGCCATAGACCTCCTTACAAGAGGCAGATGGTAGTGAAAAAGATGCTCGTGGATAGTAATCTTTTGATTGTTTCGTAAAAAACACCTTACACCTATCGCTACACATCTGCAATTTACCCCTGACGCTGCTTGTGTCGAGGGTTTTTACAAATGATCATAACTGTCCCTTTACGTTTAATAATTCGACAATTAATGCATCTTTTCTTGATCGATGCCTTGACTTTCAATCTTTGCTCCTTACCATAAACACTATTATAACTAATTTCTAGAAAAAATCAAGTCCTCAATTGCCTTATCCTGCCTTGTATTGCCTTCTCTATTTATATCTCCAGACAATCCTTCCCCGTGACAGGTCATATGGTGAAAGCTCAAGCAGTACGCGGTCACCTGGTAAGATTTTTATATAGCTCATTCTCATCTTGCCGGAGACGTGTGCAAGGACCTTATGCCCATTGTCCAATTCGACACGGAACATGGCATTGGGAAGGGTTTCTAGTATTGTACCTTCTGTCTGGATCAAATCTTTTCTTGCCATATTTTAACTTTCCGCGACTCTTGTAAGATTTATATTTCCTTTCTCAAGAATGGCAATAGTATCCTCATAATGGCAGGATAGTGAACCATCCTTGCTGAGGATTGTCCAATTGTTTTCGGCAGTGACAACCTCATAACCGCCGATGTTAACCATAGGCTCAATAGCAAGGACCATACCCGGTTGTATGACTGCATCTATGCCGCTACCGACGAAGTTTGGGATTACTGGTTCTTCATGTAAATCCTTACCAACCCCATGTCCGGTCAGTTCGCGGACAACACTAAAGCCATTGTCTTCAACGGCAGTTTGCACGGATCGCGAGATATCCGAGATTCTATAGCCTTTCTTTGCCATCTCAATACCCTTTTTCAGGGCTTGCTTGGTAACGGTAAGTAATTTTTGTGCCTCATCTGATATATCACCAACTGCAAAGGTCCTTGCGGCATCGGCGATATATCCTCCATAGTTTACACCGACATCTATTTTTACAAGATCACCATTTTTTATTCTACGATTGTTAGGTATACCGTGAACAACCTCATCGTTTAATGAGACACAACAACTTTTAGGAAAACCACGATAGTTTAAGAAGGCAGGTATTGCCTCGTGTGCTCTTATCATTTTGTCAATTCTGTCATTCAAATCAATTGTGCGCATAGAACTTAAGTTCATTTTATTTATCGCTGAAAAGATATTGAATATGATATTCCCGGCAATTGCAATTTTCTTAATCGCCTGGTCATCCTTTACTACTATAGGCATCGATTATCTCTACAATTTTATCAAAGATTTCTTGTCGAGAACCTCTGGCGTTGATGCGCTTATGTACATGGGGTGAATCGTAATGCTGTGCTATCTTGTGTGTCTCGTCTGCGTAGACCATCAATCTCTTTCTGATGATCTCTTCGCTGTCATCACTTCTTGTGATGAGGTGCTGACCGCAGTTATCACATAGGTGATCTCTCTTCGGCAGATTTGTTGTGAAATTATAAATTGCTCCGCAATTTGGACAATATCCTCGATTTGTGAGCCTCTTGAAGACCTCTTCTTCATCCAAATATATTTCTAAGGCAAGGGATACCGAGCTCCCGAGCTGTGACAGGCATTTATCCAAGCTTAGAGCTTGATTGATCGTGCGGGGAAAGCCCTCAAAGAGTATATCTGTATTTCTGTGTTCGCGCAAGAATTTTTCAACGAGTTCAAAAACCAAATCATCTGGGACTAAAATACCCCTGTCTATGTACTTCTCTATTTTTTTGCCGAGTGTTGTTTTCGAGGCGACCTCTTCACGCAAGATATCACCCATGGAAAACTTTGTAAAACGATACTTTCGGGATAGTAAATCTGCTTGAGTACTTTTGCCTGCTCCAGGTGGTCCGAACAACAAGACCGTCATCGCCTACCTCTGATCTTACCACGTTTCATGAATCCTTCATAATGGTACATCATTAATTGTGATTCAATTTGCTGTAGTGTATCTAATGCCACACCAACTATTATCAAGAGCGTGGTGCCACCGAAATAGAAGGGAACATTTAAGAAGTTAATGAGGTACCAGGGGACCAGTGCGATAAAGCCCAAAAAGAGGGCTCCGGGCAGGGTAATTTTTGATAATACTTCGTCTATATAATTGGCAGTCCGTGCGCCTGGTCTTATTCCAGGGATAAAACCACCATAGCGTTTCATGTTGTCTGCCATTTCAGCAGGATTGAAGACGATGGATGTATAGAAATAGGTGAAGAAGACGATGAGTGTGAAGAAAAGAATATCATACCCCCAGAAACCAGGTCGAAAGATTTCGGTGAGTCCTTTCAGGGCTGGAATATATGCTGAAACAGTTCCGGGGAAGACGACGAGAGATTGGGCAAAGATAATCGGGATAACGCCTGCAGTATTCACCCGTAACGGTAAAAAGGTTGATTGCCCGCCATACATCCTTCGACCAACAATCCGTTTCGGATATTGGACAGGAATGCGACGCTGTGCCTGGGTCATAATAATAACCGCAGCAACGATGAATATCATGATGATGACTACAAGAACGAGATTTATTAACGAGAGCCCTTGTGTTATCACAAGCTGTACAGTCCTCAAGAAATAGCCTGGGTACTCTTCAAGACAACCTATGAAGATAAGGAATGAAATACCATTTCCAATCCCTTTTTCTGTAATCTGTTCTCCGATCCACATCGCGAAGATTGCGCCACTGGTCAGAGTGAGCATTGCGGTCAGACGAAAGGTCCAACCTGGATTGTACACGATTGCCATAGTCCCTGCAGCACCGGTGAATTTCTGGGTCTCAAGGAATATGGCAATGCTGATTGCCTGGAAGGCTGCTAAACCGACAGTAAGATATCGTGTATACTGTGTAATCTTTCTTCTTCCAGCCTGATCTCGTTGAAGTCTCTCAATCTGTGGAAATACTGAGCCGAGGAGTTGAAATATAATGGAAGATGAGATATAAGGCATCACGCCCAAAAAGAGTATCGCAGCCCGTGAGAGCGCACCGCCGACAAATATGTCGTACATTCCGAATATTGAACCCTGCTGTTTTAATTGCTGCATGAGCAACCCAAGGGCTTGGGCATTTATTCCAGGCATTGGCAGGTGAGCACCAAGGCGATACACTGCAACCGCGAATAGGGTAAATACTAATTTCTTTTTTAAATCTGGAACCTTGAAGATATTCTGAAATGTTGAGATCATTGAATTTCTTCGATTTTCCCCTTGGCTTTGATAATCTTATCGTGTGCAGTCTTAGAGAATTTATGTGCCTTTACGGTGAGTGGGATAGAGATATCGCCCTGACCGAGAATCTTCACCTTGAACTTACCCTTCACCATACCCTTTTCTTTCAATAATTGGGGTGTGACAACCGTATCTGGTTCCAGTTTATTCAGTAGTTCAACATTCACGATTTCGTAATCTTTCCGCTGAATATGCACGAATCCTCTCTTCGGAATTCTCCGTGTGATGGGCATTTGTCCGCCTTCGTAGCCTAATTTGACACGATACCCTGACCTCGATCTATCACCTTTTTGGCCTCTCGTAGATCTTTTTCCATGTCCAGACCCAGGACCACACCCTACGCGCTTTCGCTTTTTCGTTGCACCCCTTGGAGGTCTGAGGTCACTCAGCTTCATCGTTACACTCCTGGACTTCAACCATGTATGCAATTTGGTTAATCATACCACGAACTGCCCTGTTATCAGGAAATATTCTTGATTTTCCAATTTTTGTCAGCCCCAAGGCCTTGAGTGTTTTTTTATGCTTTTTTATTTTGTCTATCGGACTCTTCTTGAGTATCACTTTTATCTTCTTCATGTTTTTTCCTTCTAAAATATTCTACCGGTTTATTGCGCATCTCCGCAACAACAGCAACAGGACGAATAGATTTTAAGGCATTGATTGTCGCACTCGCGAGATTAGTTGGGTTGTTTGAACCCAAGGACTTTGTGAGTATGTTTTTGATTCCTGCAGCCTCACAGACAGCCCTTACTGGACTCGAGGCGATGATTCCTGTTCCTGTAAGTGCCGGTTTTAATACTACATAACTTGCCGAATATTTCCCTTTCGCCAGATGGAGGATCGTACCTTCTGTAACATCCACTTTTGCCATGTTCTTTCTTGCGATGACCGTAGCCTTTTTTATTGCAGCTGCAACTTCTGTTGATTTCGCATGGCCAATCCCTATACCGCCTGAACCATCTCCGACAACAACACAGGCGTATAGCTTTAATCTTTTCCCTCCTTTGACAACCTTGATTACTCTCTTTAATTCAACAACCTTTTCTACAAAAGTTTCAGTAGCGTCTATCACACGACCTCCTCTAAAACTTCAGTCCGGCTTCTCGAGCACCTTCCGCCACTGCCTTGACACGACCGTGATACCTATATCCGGCACGGTCAAAAGCGACCTGTGTGATCCCTTTTTCAATCGCTAACTTACCTATTCTGCGGCCGATCTCGAGCGCAGCCTCTGTCTTCTTCTTTTTACCGAGCGCTTTATCGGCTATCGAAGAGAGTCCACAAAGTGCCTTCTGTTTTGTATCATCGACAATCTGCACATAGATGTGACGATTGCTTCGAAAAACGCAGAGCCTTGGCCGCTCGCCTGTTCCCATTAGCTTTTTCATGATTCTCATATGCCGTCTCTTTCGACCTGTCAGCTTCAGCATGTCTTCTCCTTATGCCTGAACAATAGCACGCTTTCCAACTTTTTTCCTGATGACCTCATCTTCATATCTCACACCCTTATGCTTGTATGGATCAGGTATTCGTGTTTTCTTTATGAGGGCAGCCATATCGCCGACTAATTGTTTATTAATACCCTTTAAGGTGATATAGGTCAAATCTCCCTTCTCGGCGCTCTTAACTACCTTCAAATCACATTTTATTTCTTTTGGCAGCATGATTGTCTGAGGTTTGGAGTAGCCGAGAAAGAGCTGGAGCTTTGTGCCACTCAGTTGAGCCCGATATCCAGTTCCCTGTATTATCAGTGTCTTCTCAAATCCTTTTACCACACCGTTTATGAGATTGGCAATAAGGGACCTCGTTGTTCCCTGATGAGCTGACGATGCCTTAGTATCTTCACGATTCTTCACGAAGATCTTATCATCCTTGATTTCGACAATGACTCTTGGACTAATCTTCACCTCCAATGAGCCAAGAGGACCTTGTACCTTGAGAACAGAATCTGAGAGTGTAACCTTAACCTCTTTGAGAATAGGTATGGGTCTGAATCGGTGCTTTGCCATAGTAGCCCTCTTTACTGTTCCTTAGTAGACATATGCTATTATCTCGCCGCCCACTTTACTGCGACGCGCCTCTCGATCACTGAGGACTCCGCTCGATGTAGTAAGTATTGCCGTACCTAACCCACCCAAGACATACGGAATTTCATCCTTTGACACATATAGCCGTCTGGAACACTTTGACACCCGCTCAAGATTTCTTATGACGGACTCGCCGTTTTTTGCATATTTCAACATGATGGTGATTTTCTTCTTCTTCGAATCGAGTGTAAAGTTATTGATGAAACCTTCTTCAAGAAGGACCCGCAAGATCTCAGTCTTGAGTCGTGAATAGGGAACATTCACTTCCACTTTCTGCGCACGACATCCATTGCGAATAATGGTTAGCATATCAGCTATCGGATCCATGAGACCCTCCCTACTGTCGTCTCTTTAATATGAATATTTAATTTAACCATAGACACTAATTGTATGCAAATTTTTTGAAATGTCAAGCCAGAAGGGTGTTGAAATCCTGCACCCCATACATGGAGGGTTTTAGGCCTTGACAATAAGATCGCGTGATATATAATGCCTTACCATGGAGAGAGATTCTGGAGGGATGGCATTAATATCAATCATCCTTTCGCTCCTCATCATTGCAATCATTATTCTGACTGCATTAATGCTGTACAGGGGTGGTCAAACGCATGAGACCGGCCCTGTGACCACACCAATAGAAAAGGGAAAGGCAGTTCAATGCCTTGCCCAGGTAAGGAGAGTAGAAACGGCAGTCCAGATGTATCGTGCAGAGCAGGGGGCATTTCCACCACATCTGAACGAACTCACAGACCTTGCTGAAGAGGATTACTACTGTCCAGTAACAGACAGCCCCTACGATTATAATCCTGCAACAGGCAAGGTGACCTGCCCAGACCATCCAAGATAAAAGTCCCCAACTTCTAAATCCTAAACAAATTCGAATATTGAGATTCAAATATTCTAAACACATACACCTTACCTTCCTGTCCCTCGACCTTCACCACATCCTCTCCCATCTGTGGGGAAGGACAAAGGAGAGGCATTAGATACATGGAGGAGGTATTCTGAATGTTGGCCATTAGAATATCGATATTGTTTGGAATTTCGGATTTTGAATTTAGAGTTGGGCCGAATGGAGAGAGGCCTATCACAGGTGCTCTACGAGTATTTTGATGCCTATTCCAATTAAAACAGCACCACCAGCTATCTCTATCTTTTTTTCAAAAAAGTGTCCTAGGCTGCCACCAACATAGACACCAATAAAAGATAATATAAATGTTATAATACCAATAATAATTGCCGGTAAGGCGATAGCGACGTCTAAAAATGAAAGGCTTACACCTACGGCCAAGGCATCGATACTCGTTGCTATTGAGAGCATAAACAAGACAGAGATATTTAAAGGGTCTATTCCCTCTCTATCCGATTTTAATTTGAATGACTCATAAATCATCTTCACACCGATGACGCTCAAGAGCCCGAACGCAATCCAGTGATCGAGACCAGAGATTAAATCCTTGAGAGCAATTCCTGATAGCCACCCTATCACCGGCATGATTGCCTGGAAAAGACCAAAGAAGAGGGCGATAGTGAATGCGCTCCTGATTTTCATTTTTGTGATGGTTATCCCGCTGGTAATAGATACTGCAAAGGCATCCATGGCAAGTCCCAGTGCAATGAACACTATCGATAAAACGTCCATAGTAAACAATATAATCACCTTTATGGAAAATGCAAGTTCTGATAGTCTTTTCAACGATTCTGTGTCTGTATGACTATTGCGCTTCAGGTATTGACATATGACAATATTTAAATATAATCATATATGAAAAAAGAAATTTTTGAGATTTGGGCAGAGGTATTTAATGCCTTGGCTCATCCCTTGCGTCTCAAGATATTGGAAAGACTACGGGCAGGTGCATGTTGTGTCTGCAAGATTATTCCTTATGTCGGGGGTGAGCAATCGAATGTCTCCCATCATTTAGCAGTATTAAAGAGGGCAGGTATTGTGCGCAGCGAGAAAAGAGGACTTGAAGTCTGGTATGAAGTTGTCGACACAAGAATCTTTGAGATTTGTGACCTGGTTGGGAAATGCGTCATCGACCATTTGAAAAAGAGCGAAGAACTATTGAAAACAACGAGGGAGTATCAATAGTGAAGGATAGAACGAGGTTATTGGTCTTTGTCATTGTATTTTTGGTTCTGTATCTTGCGCCGCTCGATGGGGTGCGCATAAAGGGCTCAATCCTTGAAGCATTCTTCATGCTACAGGAGTATACTCGTGAGCACGTTCTTTTCTGCTTGATTCCAGCATTCTTTATTGCTGGTGGAATCAGCATCTTTATATCAAAAGAAGTCGTGATAAAATATCTTGGTGCAAGAGCAAAAAAGATACTTGCATATGGCGTAGCGTCGGTGTCAGGCAGTATTCTAGCTGTCTGCTCGTGCACAGTACTGCCGATGTTTGCGGGAATATACAGTAGGGGTGCGGGTATAGGACCGGCAACAGCGTTTCTTTATTCAGGACCGGCGATAAATGTACTGGCAATCATTCTTACCGCGCGGATTCTCGGATACGAGTTGGGTATCGCGCGTGCAATCGGCGCAATAGCGTTTTCAATTATCATCGGCCTCTTGATGTCGCTCTTTTTCAAACAGAAGGTTGATGCTGAAGCAGATCTCGTCACTGGTGACGCATCGGGTGTCAAGTCCCGTTCGCTTTGGCAGAACGGTTTCTATTTTCTTGTGCTGATTCTTATTTTAATCTTTGCCGCCTGGACAAAGCCGAAAGAGCCAGTAGGTCTCTGGAACGCAGTTTATAATATTCACTGGTATTTAGTGGCGATTGCGCTCATCCTGTTGTTTATTATACTCTTCAACTGGTTCAAGAGAGAAGAAATCTCAGATTGGATACAGTCAACATGGACTTTTGCAAAGCAAATCATTCCCTTGCTCTTTGCCGGTGTTCTGGTTGCAGGATTTCTTCTCGGGAGACCGAATACCGACATGGGTATTATACCTTCACGGTTTGTTGTGATGCTTGTTGGCGGTCATTCTATATTGGCAAACTTTTTTGCCTCGATTGCTGGTGCGCTTATGTATTTTGCGACCCTTACCGAAGTGCCAATTCTTCAAGGACTCCTCGGTAGCGGTATGGGTAAGGGACCAGCCCTCGCACTCCTCTTAGCCGGTCCTGCCTTGAGTCTGCCAAACATGCTCGTCATCCGCAGCATCATGGGTACAAAAAAGACATTGACGTACGTACTCTTGGTGGTGGTTTTATCAACCATTGTTGGCTGGCTATACGGCATGTTCTTTTGATAAGGAGACACATATGGACTCAAACGAAAAATCCAGAGGGCTCGGTCTGTGGGAGAAATATCTGACCCTGTGGGTTTTTCTCTGTATTGTTGCTGGCATTGTGCTCGGTAGATTGTTCCCAGGTATCAGTGTGACATTAAGTGGGTTGGAAGTAGCCAATGTATCATTACCGATTGCAATCTGCCTTTTCTGGATGATTTATCCTATCATGGTGCAGATCGATTTCAGGAGAGTGGTCGTTGCAAGCAAAACGCCGAAGCCGATCGTCACTACATTGATAGTCAATTGGGGAATCAAACCCTTTACCATGGCATTATTTGCATGGTTATTCTTAGGTGTGGTTTTTAAAACATTCATCCCATACGAAACGGCTCTCGAATACCGTGCTGGCATGATCTTACTTGGTGTTGCACCCTGTACAGCCATGGTCCTTATGTGGAGTTATCTTGCTGAAGGAAATATGGCGCATACCTTAGTGATGTGTGCAGTCAATTCTCTGTCTATGGTTGTTCTCTACGCTCCGATGGCAGGTCTGCTATTGGGAATTTCTGGTATCCCCATACCATGGGCGACCGTAGCCTTTTCGGTATTGATTTACATATGTGTACCATTGGTTGCTGGTTACTTTACCCGAACAATCAGTATCAAAAAGAAAGGGCTCGGGTGGTTCAATCAACGTATTGTTGCACCCCTGAAAGTAGTAGCCGTGACAGCACTCCTTGTGACACTTGTGCTCATATTCACATTACAGGGTTACGTAATCGTCAGCCTCCCTGGTGCAATTGGCATGATCACTGTAGGTATCTTTGCCAATATTATTGTTGTTTTTGTCTTAACGTACATTGTTGCAAAAATCATCGGCATCGGCTATGAGGATGCTGCCCCCAGTGCCATTATTGCTGGTAGTAACCATTTTGAAGTTGCTATTGCTGTCGCAACAACACTTTTTGGCGTGAAATCGGGCGCTGCGTTAGCTACTGTCGTCGGTGTATTGACCGAAGTTCCGATCATGCTTTTCTTGGTCTGGCTCTGCAAAAGAACAAAATGGTTCTTTAATCCTGATGTCTCGTGATCATTAAAGAAAATAACAAAGTGTGAGGTGCGTAATGGATAATAAGGGATTCAAAATAATGTATAAAATCAGTATTATCTTTTTTTTGGTTCTTGTTGTCGCGGCTGTACTTATTATTAAAAATAACAGGTCTAGGGATAGTGATATTGCAGACCTTTTGGCAGATTCAAGTGCTCTGGCTGACTCAATCCAGAAGCAGGATTCGCTCACACAAATCAGCAAGCCCGATACGACAGGTGCCAAGGTGTCCCAAGATGATTCGATCTCCGGGCAGGCAGTACCAGTACCACCAGAGGTGGTAAAGGAAAGACCTTCTCTCCCTGAAAATGTACTGGCAAAAGTAAATGGCGAAGCAATCACAATTACCCTGTTCGATAGCATTTTTAATGCTCTGCAGGCGCAGGCTAAGGATTATTTTAAAGATGATGAACCAGGGTTTCTGGAAGAGCTTATTGTCAGGGAACTGTTACTCCAGGATGCACGACGAAAGAAATTTCAGGATAAGCCCGAATACAAAAATGCTGTTGCTCAGAATCCAGGACAAGCAGAGGATATTATGATCAATGTGCTGATACAAAATATGATTGCCGGCGTTTCAGTGACTGAGGTTGAGTTAAGAGAATTTTTTGAACAGCGTAAAGACCAGCTTCCCAACAAAGACTACGAATCGGTCAAGGAAGAAATACGACCCATGGCAATAGAGGAAAAACAGCGAATGGTTGTGGAAGAATATATTAACGCATTGAAGTCAAATGCCAAAATTGTGCGCAATGTAGAATGGATAAAAACACAAGAGGCACTTACTGCTGATAATCCCCTAAACAAAGCACTAAAATCCGGTAAACCGGTTGTCACGGATTTTGGTCGGGGTACGTGTGTGCCCTGCAAAATGATGGAGCCAATACTTAAGAAACTTCGAAAAGATTACGAAGGCAGGGCATCAGTTTTAATTCTTGATGTGGGTGAATATGCTTCGCTTTCGCGAAAGTATGGAGTTCGCATTATTCCAACACAGATTTTCTTTGACGCAACCGGTAAAGAGGTTTACCGGCACCAGGGGTTTATGCCTGAAGAGGATATTGTGGTGCAACTAAAGAAAATGGGGGTCGAATAAACGTGCTCATTGAGCTTATTACCTGGTTAACAAAAGCAATCGAAGGCAACCCGTTTATTGCAATAGGAGCTTCGTTCGTCTGGGGAATCTTAAGTATTATTCTAAGTCCGTGTCATTTGGCAAGCATTCCACTGATTATTGGTTACATTGATGAACAGGGACGGATATCGGTAAAAAGAGCGTTTTGGATTTCAGTGCTGTTTGCCCTTGGGATCCTTGTGACCATAGCACTGGTTGGCTTGATAACTGCGCTTGCTGGACGCATGCTTGGTGATATTGGTGCAATTGGTAATTATTTTGTTGCCGTGATATTTCTTATTATTGGTTTACACCTGCTTGATGTTCTTCCTTTACCATGGTCAGGACCAGATGGCACACAAATAACACACAAAGGAATGCTCGGCGCCTTTATTATCGGATTGATCTTCGGTCTTGCCCTTGGTCCTTGCACCTTTGCGTACATGGCGCCAATGTTAGGTGTTATCTTCAAGGTTGCCGCCGAGAAATTATTTTTTGCGATTGGTCTGCTGCTCGCCTACGGTATCGGACACTGCTTAATAATCGTACTCGCTGGTTCTCTGACCGAAACTGTAAGCCACTATTTGCACTGGACTGAAAACTCAAAGGGTGCACTTATCGTCAAACGAATTTGCGGCGTCTTAGTGATCCTTGGTGGCATTTATTTGATTGCAATATCATAGAAAGGAGATTATATGGAGATCAGAATTTTAGGACCTGGCTGTCCGCGATGCGAGGAGGTGTTTAAGCGAACGATTAATGTTCTGGCAGAGCTGGACATGCCTGCAGATGTTCAGAAAATCACCGATATCAAGAAGATTACAGAATACAGGGTCTTCATGACACCGGGTTTTGTGATTAATGGTCACGTAAAATGTTCAGGGCGGATTCCAGCACCACAAGAGATAAAAAGGTGGATTGAGGAAGAAAAGACGTAGCTACATTCTTGGTTTATTTAAGGTGCGAGGATTATAAATCATCGTACAAATGTCACCTTTCCGGTACGTCTCACGTCACCGCTATCGAGTTGGATAAAATAGACTCCTGCAGGGACCTTCAGTCCGTAGCTATCCTGACCATGCCACACAATTTCTGAGTTCATTGTTGAGATTGTGGAATCTACTCTAAAGGTCCTTACTCGTTTTCCTTGAACATCATAGACAGTGATAGTCGCCTCTGGAGGCAGAGCTTCACGCTCAAAGGCTATAGTAATAAATGAATTACTGACAGTAGGTTGAATTTGCAGCACCGCAGTCTCTTGTGCAATGCTTGAACTTTCTTCATCGACGCCAATGACATATGGCACTGCTAGTAAAGAGAGTGCTGCAACCTGTGCCTTTATCGTCTCTGTGCAAAAATCATTATTGTTATATCCGGCACCTATAGAATCAGCTGTCGTGTGGTAGTAAGGATTCACTACACCAAAATCCTCAATATTACAGAGTGCAACATATCCCTGACCCCAGAATGGCGAGTGGTCAGAATACGGCATCGAATTCACCATCCGTTTCCTCGTGAGGAGTGTGGCATAATATTGTGCAGCCTCAATGAAGAAATCAGCAAGCCATTCGCAGTTAGGATTTGATATCTTGGCAATCACCTCGAGGCTCTCTGGTTCGGCATCAACATAGGCAATCATGTCGGCATTGAAGACACCAATGATACTGTCACCCTGAGAACGTGCCCATGGTGCATAGTACTCACTCCCATAAAGACCGAATTCCTCCCCCGAGAAGGCAACGTACCTCACCGAGTACTCAAATTTTTGGATGTTCATAGCCCGTGCCGCCTCAATGACACCAGCTGTTCCGCTCCCATTATCATCTGCGCCTGGCGCGAGAGAAAATGGTTGGTCGGAAATGGAGTCAAAATGGCCACAGACCACTACGTAAATCGAGTCTGGATGCACTTGCCCTCGTTTTATTCCAACGACATTTGGAGCGTGGGCTGATGTGTGATTCTGGAAGAAAACTGTATCACACCCGTAGATGGTTAACTTATCTGCAATATAATTTGCCGCAGCAACACATGAATCATGAATAGAAAACCTCGTTCTAAAATCCTGTAGTCTCTGCACATGACTTAATATACTATCCGGATTAACCTCATCAGTGATCGCCTGAACATAGGGGTCTATTAAAAAATAGTGCGGAGAAGATTCACTCTTCAAGATAAGAGGTGTGAATGATAAACGCTTTATCATTATTCGCTTTTTTATTAATTCCAAAAACATCTCCTCGTTTATCTTTATGAGGTAGTCATCACCATCTTTCATAAGAACTTCACCGTATTTGTTCAAATCAATCTGTGGTTCTAAGGGGCGAACAAGATAGTAGCTTCCTTCCTGCGGTTTTTCATCAAGGATGCGATACGAGTAGATGACGATCTTGTCAAAATCTGCATCGTCTATGAGGAGTATTGCAGTATTTTCGAGCTCTGCGATAACCTGCACGTCTTCGTCAGCAAAAACAGTAAGCCTGTCTTCGGTTAATTCCACACTCACGAGATAGTCATCTGCAAAACCCACGATGAGCGTGAACATGACGAGTGATGTTACTTTCTTCATATATATCTCCTCTTTATTTTCGACATTTTGATAAAACAAAGATTTACTTTTTTAATCGCATAAATCTTATCTCATGGGCCAAGTCTTTTGGTACAGAAAAACCCACAATCGCACAACGGTCAAACATTCGTGAATCGAGGACCTTCACAATCTCAACCTCACACTGCTCTTTACCTTCACGGTCAAGACCAATCGCACGATCTCCCTTTTTTGGTCTAGGCAGAAATTCATAGGGAATGTAGACAATAGAATGATCCTCTGGTGTTTCATCAATAACAAATATGGCAAGCCCTGGACATCTTGGGATACAGACGAGGCATCCTGTGCAGTTCTCATAATCGATTTCAGGCAATTCAATCATGGAGCCGGGTATTGAAATTGCACCCTGTGGACATGCATCCACACAGGGGTCGCAGGGAATCTTTTCAGGACATTCAATGACAACGTAGGCGCACTTTTTTTTGCGCTCGTCTGATGGTTGTGCATTCATACATATATACTACTCAAAAAAAGTGATGAGTCAACATCGCAATGGGGTCAGGTCTTGCAATGCAACATTATTGTCATATAGTCTATTTTTCTTGTTCTCATCAATGCCTAAAATGTTGCATTGCAAGACCTGACCCCAAATCCTGCTTGACTTTATTGAGATTTTGAATAGCATAAGGGTATGAAGGTTATCTGTCGATGCGAGGATATTGCTGAAGATGAGATTGTCCAGAAGATAAGGGACGGTTATCACACGATGGAAGACCTTAAAAGAATTTTACGTGTCACGATGGGTCTTTGTCAGGGTAAAGGCTGTCGAAGACATATTGCAAAGATTCTCTCACGGGAGCTCAATATCCCTGTCGAACAAATAGAACAGCCGACATACAGGCCACCAACAAAGCCGATTCCCATCAGCGCAACTATAGATAAAAGATAAAAATAGCACAAACATCAGTCCAATGAATGTCATAGATTTAGGACAACGAGATTATAAAGAAGTGTGGGATATTCAGAAGCTTCTGCACCAGAAAAGACTGGGTGGAGAAATCGCCGATACCTTGCTGCTCGTTGAGCACAATCCAGTCATTACTATGGGAAAGAGTGGTAAGGATGATAATATTCTGATACCCGGTTCATTATTAAAGAAAAAGGGTGTTGACTTTTACCGAATCGAACGAGGTGGTGATGTGACATATCATGGTCCTGGCCAGCTCGTGGGCTACCCAGCTCGTGGGCTACCCGATATTCAATATCAAAGAGAGACTCGTGGGCATAAAGTTATTTATAGAGCGAGTCGAAGATGCGATAATTGCTACACTTGCTCACTTCGGTATAAAGGGTGAGAAGAAAGAAAAGATGATAGGTGTGTGGACAGAGACGGGAAAAATCTGCTCGATAGGAGTGGCAATTAAAAGATGGGTAAGTTTTCATGGTTTTGCCCTCAATGTAAATACTGATCTGAAATACTTCGACCTTATCCACCCCTGTGGTTTCAAGAATATCGAGATGACTTCGATTGCCGAGATACTCAAAAAAGAGATTTCAATGGATAGCGTGAAAAATGCTACGATAAAAAAATTTGGTGT
>SMTZ1_10000610_pt1 | contig 33902 bp, 27 predicted proteins | sample DeeMarSWOR136_30_FD_25667 | JGI IMG/M metagenome (IMG submission 25667) | reverse complement strand
AGCTTTGATAAATGGCCTGGCGCGGGTGATTATCGGTGAAGGTCTGCTGGATGATGAATTTGTAGAGAGGAGGACAGACGGTTTTGCAGCTTTTGCCAGGAGTCTAGAGATATACTCCCCTGAATATGTGGAGGAAGTCACCGGCGTGTTAGACCAGGAGGTATGCCGCGCCGCTCGAATCTTCGCCGGGGCCAGCCGGGCTTCAATTGTCTATGGAAATGGAATCGCTCAACATATCAGGGGAACTGACGGCGTAATGGCTGTGGCCAATCTGGCCATGTTGACGGCTGGCATCCGGGGCAGAGGGGTAGGTATCTATGCCCTGCAAAGGGAGAATAATGGGCAGGGGGCATGCGACATGGGAGCCTTGCCCGATTTCCTCCCCGGATATCAGAGCGTGGAGGACGCTCAAGCTAGGAATGCCTGGGAAGATCGCTGGGGGGTTCGCCTACCCGCTGATGCTGGCCTCACCGCTCTGGAAATGATTGAGCAGGTAAATGAGGGAAAGATCAAGGGCATGTATATTGTGGCAGAAAATCCAGCCTTGAGCTTTCCCCATCTGACTCTAGTCACAGATGCTTTAGCATCCCTCGATTTCCTTGTGGTACAGGACTTATTCCTCACTGAAACGGCGAAGCTGGCAACAGTGGTTCTGCCCGCTGCAAGCTTCGCTGAGAAGGAGGGTACCTTCACCAACTTTGAAGGGAGGGTTCAGAGGGTGCGAAAGGCCATTAAGCCTCTCGGCAATAGCCTGCCAGACTGGGAGATAACCCTTCAATTGGCCGAGAAAATGAACTGTCCCATGCCCTATTCCTCCCTGCAACAGGTTATGGACGAGATCGAAGAGTTAGTTCCTTTGTACAAGGGCATAGGCTACGCAGACACGGAGATGAGGGGCCTGCCCTCTGCTGATTTATCCGACAGCTTCCTAGGAACCAGGCGACTATATGGGGGACAGTTCCCCAGAGGATTTGGCCGCTTTTCTCCGGTCCAATATGTCCCACCGACGGTGATGTCACCAGAAGGGTACCCTTTCACCCTGCTGGTAGGGACTATTCTCTATCAGTTCGGTAGCGGCTCCAGAAGCTCAAGGGCTTCGCGGTTAAAGAGATTCTCTCCAGAGGCCTTTGTCGAGATTTGTGAGTCTGATGCCAAGCGCTTAGGAATCGCTGATGCCGATGAGGTCAAGGTCGTCTCACCCCTGAGCGAGGTTATTGCTGAAGCCAGGATTAGCGACACGGTTGCTGAAGGGTTGCTCTTCATGCCCGTGTCCTTTCCGGAGAGCCGGGTCAATGCACTATTTGACATCGCCCTGGACACCCGGTCAAAAACCCCTTATCTCAAAGCCTGTGCCGTAAGGCTAGAAAGGACTGAGCCTGGTGGATGAGGTGGAAGAAAGAACCAGGCCTGAGCTGGCACGCATAAACCAGATCACAGCTCGGTATCAGGGTCAGAAGTGGCCCTTAATCCCTGTCCTCCAGGAAATCCAGGAAGAGTTCGGGTATATTCCTCCCGAGGCTATCAAGCCTATAGCCGGAGCTTTCGACCTATTCCCCTCTCAGGTGCAGGGGGTCATCACCTTCTATGCGCAGCTCTACACAGTGCCGCGGGGGAAAAGGATTGTCAGGGTGTGTCGGGGAACAGCCTGCCATGTGCGAGGTGGAAAGACCATTTTGAAATTGGTGAAACAGCATCTCGGTGTCGAGGAGGGCCAGACCACTCCTGACTTAGAGTATACCTTGGAAACAGTCGCCTGCATCGGCGTTTGTGCCCTGGCCCCCAACATAGTCGTTGGTGAGCGGATCTATAGCGAAATAAACCCTGCAAAAGTGGCCCATTTGTTTGTGAACAGAAAGGGTGACGAATAGGATGCAAAATCATCGTGTTGTTTTTGTTTGGCGAGGGACAGGGTGTATGTCCAGGGGGTCTGACGATGTCTATGCTGCCTTCAAGGCAGAATTGGCGCGGCAAGGGCTGAAAGACGTCGATGTTGATTTCACTGGCTGTGATGATTTTTGCGAGCAGGCGCCTAACGTGGTAGTAGAACCTGAAGGCATTTTCTATACTCATGTCAAGATTGAGGATGTATCGGAGATTGTGAGCTCCCACCTTCGGGATGGCAGGCCGATGGAGCGCCTTTTCTACCGTGACCCAGTGACTGGCCAAGCTATACCGCGCTATTCAGAGATAAACTTTTACAGGAAGCAGCAGCGCATCCTCTTACGTAACATTGTAAACACTAACCCCGAGAAAATTGACCACTATATTGCGAGTGGCGGCTACCGCGCACTTAGGAAGGCTCTTTTGCAGATGACACCCCAGGAGGTCATTGACGAAATCACCAAGTCTGTCCTGCGAGGGCGTGGTGGTGCCGGGTTCCCCACCGGGCGCAAGTGGCAGTTCTGCCGCAATGCCCCTGGTGAGGAGAAATATATCATCTGCAACGCCGATGAAGGCGACCCCGGGGCCTATATGGATCGTTCCATCCTTGAGGCTGACCCCCATTCCGTTATCGAGGGGATGATCATCGCTGGGTATGCTATAGGGGCCACTGAGGGCTACATATATGTCCGCGCCGAGTATCCCCTGGCTGTGAAACGATTTCGCATCGCCTTGGAACAAGCACAGGAAAGAGGGTTTCTGGGGAAGGATATCCTTAGCTCCGGCCTTAATTTCGCAGTGCATGTCAAAGAGGGCGCCGGGGCTTTCGTCTGTGGTGAGGAGACGGCCTTAATAGCCTCCATCGAAAGCCGGCGGGGGATGCCCCGCCCTCGCCCACCCTTCCCGGCACAATCAGGCTTAGACGGGAAGCCCACTATCATCAACAATGTAAAGACGCTGGCCACTGTCCCCGTTGTCATCGACCAGGGAGCTGAGTGGTTCGCCAGCCTGGGCACCGAGAAGAGCAAGGGGACAGCTGTCTTCGCCCTCACCGGAAAAATCGCCAATAGTGGCCTGGTCGAGGTGCCTATGGGCACTCCCCTGTCCACTATCATCTTTGATACCGGTGGCGGTATTCCTCGCGGTAAGCAGCTCAAAGCAGTGCAGACCGGCGGTCCCTCAGGTGGATGCATCCCTGCCCAACTGGTTGACCTCCCCGTCGACTACGAGTCCTTAACCCAAGCGGGCTCTATTATGGGCTCCGGCGGCATGGTGGTGATGGATGATAGTACCTGTATAGTAGAGGTAGCCCGATATTTCCTCAGCTTCACCCAGTCTGAGTCCTGTGGAAAGTGTACCCCATGCCGTCTGGGGACTAGGCAGATGCTGGAAATCCTAACCAGAATCACCCAGGGCAAGGGGCGTGATGAAGACCTTGATACTTTGTTTGCCATAGCTAAGGTTGTCAAGGAGTGCTCCCTGTGTGGCCTCGGCCAGACCTGTCCCAACCCGGTGCTCTCCACCATCAATTATTTTCGAGACGAGTACGAAGCCCACATCAAGGACAAGCAGTGCCCTGCCGCCGTCTGCGATGCCTTAATGATATCGCCATGTCAACATACATGTCCGGTAGGAATCAATATCCCCAAATATGTTGCCCACATCGCCGCAGGCGAATACCTGGAAGCTATTGATACCATTAGGGAGCGAAACCCCTTCCCCGCTATCTGTGGTCGCATCTGCCATCATCCCTGTGAGGCACGCTGCCGCCGCGGGGAACTAGATGACCCGGTAGCAATCAGGGCGCTCAAGCGCTTTGTCGCGGATTGGTATTTAGACCATGTGGCCGAATTGCCGGAACCTGAGCCTTTCCCTCAAACTCAGGGCCAAAAAGTAGCTGTGGTTGGCGCCGGGCCCGCCGGACTGTCTTGCGCCTACTTCCTGGCCCAGATGGGCTATCCGGTGATGGTCTTCGAAGCACTCCCCATAGGGGGTGGCATGCTATCTGTTGCCATACCGGACTTTCGGTTGCCCCGTGAGGTGATTCAAAAGGAGATCGATTATATCGCCAGGCGGGGGGTAGATATAAGGTACGATACACCGATTAACGTAGATTTCACGGTAGAGGATCTCAGAAGAGACGGTTTTGAAGCTGTGTTTGTTGCTGCCGGCGCTCAGAGAAGTCAGCAAATGGGTATACCAGGTGAACTGGAGGACATTGAAGGCTTGCACTATGGGCTGAGGTTCCTCAGGGATATTAAGGTCGGCAGACAGGTTAGAGTGGGACGCCGGGTAGCTGTCATCGGGGGTGGGAATGTGGCACTGGACTCCTCTCGCACTGCCCTTCGTCTTGGTGCTGAGGAAGTGAGCATTTACTATCGGCGGTCGCGGAGCGAGATGCCGGTGACCGAGGTGGAGTACGATGAGGCCCTGGCTGAGGGGGTTCAGATCGATTTCCTGGTCAGCCCTACCCGGATAGTCAGTGACAACTGGAGAGCAACTGGCATGCAATGCATCCGGATGAGTTTGGGCGAACCCGATGACAGCGGACGGCGGCGGCCGGTGCCCATCCCTGGCTCCGAGTTCTTTGTCGAGGTAGACACCATCATTATCGCTGTCGGTCAGGCGCCTGACCTGTCGTTTCTACCACCTGACAGTGCTCTAGAACGTACTAGATGGGAGATGCTGGCAGTCGATAGCAACACCCTAGCTACCAATGTTCCCGGGATCTTTGCTGGGGGAGACTTTGTCTTCGGGCCGGGTATGGTTATAGAGGCCATTGCTGCCGGCAGGAGGGGGGCTATCGCCATAGATAAATATCTGAAGGGGGATACTTCGCGGGTTGAGATATACGATCTTAAAACTGAGGTTATTGGCGAAGCGGTTGGAGGGATGGATGAGGAAACGTGGGAGGTGCAGCCCCGGCTAGAGATGCCCAAGCTACCCTCTCAGGAAAGGAGACATGGATTCGAGGAGATAGAACTGGGCTTCTCGGAGGAGAGGGCACGGCAGGAGGCCAAGCGATGCCTGAGGTGCGATCTGGAAACCTGAGGGTGGTCAAGGCGGATACTGTTCAATTGGGAGGTCGAGGATGAAATCCATTACCAAACAGAAGGCCCTTGAGGAGATTGAGGAGCAGATGGAAGGGCTGGAAAGGGTTTGCATCATTGGCTGTGGCACCTGTGCCACTATGACCAGGACAGGGGGGAGAGAAGAGGTTCTGGATATGAAGGAACGCCTCGAAGGAGTGGGCAAGATGGTTACTGGCTGGACGGTTATCCCCACCGCTTGCGATGAGATGACGGAAATAGCTCTTCGCCAGAACAATGGGGCTATTCAAATTGCGAACTGCATCTTAGTGATGAGCTGTGCCCTGGGGGTGCATAGAGTAGTCTCATACATCGACAAGCCAGTTATCCCAGCGCTGGATACCTTGTTTATAGGTGTGGAAGATAGCCCAGGCAATTTTCGCGAAGTTTGTGCTCAGTGCGGTCAGTGTCTCCTGGGTGAAACCGCAGGCATATGCCCAATCACAGCATGCCACAAGGGCCTGGTGAATGGACCTTGTGGTGGTACCAACAATGGCAAGTGTGAAGTTGACAAAGAAAAGGATTGTGCCTGGGCCCTTATCTACCAGCGACTGGAAAAGCAAGGCCGGCTCAATCTGATGCGGAGGTACCAGCCCCCGCGCAATTTTCAGGTGACACCCAGGCCGCGAATTACAGCAATCCTATGAGCGAGGAGAAAGACCATGGCGACGAGCTTCAAAGACGCCCTTAACTCTGGCAAGTTTGTGGTAACCAGCGAGATCGGCCCGCCCAAAGGGACAAACGTTGATAAGATGTGCCATCATATTGATCTTCTTAAGGATAAGGTGGATGGGCTGAACGTCACCGACCACCAAAGCTCAGTGATGCGCTTTCCTTCTCTTGGGGGTTGCCTCCTTATAAAAGAGCGGGATTGCGAGCCCATATTGCAGATGACCTGCCGTGATCGTAATCGACTTGCTCTTCAAGCTGAACTCCTCCTGGCGTACACTAGAGGCATAAGGAATGTTCTCTGTCTAACGGGTGATGCCATACCGGTTGGCGACCACAAGGAGGCCAAGGAAGTCTTCGACCTGGATTCAGCTCAGCTCTTGAGCGCGATCAGGCAGCTGGAGTCGGGCAAAGACCTGGGGGGCAACGACCTCGATGGGGCTGTCCAGTTCTGTGCCGGGGCTATAGTCACCCCTGAGGCACGCCCTATTGAACCTCAGTTGATTAAGTTTGACAAGAAGGTCGAGGCCGGAGCCGAATTTTTCCAGACCCAGGCAATTTATGACTTGGATAATTTCAGCAAGTTCATGCAGTATGCCCGCCAATTCCCGGTCAAGGTGCTGGCAGGAATAGTCTTGCTGGTATCGGCTAGGATGGCAAAGTACATGACTGAGAACATCCCTGGCATATTTGTGCCGCAGAACCTCATTGATGAACTGGCAGGGGCACCCAAGGGTGAGGCGCTAAACAAAGGTATTGAGATTGCCGGTCAGATGATTGCCGACCTGAAGAAGAATTCCATTTGTGATGGAGTCCACATTATGGCTATCGGCAGGGAGGAGGTGGTGCCGGACATACTGGCGGCAGCCGGGCTGTCAGCCGGATAATAGCGCCGCATCGACTGCAGGTAATCGTTCCCTCAATGAATTCTTGCAGATTGCTTTTACATCGGCACCACCCAATTGGCCTATTCAGCAATTGGGGGTCGGAGTGTCGAAGCATTCCCGATTAATCTAGGTAAATGGAGCTTCCCAGCACAACCGCTTTGCGCTCGGCCCCGTCCGGCCAGCCTCCGGCACCGGCGTTGTTATCAGTCCCTATGAAAAACATTTCTGGCGCCGGAGAATTGGCTCAAGCTGGATCAGGGGGCAATCAATTCGGAAGTCGGCTTCATAAATACGCTGCCATTCCTACGGCCGCTGGCCGGCGGCATCATAGGTGATCTTTTGGGCACCCTAGCAGTAGCGCTGTAGACGATCGTCCTCCGCGCAAAGATGGCGACTTAATAGGGATGGCGACTCCAAGCTGAACTCACCACAATATGTAACAGTTGTCCATTTTGTTGATAAGGTGCTAGCGCCACAGGTGATACAATTCATCAGCATGTTTAACCTAGACGGTGGCCCGCGATCAGTTGACCCCGAACCTATGGTAAGCTATGATGGAAATCACGAGAGGAGGCGAGCGGATACCGCCTTTTATGCTAGCTGCCTTCTAAGCCGTGGGCCGCTCTGTCGAGTTTACCACGACACCCTGCCTTCCTTGCCTCCGCTCTTTGACTACTACAACCTCCCTTCTTTAAACAAAGCCAACTCAAAGGGGACATCTTTTCGTCTACCGTGTCCATGTCATCCTGATTGAGCGTCTGTACCCAGCCTCCACCGTTGCCAGTTGACAGCCAGCGAGCAGAGGTATAGCATAACCTCAGTAGTTGATATGGGTAGTCCAGGATTAGGCTGTGTGGGAGGATGTTGCTCTCCTACGAACCGCCAGCAATCGAGAAGGCACGTGCGGTGAAAAAGGCCATTACTCTGGAAGAGAAACGCGGTCAATAGAACATTTTGAAGGAGGTTAAATTTATGGTAGGAGTGATTTCCTATGGTGCATACATCCCGTTGCACCGGATAAGCAGGGAGGAATTCTTCCAAGCCTGGGGAGGCTTTGCCATTCCTGGGGAGAAAGCTGTTGCTAATTTCGATGAGGACAGCATAACGATGGCCGTTGAAGCAGCCATCGACTCTATGATGGGGGCGAATCAGGAGAAGATCGATGCCCTATTCTTCGCCTCAACCACGTCTCCCTACAAGGAAAAACTGGGTTCGGCCATAGTATCAACCGTCCTGGATCTGCCCCCGGAGGTGCGGACTGCAGATTTTACCGGCTCGCTGCGAGTTGGCACAATTGCCTTGCGTTCCACTCTAGATGCCATCAAAGCCGGCTCCGCCAGGAGGGTCTTGTTAGCTGTTGCCGATACCCGCCTGGGGGCTCCGGCCGGCGACTTCGAGCAGACACTGGGCGATGGCGCTGCTGCCCTCCTGTTGGGAGAAGGGGACGTCATCGCTGAGATCACAGACAGCTACTCCATATCCGACGAATTCTCCGGCGTATGGAGAGCCGATGGTGATACCTTCCTCCGATCCTGGGAGGACCGCATGGTTCTGGATGAAGGCTATTCAAGGATCCTTCCCCAGGCTATGTCTGGGCTGATGGAGAAATGTAACCTAACACCCAGAGATTTTACCAAGGCAGTCTACGATGCCCCAACCGATGTGAGGAGGCATATGCGAGTGGGAACCCAGCTAGGGTTCGAGCCCGGCCAGGTTCAGGACCCAATGTTCATGACAGTGGGCAATACTGGTGCTGCGCTGGCCACGATGATGCTGGCGGCTGCCTTGGAGGAGGCCAAGCCTGATGATAGGATTCTCTTCGCCAGCTACGGGAATGGTGCTGATGCCTTTATCCTAGAGGTAACCAAGGCCATAGGGAAGCTGGGAGAGCGGCGGGCCATCCGGAAACACCTGGAGTCGAAACGGATGGTCAAGAACTACCAGACCTACCTTCGTTGGCGAGGGCTGCTGACCCTGGAGGCGGCTAGGCGACCGGAGCAGGCACCTACCTCCATCTCGGGGCTGTGGCGCCATCGCAGGGAAATCCTGGCGCTCTGCGGAGCCCGGTGCACCAGCTGTGGAACGCCGCAGTACAATAATCCAGGAAGCCTCGGGCACAGTCCGGCGAGGGTGTGCGTTGTATGCCAAGCCAAGGACCAGTTTGAGCTTTATCGCTTCGCTGATAAAAAGGCTGAGGTCTTCACCTTCACCCAGGATAACCTGACCGCCCACGCCGACCCGCCAGCAACTGTGGCTGTGGTCGACTTCGAGGGTGGCGGGCGGGCGGAGTTCGAAATGACCGATCGTGACCCGGCTCAAGTGGAAATAGGGATGCCTGTGGAGATGACCTTCAGAAAGCTCTATCACGACCCCGCTCGAGGAATCCACAATTACTACTGGAAGACTCGACCCATAAGATGTTAAAGGAGGACTGAGATGGCTGAGAGTATAAAAGACAAGGTTGCCATAGTAGGCATGGGCTGCACCGGTTTTGGTGAGCTCTGGGAGAAAAGTGCTACTGACCTTCTGGTCGATGCTGCCTATGAGGCCTACGAGGATGCTGGTGTTGACCCAAATGATATCCAGGCAGCGTGGGTAGCCACCTTCTATGAGTATTCTGGCATGGCCGGCCTAGCGGCGAGCGTGCCCTTGAGGCTGCAGTATAAACCGGTGACCCGGGTGGAGAACATGTGCGCCTCCGGCTCCGATGCCTTGAGGAACGCCTGCTATGCTGTGGCTGCTAGGGTATATGACATCGCACTAGCTGTGGGCGTGGAGAAGATCAAGGACCAGGGTTTGAGTGGTTTGGGCGGCAACCCGCACGCGGCTACCCATGTGAATCCCCCCTCCACAGCGCCGGGCATATTCGCCATGTTGGCTACCAGATATTTCGCCCGTTATGGCCTTAGCCCCGAGGAAGGCAAGAGGATGCTCGGGATGATCTCGGTGAAGAGCCACTGGAATGGGGCAAGAAACCCCAAGGCCCACTTCAAGAGAGAGGTAACCATTGAGCAGGTTTTAAGAGCTCCGATAGTCGCTTGGCCCCTCGGTCTTTTCGATTGCTGCGGGGTTAGCGATGGATCAGCAGCAGCGGTAGTGGTGCGCGCTGAGGATGCCAAGAAGTTTCGGCCCGACCCGGTCTACATTAAGGCACTCCAGATATGCACTGGCTTCGGGGAAGGGACTACGAGAACCGACTTCGACTATACCCATATAGAGGAGACCTATCGGGCTGGCGCAAGGGCTTACGAGGAGGCAGGGATAAGCAATCCCCGTGAGGAGATAAGCATGGCTGAGGTGCATGACTGCTTCTCTATCACAGAGGCGGTGACCATGGAGGATCTCCAGTTCAGCCCCAGGGGTAAAGTCTACGAAGATATTCTGGGTTCTAATGCCGGATTCTTCACTCTGCAAAGGGCCCTGGAGGGAGAGAAGGCGTTGCCAGTGCAGCCCGATGGCGGGCTCAAGTGTTTCGGGCATCCCATAGGAGCTAGCGGGCTCAGGATGCTGTATGAGATGTATAAGCAGCTTCAGGGCAGGGCTGGCCCAAGGCAAATAAAGAACCCCAAATTGGGGCTCACCCATAATCTGGGCGGTCCACCGACATCGCCCACTATCGGTTGCGTCATTGTCGGGCTCTAGACCAAGCACAAAGTTCTTGTGTGAGGCACATAAGAGGTGCTGAAGACAGAATACTAGATCACTGCACAAGAAAACAAAATGGGATGTTGATAGCTGCTCCCCAGGCAGGAATCGAACTGTGAGCTAGCGCAAGCCTCAGTGTTGAACTACTTCTCAGCCTCCACCGTCGCTACTCGACAGCCAGCGAGCATGGGCATTAACATCGCTACAGTAGTTGATATAGGAAATGATGGTTAAAAGTAGGGAGGGGAGCTATAGCTAAGAAGATTGTTGAGCAACTGCAGCCAATTTTAGCCCCGAGGTCGGTAGCAGTAATTGGAGCTTCCAGCGTTCCGTTTAAGTGGGGTGCTCAGATACTCCAGAGGCTACTCCTGCCAGGGTATGAGGGCACCATCTACCCCATAAACCCTAGAGAGGCGGTTATACAGGGACTGCCCGCTTACCCCAGTGTCCTCGATGTCCCCAGCCAAATTGACCTGGCGGTGATTGCCGTCCGTTCTGAGTTGGTGCCTCAGACAATGAGAGAGTGCGTTCAGAAGGGGATACAGGGTGCTATAGTCATATCGGCAGATTTCGCTGAAACAGGAAGTCGTGGTCAAGCTCTGCAGGAGGAGATGACTGACATCGCCAAGCGGGGCGGCTTGCGGTTTGTTGGGCCCAACTGCATGGGGATATGGAATGCCGCCACCAACCTCAACACCCTTCCCGTTGCACCTCCTAAAGGGTCAATTGCCTTTGTCTCGCAGAGCGGCTCTCTCACCAACATGTTCGGTTGGGCTGCCAGCCACAAGGGCTACGGAATAAGCAAGCTCATCAGTGTTGGGAACCAAGCAGACCTCGACATTGGCGATTTCCTCGAGTATCTGGCGGATGACCCTGACACACAAGTTATAGCCATGTATCTGGAGGGTGTTGGTGACGGGCGTAAGCTTCTCAGGGTGGCAAGAGGGATAGCCGGGAAAAAACCAGTGGTGGTGTATAAGGCGGGGAGGAGCCCGGGCAGTGCCAGAGTCGCAATGTCACACACCGCCGCCATAATCGGTGAGGATAGAGTCTTCGATGCCATGAGCCAGCAGGTAGGGTTCATCAGGGCTGATGACCTATTTAGCTGTCTGGATATGGCCGCAATCCTAACTCGACAGCCGCTCCCCAAGGGCAACAGGGTCGGCATCGAAGGCACGGGAGGGCTGTGTATGGTCCTTGCCGATCTCTGCATCTTAATGGGCATGGAGGTTCCAGAGTTGATAGACGAAGATGTGCCATTCATAATATCGGGAATAGATTTTCCTCCTCATGCGCCTGCCCCGCGGAACCCTGTGGACTTCGCAGGTACGCACACTGCATTGATGGACGCCACGGTGCTCAACAAGCTGGCTCAACTTGACTACATAGACGGCGTAATTTCCAATAGACCTGTTACCTTCCATCTGGCGACTGGAGCCTACACCACCCAACAAGAGAAGCTTGATTCTGAAATCGGGGAGCTTCTCGCCGCCATACCGCAGAGATATGGGAAACCTGCAGTACTTATTGCTCCTGAGAGCCTGCGAGCGGCTGGGGTGTTTGCGAGCAGTGAGCCAATCAATAGAGCTCTGGATGCCGCCGGCATCCTCACATTCTCAACCCCTGAAGAAGCGGTTAGAGCCATGTATACACTGGTGAGATATGCCGAGATCAGAAGGCAGTTTGCCGGGGAGCAAGTACTAACGTAACCTCTCTCTCCAACCTTGTAACTACTTCGCGGACGCACAGGGGTTCGGCTATGCCCCCGAAGGATTCTGCTTCAGTGCTCTACCTTAGTTGACACCCAGACAAGCTTGGTAGTATGCTATCCATTCAGATGGTTTTATTGCGAGCAATACGTAGGTACTTGTGCTTCGTAACTATTACCTCAAAGAACGATCCCACATCTAAAGCTGGGCATAGCCCTAGTTCCTATAGAGGATGAAGATTGATGTCAGTATTGAAAGAAAGGAGAACAAATGCTCACAGTTAAAGAAGCGATTGAAAAGCGACGCAGCATTCGTAAATTCAAGTCAGAACCTGTCCCGAGGGAACTCATTGACGAAATGCTAGAGGCTGCACGCTTAGCGCCTTCTGCTACTAACCGCCAGCCGTGGAGGTTTCAGGTGATTACAGATCCAGATTTAAAAAAGCGGATCTTCGAGGAGGCTACGCTAAGCCAATACCATGTTCAAGAAGCACCAGTAATAATGGTTTGCGGCTCAGAGCTTCTCACCTTTGTAAAAGGACACCCTTTAGCCCCACCCGGCTCTGATTACTATGGTGCTGATAGTGAGAACTGGGATGATATCAAGGCTTTCATTCCTGATGCACATATGAACACAGCTATTGCCATGGAGCATATGGTTTTGATGGCTACTGCACTAGGTCTCGGAACATGTTGGGTTCAAATGATACGATTTGGACAGTTAGCCAAGATTCTGGGATGGCCTAGACACGTGGTGGTAAATGCTATCTTGGCAATAGGGTATCCCGACGAGTCACCCCCGCCGAGGCCAAGGTTAGGCCGAGAGGAAATTCAGTTGTGAAGATGAATGCGGGGCTGCGCTCATCACGCTATTCTTTGGATTCTTACTACACGTTTGACTATAATGCTTAATCAGGCACAAAACGAGGCTAGGTATACCTGTAGATACTGAGACCATTTATCCTTTACCACAGTTCTTTACTACAGTATCCCTGTGCCCATAGAAAAAGATTGAACCTCTGGACGAGAAGTTCTATCTATTACACAACCTGGCTCACCGAGCAGGGTTCGCACTATGAGCTAGCGTGAGACCCTGTGTTAGGCTGATTCCCAGCCTCCACCGTCGTCACTTGACACTGCGCCCTTCCAACCTTGAAACTACTTCATGAGCACACACTGGTTCGGCTATGCCACCATCTCAACTTCTGGCGGCGGTGAATGGCAATAGGGTAAGCCAAGGAAAAATATGCCACTATGTTAATACGGCCACCAGCTTGGTAGGTCTCCTCCCCACATCACGGTAACATCCTCGTCGTCAAGGTTGACGATGACCCCACGATACTCGTCACTCGCTATGTCTCCTTCAAATGACAGCCACACTACCTTTCTGGGATCTGCTCCCAGAGCGGCGTGGGAGTTATAAGGCTCACCCAGTGTAAATCCGTGACTCAGAATTTCCTGTATATAGGGATCAGCCTCGGCTATTGCGATGGCTTCCGCCCTTTCCTCTTCGGTCAGTTCCGGTCGATAGGGCGGCGTTTCAGGTGGGTGAAGGGTTCCGGTTTCTATATGGATAGCCATCACTCTCATATTCTCAGTGTTAACCACCACGTTAACCAGTGGTGTGTCAAAGGTATCCCTCATACTGCATTTCACAAGTGCAATTTCACCTATAACCACAACTTCGGTTTCTATCTCCCCTTCACCTAGTATTGTCTGGACTTGTGAGTTGTTTCGAGCTACCTCACCAGCAGCCTGGGCTATGTTATTGCCTACCCAAGGATGCATTACTACCAAAACGGCTGCAACGAAAATGATTACAGCTATAAAGCTGGCAAGCACCGGTTGCCAGATAGGTCTTTCCATAATGGCTACAGCTAGTGAGCTGATGCGCACCGGCCGCCAGACGGGTATTTCCCTCATAATACCCTTTTTCTCAGCTTTGATTGGTTTTGCTTGTGATGGACTCCTTATAGCGCCAGAAGCATTCAAACGCTCCCTTATTGGTGAGCTGACATCTGCCCACCAGGTGTCGCCATGGAGCGACTGAATCAAAGCTGGAACCTCGCCTAACCGCGCCAGCTCCTGGCGACATCTTTTACAGGAGGCCAGATGACCCTCCACCATCTCCTGCTCCTCAGAACTCAACTCACCACTGCCGTAAAGGGCGAGCAGCCACCTTACCTTTTTACACTTCACTGCACTCACCTCTTCTCTCCAACATTTCATAGGCATCCCGAAACATTCCCCTTGCCCGGGCGAGGCGTTTTTTCGATGCGTCAGGAGAAATGTTCAGCATTTCTCCTATCTCTTGACAGTTAAAGCCCTGGTAATCATGGAGTAACAGAACGGCCATATATTTGCCAGGTAGCTTGTTCAGAACACTACGAACCAACTCTCTTTGAGCCAAGCTATCTTCGCTATTGTATGTCTCCTCAGGAATAGTCATCTCCTCTGCCCAGGGGATCCAAGAGATAAGCTTGCGTCGGCGCAGCACTTGGATGGCATTATTGGTAGCAATGCGATACAGCCAAGCCTTGAGATTGAGTTCGCCTGCAGTCTTGGGCATCGCCTGATAGGCTTCGAGAAAAGTATCCTGGGTCAACTCCCGTGCCAGCTCCTTATCAGTAACCATGTTATACAAGTATCGGGACAATGGCATCTGATACTGGAGGACGACATCTTCCCAAGCTTTGCTATCACCCCATCTCAGGAGCTCTATAGTCTGTTGTCTCTCCATGACTAAGATCGCCACCCTTGCCCCTCCTATTATATATAGCGAAGCAGAGGTTTAAAAGGGGACAGAATTTGCAGCTCTATAGAAGAGGCAGACGCCAAGGACTGCAGAAAGAGAAGAAAGCGCCCCGACATATCAAGGCCCTTCCCTCTTTAAGGAGTAACTCTAGGATTGCCACTTTTAGCAGCTTGACAATGCGATAGTTAGTTAATATCGATTAGCGTTGCATCGCTGTAATCTCCTGCCTTTCCCAGCATGACATAGGTTCCTGAGTCAACTTGTTCACCACGCTCATTGGTTTGATCCCAGGTGAAGGAATGAAGACCCTCGCCAGGTTCCCACTCAAATGCCAGGAAAAGGCCATTGCCAGCTACCAGCTTGCCTTCTAGGTCGTATACTGAATAGTAAACACCGCCACCGGTTATGGTTTCAGGGCTGATGTTGCTAATCTCTATAGCGACCTCTTCGCCCGGCTCATACCACAGCTGATCAGTGGTGGTTTTGAGTGTTTGGCTTTCCATTTCCGGATCAGGCAGATACGGTTCACCAACAGCCTTGTAGGTCACCTCGATCACTTCTTCACTCACTAGGTCTACCCTGACGCTAACAATACCCTGCCCTGCCTCCGCTTCACATATCACCACCGCTTCATCATCTCTTACCTCTGTCATTAGCACATCCACTTCCTCACTACCAAGGGCGTCCTGAACCTCTGGGCTGTTTTTAGCGAGCTCTGCTGCTAGTGCCTCGCCTGATGTGCTGGTAAGCAATACCATCCCCGAAGTCAACCCAGTAATTAATCCCACCGCCAACACACTGACCACGACTATCTTCCAGTGTGAGACTAATGCTCTTGTCATATTTATCACCTCCTTTCATTTTAGATTTTGCCAGGCTTAAAATGACACCCCTTGGTTGCTCTTCTGTTGTCTCCTTAGAAGTCCAGCAATTAGCCCTACCGCCAACACACTGGCCACGACTATCTTCCAGTGTGAGACTAACGCTCTTGTCATATTTATCACTTCCTTTCATTTCAGATTTTGCTAGGCTTAAAGTGACACCTCTTGGTTGCTTTTCTTTTATGTCTTCAACAGTTCATGATCCGTCCTTTCTTGCCCCTCTACTATATACAGCGAAGCAGAGGGCAAAAAGGGGACAAGACTAGTCGAAATTCTTTAACTTTCGGAATTGTGCTTTGTCACTAGCACATCTCGTTTCCATCTCCAAGGTTCACTCTTGTCTTTAGCTTGTCATCAGGAGAATGGCTGGTTTTGGCAAAGAAAAAGGTTGACCATTGAGTCAACCTCTCTATCAATGTGGCAATCGTACAAAAGTATGACTAGAGCTTAATAATGCCTTTCTTTAGGGCCTCGGTCACAGTATAGCGGATAGTGCATCACCGACCAGAAACCGGTATAGCTAAACGCAAATACTGCCTTGAAAATCATATCTGGAGTTCTATCTATTGAACAACTCGGGGAGCCAAGTCTTTTATAAGATAGAATCTCTCGTTCGGAGGTTCTATCTTTTTTTATGGGCATAGGGACGCAGCGGAGATGGAGGAGGAATACCGGGAGCATGGTTCGCTGAATAGCCTTAATGGAGTGGATGAGTAGGGCTAGGTTTTATCCTCGCCATAGGCTGTGCTCCAACTAAAGCTCCATTTCTTTGAGACCATCGGCTATCAACAGCTGGGGCTCAGTGAGTGCCTGAACCTCATCCACGCTTCAGCCATGGACGCTGCAGATACGGCAGAAGGTCTCTTGACCTACTGCGTGTGCAAGGGGTATAGATAAGACTCGAAGCTTGGGTGTCTCACGTTGTAGATGATAGGCAGCCTATTCAAGAGTTCTGGGGAAAAACACATACTGCGTTGTTGTTTTGAGCTTCTTCCTGAGCAGGGCTAACTGTGGTTTGTATATTGTAATTCTCTTTTGCCTGCATCTGATCTGCATGTCGAGCACCTTTGAGATAACCTCTTCTACTATTTCCCCGCTACATATTACTGCCGATTCTCCCTCGTTTTGACCCAGCTCTATGAGCACGGGTAATAGTAAGGCCTCCCTTTTATCGGCACGGATCAGGCTTGCCAGGTACTCGAGCTCTTTCCTTTTAAAGAGGTGGGTGCTACCGTTGTGGCATACCACATAAGGGTACTTCTCGAGCAACAACTCGGCCAACGATTTTTGATGGCGCGGTAAGTGGGCATTTAGTACCCTGAGTTCATCCCTCAAATATTCCTGAAGCATTCTATTATAGGGTAGTATATTGTGCATCTATCTACTCTTGGTGAAGCAGTACCTTGACGCGCTTTAGCCGAGTTTTCTCTTCCCTATCCCTTTCCTCAAACTTCATATATAGATACTTCATCGTTGCCTGTAGCGCCGGGATCATCACATATTCCAGGGCATTGGAGATCCTCTTTGTCCTTTCAATTTCCATCCCCAGCAATTCAAGGCTTCTTTGCAACTCGGCTAGCTCAGCAATAGGTTCAAGACACCTTTCGGCTAGCTGTGCTGCCTGATCTACACATGAAGATGTATCAACGAAACTATACCCTCGTATTGCCCTTTCAGCTCTCATCAGCTCAAAAGAGGGGAGTCTAACGCCGGCTATGTTCCTTGAGCCAGTGGTGATCTTTGAATCCGCCTCGGTCGCTACCAATTCCTTTTCCAGTGCTATGTACCCATGATACCCTGCCGCAATCGATAACGCCTTATAAGCCTCAGAGAAATCGCCAAGTAGTCTTCTTCTGGTTTCAACGCTCTCCCTCGCCGTCTCAACGAATTCGATCATCAGTATGAAAAGTCTATCCCTTACTATCTTTTGCACCCTCTTAGCCAATGAAAGCCTTCGCTTTAGCTTCATAAGCTCAGTCTTCGTCGGCCTAACTTTAATCAATTGCTGCGGCATTTGTTAGCCCTCAAAGTCAGCTCCCCCTAGCGCTTAGGGAGGTACTTCTCAATGAATTGTTCGCTGATCAGCTTCAGGTCTTCTACAGCTAACATCGACAATAGCTTCCACCCTAGGTCCAAGGCCTCCTCCACCTTTCTTCTTTCAAACTCGCCCTGGGATATAAACTCCGTCTCGAACCTATCTGCGGCTGCTAGGTACGTTTTGTCCCTTTCCGATAATGCCTCGGCACCTATGATGGTGGATATGTCCCTGAGGTAGCATCCCTCGGAATAGGCGGCATATAACTGCATGAAGACATTGTTATGGTCCTCCCTGGTCTTGCCCGCTCCGATTCCCTCTTTCATCATCCTGGAGAGAGACAGGAATACCTCTATTGGTGGATATACGCCCTTTCTATCAAGTTCTCTGGAAAGCACAATCTGCCCTTCGGTTATGTAGCCGGTAAGGTCAGGTATAGGGTGTGTTATATCATCATCAGGCATGGTCAGGATGGGCATAATGGTTATCGAGCCTTTCTCCCCGGCAATCCTGCCTGCACGCTCATACATCGTGGCTAGGTCAGTGTACATATATCCGGGGTAACCTCTCCTTGATGGTATTTCCTCCCGCATGGCAGACAGTTCACGAAGCGCCTCACAGTAGTTGGTCATATCGTCCAGTATGACTAGCACGTGCATACCGTGCTTCCAGGCCAGGTACTCGGCAGCGGTTAACGCTAGCCTCGGTGTTGCTATACGCTCTATGATGGGGTCTGAGGCGGTGTTGATGAACAGCACCGCTCTTTGTTGGGCACCTGTCTCTTCAAGATTCTTCATAAAAAAGGAGGCATCATTGTAACTGACACCGATGGCGGCAAACACAATGGCGAACTTTTCCTCTATGCCCCGGACCTGAGCTTGTCTCACTATCTGAGTCGCGATACGGTTATGGGGAAGGCCTGAGGCGCTGAATATAGGCAGCTTCTGGCCTCTAACCAGAGCATTCAAGCCGTCTATCGCCGAGATTCCGGTTTCAATGAACTCAGCCGGGGGCATACGAGAGGCTGGGTTTATCGGCTCGCCATTGACGTCAAGGTAGCCTTCAGCAACTGTATTCGGGCCTCCGTCTAGAGGCTCCCCCATCCCATTGAACACCCGCCCCAGTATATCAATGGATACCGGCAGCCTCAGCGTCTCGCCCTTGCACCTTACCCTGCTCTTCACAAGGTCTACCTCACTCACCCCGCCAAATACTTGAACTACGGTTGCCTCCTTGCTGATGTCTATAGCCTGCCCCGGCTTTATCTCGCCGCTACTAAGCCAGACATCGACTATCTCCCCAAATTTTATGCCGGGGATACTTTCTGTTATTATTAGGGAACCCTTAGCTCTGGTAATGGCCCTGGTTTCTTTCATATAAAGCGGCGAGTAGCTCATGCTCCCTCCCTATGAGGTACGAGACTCATCTCCATCTCCTCCCATAATTCCCCGATCCTCTCATCGAACACGTCATGGGGTATGTCCTTCATTCTAGATATTTTATAGAGTAGTGGGGAGGTACGGATTTGTGCGGTGGTTGTTCCCTCGTCTAGCATCCTCCCCGCCAGTTCATAGAACTTCACTATAGTGGCGAGCATGGAGTGCGCCCTTTGGGGTAGGCAGTAGGTATCTATCTCGTGGTAGGCACTTTGCATCAGGAAATCCTCACGTATCATCCTTGCCACTAGGAGCAATAGCTTGTCTTTCTCGGGCAAAGCTTCGGGGCCTACCAGCCTTACGATCTCCTCCAGCTCAGCCTCCTCCTGCAGGATCTTCAGAGCGATTGCTCTGGTATATTCCCATTCGGGAGTGATATTGGACCACCAATCTCTAACCGAATCCACATAGAGGCTGTAACTGGAAAGCCAGCTTATCGTGGGGAAATGCCTCTTGTTTGCCAGTGAAACATCTAAGGAATATAAGGCATCCACTATCCTCAGCGTGTTCTGGGTTACCGGCTCACTGAAGTCAGCCCCGGGAGGGCTTACTGCACCGACTAGGGTCACCGAACCCTGCCTGTGCGGGCTGCCCTCACACTCCACAATACCAGCCCTTTCATAAAATGAGGAGAGCCGTGAACCCAGATATCCGGGGAAGCCCTCTTCACCAGGCATCTCTTCAAGCCTGCCCCCGATCTCGCGCATGGCCTCAGCCCATCGCGAGGTTGAATCCGCCACCAACAGGATATCGTAGCCCATGTCCCTGAAATACTCGGCTATTGTAATCCCTACAAATATGCTGGCTTCACGGGCAACTACCGGCATGTTGGAGGTGTTGGCCAGGAAGACCTCCTTCTCCTGCAGCAGTCTGCCTGTTGCCGGGTCTTTAAGTTGCCTGAAGCTGTAGAGCACATCGGCCATCTCATTGCCCCTCTCTCCACACCCTACGTAAATGTTGAGATGGGTCTGGGCCCACCTGGCCAGTTGCTGCAAGGTAACGGTCTTTCCCGTCCCGAAACCTCCAGGTATGGCGGCCTTGCCCCCCAGAGCCAGGGGAAACATGTAGTCCATAATACGCGTGCCGGTGACCAGCAACCTTGAAGGGGAGAGCCTACGCCCGTAGGGTCGGGGCTTTCTTACCGGCCATTGCTGCATCAGCGTGAGCTCCTTCACCTGCCCATCGTCTTCTACCCAGGCTACCGGTTCCTCAACCGTATGAGCACCTTTGACTATTTCCTTTACCACGCCCGACATGCCCATGGGTACCATTACCCTATGTTCTATGAGGTGTGTCTCGGGAACGGTGCCAATTATGTCCCCCCCACTAACCCTATCGCCTACTGCAACCTGAGGGGTAAAATTCCACTTCTTGTCCCGCGGCAGGCGGGATGTCTTGGCGCCTCGTCTTAAGAACGAGCTGATCTCCATCAATACTGTTAGCGGTTTCTGTAGCCCATCGTAAATAGAACCTACAATCCCTGGACCCAGCTCAGCGGTTAGAATGCTTCCCGTCCCGCTGACCGGCTGGCCGACCTCTAATCCAAGGGTATCTTGGTGTGCCTGTATCATCGCCCTATCGCCTTCCAGACCGATGATCTCTCCAATCAGTCCCTCCTCACCTATCTCCACGATTTCATAGACCTGGGCTCCCTTCATGTCCTCAGCTATTATCAGTGGACCTGAAACTCTCCATATCTTCCCCATGGCCTTACCTTTCTTGATAAAGACAACTAGTGAATCTCTATATCAAACCCGACGAACTTCCTGACGATCGGCTGGTAGTATTCGCTGGCATCACGGTAGGTTGCCGCGTACCTTGAGGGGACCTCGATGACCACCGGGGTTATACTTTTCCCCCCTCTAACCATGGCCAGCAGATCAGCTACATATTCTACGTAGTCCTCAGGTATTACTATGATGCCAACATCGGGCTCTTCGAGCAACTCGCCAAGCACCTTTCTCACATCCTCGCCGCTACCTGGGCCCTGGCTTACAATGTGGTATTTACTGACACCGGCCAGTCTCATCATATTGACCAAGTCCTCATGGGCCACCACTGCTATGTCCATGTGTCTAATGGGCATCATGATGCGAGCACCAGATATTTCCTCGTTTCCACTAGGGGTATGCCATCAAGCATCGCCTTCAGAATCAGCCTCAGGTTTCGTATTTCAGCCTCTTTGAGGACCAAATAGTAGACCATCATTAATGGGGAGAGTACCTTCGGCGCCAGTATCTCCTTGAGCAGCCTAAACTTATGTGCCTCAACGGTCTCAACTACAGCAGCGATGCTCTTCGTTCCATCGTAGCCAGCTAATATTTCCTGTGCCACATCCCGGTACTGGACATCGTCTAGCCTCTGCGGCATATCGCTTAGCTTGACCGACAGTAGCTCTCCAAGGATCTCGCCTGTTAACATATGTCCACCACCGATGGTGTATTCGGCTACCTCTGGCCCCAAGCCCTCAATTATGGCCCTCGATATTATCTGCAGGTTGGCAAGGTCTATGATGATGCCGAGAGCTTTGGAGAACATCGGGGATTCTGCGCTGGCCCCCGCTATGTTGAGCATGTTCATATAGTACTCATTGTCCAATCTAGCATCGACCAGAAGACTGGATCTCGCTCCCTGGTGCAGACGCTGCTCCTCTTCCCTCAGGATGTCGGCGTAGTTTCGCAGTTTACACATGAAAAGAGATTCGATGACATCGTCTAAGTTTTCAGCATTCGCCAGCCTGTCCAGTAGCCCACAGCTGTGGAGGGTGCCCACTGGTATCATTCTGGCTTTTCTACCGCTGGTCACACGCCACAGGGCGGCTTTAACATTTAAGACATCGTACTTTACTGTATATGCTCTCAATAATTTCAGTAGGTCATTTGGCACCATCTTGAACCACTCCAGGCGCTCTAGACAGTAGCGGAAGTAGTCCCATAAATATTGGTCGATGTCGCCGAAGCTGATGAAAGCGAAATCTCTGAGGTAACTCCCTACATCGGTATCCTTGATGATCTCCAATACTCCCTGTATGGTGGGGGCATTTGACATCTGGTCCACATGCTCAGAGGTTATGAGTCTGGCTTCCTCACCTTTCAGGTATGCAGATGTAAAGGCGTAACCTGTGCTAATCACCTTCAGCCTCTATGGGGTTCTGAACAGTTCCTCTTCTAGCTGAGGTAAGATGCGGGGCAACAGTAACTCAAGCCTGGTCTCATAGGTATTGTCTATCCTGACCTTGCCCTCGATGTCCTCGGCTATAACTCCTCCCCTGCAGTCAAACTCCCTGATCTCTACTATCCTGCCTCCAAGCTCCCTATCTGCTTTAAGTAATCGCTTCACCTCACCTAAGTCTTTAGGGGAAACATAGACCCTGGCTTTATCCACGCCAAGGCCCTTCAAGGCTTCCTGTATCAAGCCCAATTTAGCGCCCTCGTCGCTTGAAACTCTCTCCAGCGCTCCTTTCACCCTGGCGATTATCTCGTCTATGATATCGGCTTTAGCGGATAATACCTCCTGACGCGCTTTGATAGAGGCTTGAGCTAGGATTCTGGCGGCCTCCTCCTCAGCCTGTTCCATCCTTTCCAGTTTCTCTTCCTCAAACCTGCTTTCCCGTTGCTTCTGAGCTTTGGCTACTTCTTGCTGTGCCTTCTCCTCGGCCGCTCTTATTATATCGTCGGCTTCCCGCCTTACCTTGCTCAGAATAGCTTCGCTTATTTTCTCCATCCCACTCATGATGCCTAAAAAAGCCCCAAAATACTTAACGCCATTATAGTGAATACCAGCCCTAAAACACCCAGCAGTTCGACGAACACCGCTAACATTATGCTGCTTGTAAATATCTGTCCTTTTGTCTTGGGCAAAAGGGAGATACCCGAGGCACACACAGATCCCTGGTATACTGCCGAGAAGAATTGAGCGCCTGCTGCCATGATCCCGAGGCCAAGTATGGTATAGCCAGCGCTGCCTTCCACCGGCAGCTCGGGGACTACCGATGTTAGGATAAGTATCAGGACTATGAGCCCGTAAAAGCTCTGCGTCATCGGCAGGGATGCTAGCACTATGACATTTCTGAACTGTCCAGGGGATTCGGATAGGGTGGCTACCCCGGCAGATGCAGCATGGGCTATACCTATTGCAGAGCCTACCAAGCCGCCAGCCAGTGCTATTGCACCCCCGATAGTTGCAAGCGAACCTGGGTCAATCAATTTTGTTCACCTCTTCCTAGGATTATCCTCTGACGGGCACGTATGCCCGGGTCCTTAACTTAAATGGACTATATTCCCTGCCGCCTCCTTCATAGAACTTGGTTAGAAATTCCACAAAGCACAACCTTAAGGAGTGTACAAAACCGGTAAGGCCGGAAAGAACCAGATTGATACCATGTCCTAAAATTAAAACCACGATGGCTATTATGACGCCGATGATGAGGCCAAATGTGCCCGGTATTATAGTGGAGAACACGTCTGCCAGCATGTTGAAAGAGGAAGCGAGGTAGAAAGTGGCCAAGCCTACTCCTGCAAGTCTGGCATATGACATGATATCGCCGAGGATACCGGTTATGTCAAAGAGCCAGAGAATAGCCCCTACACCACGACTCTGTATAATAGTGGAAGCGATGATAACAACTACGCTCGCTGCCATGATAAATCCAAAGATAGTATACATCTGTGCCGTTAATATCGGTAGATCAACACGCAGCAGAGCATGGAGGAGGTATGGTATGCCAAAGATTTGAACCGCAAGAACCCCGATCTTATTCGCTACTAATGCTTTTCGCCCTTCTTTGGCTGCTTTGATAAGCGCCATCATGTGGGCTATGTTTACATGGACAATCCCGATGACGAGGGCTAGTATGATGAAGGTCACGGGATCTTGTAGCGCCTGTTTGAGCCCACCCACAATGGCTAGACTCTCAATTCCAAAGAGTTCATAAATATCCCCTAAATAAGTTCCGGTAAGCAAACCTAGAACTAAGGCAACACCACTGCTGATATAGAGCAGCCTCTGGAATGACCTGAAGCCATCGGACTGGCGGTCTTCGACGAATTTAGGTAGAAGGAATCTTGCAGCCAGTATTAGGCCGACAGCATAAATTACATCACCTACCATAAGGCCGAAGAAAATAGCGAAAGAATAGGCTACTATAGGTGTGGGGTCCCATTCACGGTATCTGGGGGAGCCGAACAGGTTTACGACGACTTCGAAGGGCTTTAACCCTCTAAGGTTCCTGAGCTTAGTGGGCGGTTCTTCCGACTGCTCTGGCCTTCTGGTGTCAATAAATGCGTAGTCGATGTTTTCCTTGACCTCAGAGATCGTGAACTCGATATTGCTCTCCGGAATCCAGCCTTCGGTCAAGGTCACATACTTAGCCTCGCTGGCCTTCTCCAGAACCGATAGCCTTTCATTTTCTGATGATAGCACCGCTCTTAACAGGACGACTCTCTCTAGGTTCTCTCTGGCTTCGGTTTGGAGCTCCCCATAGAGCCTTCCCAGTTCCTTCTCAAGGTTCTGAATCTTATCACTGGTCACTTCGAGGAACTCTCCCAGGGCTAAATCCTCATCCGGTAGTTGGAGAATCCTGCCCCCGGCATCCGTGACTACACTCTCTATGGCTTTCTGGTCTGCAGCCTTCGCAATCACATGGAGAACGGTCTCATTTTCCAGAGGGGCAGCCGTGGCTACAAATAGATAATCTTTAAGCTTATCATATGAAGTTTCGTATGTCCCACTTGGAAGCACTATCACCCTGGAAAACAGGTAGTCTCCACAAAAATCCAGATCTCTTAATCTGAGGTCAGTTTGTTGTGCTAGGGATGCAAGATAGCTCCTCAGTTCTGTTAGCTGTTTGACCTCCTCGCTGGGCGCGACGGTTCTCTGGTGCAGCCTGTCAAGCCTGGTGCATAATGACCTTACATCGGTGTCGAGTTCGGCAAAGGGTCGAACGTATATCGCTGTGATATCCTGTCCCAGAGACATCTCCTCTGTCTCCGGGATGTAAGCCAGTACACTGTCAATGCATGTTGCAAGTTCATTGACTTCCCTTCGTTGTTGTTCAATGGCTGCCTTGTCTAGGGGCTGTAACTCTTCACTCTCCTCAACATGAAGTACCCCCAGTCTGTGCAGGGTCTTTAGGGCCTTCTCCGAGTAGTCCTTCGTCGTGATTACCCGCACTTTGACCATCGGTTCGGCCGTATTGAGGATTACAGGTATCATTTCGAGTTCTCCCCGACAATGATCCTCACCATGCGTTGCGAAATCTCATCTACCTTCCTGCGGGCATTGGTCTTGATTTCCGAGGCCTTCCTAGCCGAAGCCTCGACCATTCTCTCAGCTTCCTCTTTAGCCTCATGTACAATCTTCTCACACTCCACCGTGACTTCCGCCATCGGCAATTCGGAGGAGAGGATTTTGTCGGCTTCCCCTTTGGCGCTGAGCACAATCTCGGTGGCTCTGGTCCTGGCCTTCTCAAGCACCTTTTCGGCCTCTGCCTCGATGGCTTCCACACTGCTAGGGACTTCTTCTAAGGACATAACACACCTATTCAACGCCTCTAGCGCAGGGATGATCCTGGTTAGTTTCTATCAGATAGCGACCTCTGAATCCGAATACTCCCATCTTGTGACATGCCCAGATTATACACTCTTTAACCTGCCCAGTCAAAGAGGATAGGTCAGGCCTATGGTCAAAGGCATAGATGTGTAGCTTAGAGTTGTAAAGAAGGTGACCGCTCGAAGTAGGGTTACAGCGACGAAGCCGCAAAGTGGTCGTGAACTTGTTAAGTGTCTTGACCGTCAGCAGGTGAAGATGTACTATTGTCGCAGAGGTAGGAAGAGCCAGTTCGGCTAGCGAGGGTTGATATGCAAAGTCTTGGGGGAGATCTGATTGATAAAGCAGCCAAGGATTTGACAGGCAGTAGCCACGCAGTTGCCTTAACTGGCGCTGGAGTTTCAACCGAGTCAGGAATCCCCGATTTTAGGGGCCCATCGGGAATTTGGACCAAGGATCCTGAGGCAGAAAGGAGAGCTTACCGGAGTTATGAAAGATTCGTGGAAGACCCCAAAGGATGGTGGGAGGAAAGGTTATCCATGCCGGTAAGTCTATTGGGAGACTTGGAAAGAGCAATGCCAAATCCTAGCCACTATGCATTGGCTGAGTTAGAAAAAATAGGCATCCTGAAAGGGGTTATTACTCAGAATGTCGATGCTCTTCACGAAAAAGCAGGATGTGGAAATCTTCTGGAATATCATGGTAACGTTTTCAAGCTGAGATGTGTTTCTTGCGGTGCAAGGTTTAATCGAGATGAATTTGACCTAGAAAAACTAAAGATAGAAAATCAGTTACCCCCTTGTTGTCCAAAATGTGGAGGACCAATAAAGAGCGATACGGTTGCCTTTGGAGAGCCAATTCCATCAGATGTTGCCCAGCGGAGCTTAGAAGAGGCCTGGAAATGTGATTTGATGCTAATTTGTGGAACCTCAGCTGTGGTATATCCCTTCGCTAGTTTACCCAGAGTAGCCAGGCAAAGGAGAATTGAAAGAGAAGAGAGAACCGAAGCTGGTTTGTATTCAGTAGAAAAGGCTCCAGCTGTGATCATAATTGAAATAAATGCAGAGCCAACTCCCTTAACCCACGATAGAATCTCAGATTACCTGATTCAGGGGAAAACAGGGGAAATCCTGCCTCGAATAGTTGAGGCAGTGAAGCAAATAAGAAAGTAGTGATCAGACCTTTTTATCACCCTTACAGTCCCCATTCTCGGTTTTTGCGGGGTTTCAATTAACTATGCTGTGTCCTACCATTCTACACTATAGGTCTCGGGGCCAACGGCTGAAAAGGAAGGAAGTCTGCCAAGGCTATCCGTGCCTTCCTAAAGCAGTTTTTACTCCCTATCGCGGGAAGGTGAATGACACTTTAATAGCTCTATGGGCAGCCTTGTGGAAACAAACTTGCAGTGCCTGCTGCCACTGGTTCAGGGTGAATCTATGGGTGACAAACTGAGCAAGGTCTAGTTTGCCCTGGGCCAGCCAATCTAGGGTGAGGGCGAAGTCGTGAACCCTCCTCCCCTGGTAATCCTCCATACTGTAGCCATAGAGGCCGTGGATAGTGAGTTCTTTAAGCCAAATAGGCGTCCAGTCTATCCCCTTAGGCTCGGTTATGCCCAGAAGGTTAAAGGTGCCACGATTGGCCAGTATCCTCAACGAGGTATCAATGCTATGGGATGTACCTATGGTGTCGAAGACGCGATCCACACCCCCTATTAGTATGGGTTTGGTCAGGACAGGCTTGTAGAGCTTGGCTCCCGTGAGCTCTACCACCTTTCGATAGATATGATCCTTGCCCTCGGTGGGGTCGATGACCTCGTCAGCGCCTACCTCTCTCGCCTTGGCGGCATGGAAAGATGAGACCTCCACCCCCAGTATACGCCCTTGGAATCCTAGGAGGCGAAGGGCGTATATAGTGCACAGACCCATCACCCCACAGCCATAGACCAGGACCGTTTCGTCGCCCTTTACGTCGTTGCGCAGTATCATGTGCGGTGTATGGGAGAAGGGTTCCACCATGATCACGTCCTCTGGACTTGCCCCCTCGGGAACCTTGAAGAGTTGGGATTCGTGGGCCACTCCCACCTCTGCCATGAAGCCGGGAGTATCGGCGCAGCAGCCGACGAACATGCCAGGCTGGAGCGCTCCTGTGGTGAAGTTCTCGCATAGGTAGGGCAATCCCGCCTGGCACATGTGGCAGGCGGGATCAATAGCTCGAGGGCTGCAGCCGAGGGTGCCAGCAACACACACCGTGTCTCCCACAGCAAAGCCCTTCACCTCTTTTCCCACCTCTATGATTTCGCCACAGACCTCGTGACCCACCACGAAGGGGTAGGAGGCGAAGGGGGCAAGGGTGAGGCTCTCGCGGCAGGCGAAGATGCTCATATCGCTGCCGCAGATACCGGTCATTATAGGCTTGATCTTAACCCATTTTGGCCCCGGAATCTGTGGTTCGGGTATCTCCCTGAGCTGGGTGGGGGCCAGAGGTGAGGTGGTCACCCAAGGGGAGAGCCGGGCAAGCAACCCCGTGGCCAGATATCGGGGTATATTGTATTTGAACTGTATCGCCTTCATAGCCCATCTCCTGTGGATTAACTTCTTGGGAATAGCCTTAAGGTCGTGACGCTGATGCGGGAAGATTACCACGTAAGTAGCGGCATCTCGCCACTAACGACATCGTGGGTATCATGCGCATTAGCCTCTTATCATCCGCTCTCGCCGTGTATATAATTGAAGAAAGCCTTCTCCACCTCCGCTGCCTCAGTAAGAAGCGGGTTAACTTTCCCCAGGCTCAGGGCATACACGTATATCTGTGCCGTCTTCTCTAACAACTCGCAGACGGTAAAGGCTTCCCTCATGTTCCTCCCCACGCTGAGTGCGCCGTGATTTGCTAGTATAGCTGCGTTTCTGGGCCCCAACGCTGAAAGTACATTTATTACCAGCTCCTCGGTGCCGGGAAGAGCATATTCGGCTACTTTTATCGCTCCGCCTATGTAGGTAACCTGGTCGTCGAGGATTTCAGGGATCTCTAGACCTGCAACCGAAATAACGCTGCAAAAAACGGGGTGGGTGTGGACAATTGCATTTACCTTCTTGCGCGCTTTGTAAATCCCGATATGCAGCATCTTCTCTATTGAGGTGGTAAGCTCTCCCTCAACATTTTCCCCCTCGAAATCGGCTACTACTATGTCATCGACATCGAGCAAATCGTAATAGCGTGCATTGGGAGTGATGGCTAGCAATTCCCGTCCGCTGGGATCCTTGAGGCGCATACTCACATTTCCTGAGGTACCTACTACCAATCCCTTTTGGGCCATCTGTTGAGCGGCCTCAAGCACTGCTTTCTTTTCAGAGTGCCATATGCTCATACCATTTCTCATTTAGATCCTCCAGCCACTTAGCGGTGGAAATCCATCTCCCGTAATAATGGGTATATTCTTGAGCCCTCTGGAGATCCGGCTCAACTATTCTGGATATGGGTCGCATCGCCTCTATAGCCTGCTCCAGGTCGTCATAGATGCCTGAGCCAACGGCAGCACACATGGCTGTTCCCAAGGATGACACTTGTGACATCTCAAAGGAAGCCACTGGCATGTCAAGCGAGTCGGAGAGTATTTGAACAAGGCATCGGCTCTGCGCTAGCCCGCCCCCGATGCTCACATCTTTCACCCTCAGCTGGGAGACATCCTCCAGCTGGGCGCAGTTAGCCTTAAAAGCGAAGCAGAGGTTCTCAAGCGCTGCCCTAATGAGATGTTTCCTCTCGATATTTGCCACGCTCGGGGTCACAGGGAAAATGAAGCCACCCAGGCAGGGTCTTAAACAGCTCATATCTGTCGCCCTTGGTCCGACAAAGGCAAGCACCTCTCCAGCACCTAGTGGTGCCTCTTGTGCCAACCCATCCATCAGTGCATACTTATCTGTATTTGACTCGCCGAAGATGAGCTCTTTTAGCCACCGATAGGCACCTCCCGATTCCCCAGCGTTACTTTCCAGAACCCACCTCCCCGGAATGACATGGCAACCTGCCCATAGCCTACCTTCAGAATCGATAATGGGCTTGGTGGTCACCATTTGAACCGGTGCACTCCAGCCGGCCACAATCCCGACCTGCCCTTCATCTTTTACCCCCATGCCAAGTAAGCCGCATTGGGTATCGGCACCACCTATGACTACCGGTGTGCCCGAAGTGAGGCCCGTCTGCTCAGCAGTCGTCGGCGTGACGGCACCAATGCAAGTGCCAGGGGGAACGATCTCTGGGTAAATCCCCCGTGGCAGATGGAGCATATCGACCAGCTTCTGAGAGCACCGCAGTTCATGTATATCAACAAGTCCTATATCGCAGTAGTTGGATACTTCGCTGACGCGTTCACCAGAGAGCCTGTAAATGATCCAGTCGCTTATGGAAAGTACTGTGGCTATCCGCTCATAGATATGGGGGTGATTCGTCTCGAACCATCTCAACTTGGCGGGAGTAAAGAGAAATGAAGGGATATGGCCGGTGATCCGGCAAACCTCATTACCAAACTCGCTATCGATGGAAATGCCCTCAGATAGAGCCCTGAGGTCAATATTGGGTCCTGCATATAGCTCGTGCCCATCTTTGTCGAGAAAGACTACCCCCTGCCTCTGGCTAGCAGCACTGACTGCGATGATTTCATCAGGGGTTATCGCAGCCTTTTTGATAGCTATTTTAATAACTTGGCAGATGATATCCCAGAACTCTGCAGGGTTGAAATCCCGCCCCAGCGGGGCAACCTCAGCGGGTGCATCGTAGGTCCATTCCTGTTGAGCAAAAGACACTGAGTGGCCCTGGAGATCGGTAATCAGGGAGTGACCGCCCGATGAGCCGGCATCTAAAGCTAGAATGTATCTATTTGACAACTTTATCCCACACTTGAGGATTGAGCACGTTCTTGGGGCGCTGTCCTTTTGAAAATCGTTCTATGTCATCAGCCATCATCTGGGAATGGCGTACCACTGTCTCATCTGTCGCCCCTCCAATGTGCGGGGCAAGGATTACGTTGTCTAGCTTTAGAAGTGGGTCATCGGGCTGCACTGGCCAGGTCTCGTAGACGTCGAAAGCAGCCCCAGCGATATGACCTTCCCTCAAAGCTTGGGCAATCGCCTCCCTATCAACAATGGCGGCGCTGGCAGTGTTTACCAAGTAGGCAGTGGGCTTCATTAAAGCTATTCTTTGGGCGCTAATCAAGCCTATCGTCTCTGGAAGGGTGGGGCAATGGAGAGTGATAAAATCTGACTGCTCTACTAACTTATCTAGCTCTAGTGGCCTGGCTCCCATTCCTTTAATTTCCTCGGGGTCGGCATAGGGGTCATATACCAGAATAGAGGCCTCAAAGGCTTTGAGTCTCTTGGCTGTCTGTTGCCCAATAGCCCCAAACCCTATGATACCTATAGTCTTACCCGCAAGTTCAGTGCCCCTTAGCAAAAAGTAGGAGGCAGTTGGGTCAACCCATCCACCCGATCTGACCATTTGATGTGCCGCAGGGATATTTCGCACCAGAGCGAGCATTAAACCCACTGTCAGCTCTGCCACCGCAATGGCATTCCTGGCTGGGGTGTTAACTACGAGCACGCCATGCTCTGTGGCCGCTTCTATATCAACATGAGTCACATTACCCCGGCAAGCCCCCACCAGCTTCAGTTTGTTCGCTCTCTTGAAAACCTCACGAAAAACGAAGTCAGCCTCGACTACGACTATTTCTATACCCTGCTCTTGAATGCGGTTAATAAGCTCCTCTGACGGCACCAGCCTCCTTGTGTCCATCCAGCTTTCATAGATAACTTCCAGCCTTTGCCTCAGCTTTTCCAGGACGGACGGACAAAAAGGAGCTAGAATAAGTGCTTTCATAGTAGACCCCGCTAAGAGATTATATCACAGGTTTTGCTGATCATAAATATCGTCTTCAGAGTATACCAGTTAGCTGGAGCACCCAAACCTGCCACTCTCTGCCACTGCGCACTACGTTTGCAGTAAAAGCAAAGCGGCTGTTGTGGCTTACCAGCGTGGATGCGAACTAGAGCTTAAAGGCTTGGGCAGGGAATCTTGGTCAGGCGATCGCTTGATACTCTTTACTCCCTAAGCCGTGTCTGAGAGCTGTTGCGATCTGAGGGGAGTCACAGGGATTTGGCATCAGCCTGTTCTTCGCCCTGTAGGAAGCGAGTATCTTCAGTGCTTCGATATCGATGGCAACCAAGTCTGCTGATGTCATGATAACCCCTGGCTCCACCAATTCACCCCTTTCCGGACCTCCGGAGACAAAAGCTTTCCTTCCATCCATAATTATGAGATCAGGCTGCCAGACCAGGTTAAGTTCGGCAACCTTCTGCTCCAGATTTCTGGAGTGTAGAGCGCGGCGCTCACCAGGATGCATGAAGCCCACCGCAAGCTTGAGCGAAAGCGAAAACCTGGCGAGGCTATGGGTCTTCATGCAGGGGAGGTAGACCATTTTATCTGCCTCATAGGCTGACCTAGGCACTGTAACTTCATGCAGGTGATCGCCCTCTATTTTTACCCTGACCCAGTCGTTAGCTCTGTCCTCGAAGGCTATGACTTCCACCCCCGTATCGGTCAGCAGCCGCAGCGCTCCTAGCTTTTCCAATACCTTTCTAGTAGGCCTCCATATGCCGCCAGCACTGTCACCCACTATCACCTTTGCACCGGCATCCAAGAGCAGGTGTACCACAGCCTTCAAGAAATCGAGGTCAGTGGAGCCAGGATAGGGATCAGGACTGTTGAAATTCGGCTTCACCATCACCCGATCGCCTGGGGAAATCAGCTTTTCCAGCCCACTGATAAGCTCCACGCCTCTGGTGATGGAAGATATCAGGTCGTGATCAACCTGAACCTTGCTTACAAGTACTATGCCGTCTTTGCAAAAGGGGTTCTCTTTGCGTGGCTTTACTGGGACGGTATCCACCTCTTTTGGTGTCCTATCAACTAGAAAGTGGTAAATTCCCCTCAGCGTATCAACTAACCCATGCCTCGGGGAAATGAGGGGAAGCTTAAGCCGCATCTGGCACGCCTACAACGAGAGCATTACTGGGTATTTCCTTAGCCGTAACCGCCATGGAGTTGACCCGCGTGATACAATTATCGCCAATATCTATCGTACTTTTTCGGTAGCTCCCTGTCAAGAGACGTGTTGTCAAATATGAAACAGTGTAGGACATGTGAGAGATTTCAGCCTATACGCAAAAAACCACCTGCCAGTGTGGGGCTAGTGACCAAATTCGCGGTACCGCCAACTTAGCTCTGATGACGGTGCCCTCTGGCAAAGCCTACTACCCGCGGATAATGGGGCTACTTCTCTTTTAGAATCACCAGGATTCTATGCTCTCGCTGCAGTTTTGGCTGCTCATCCTGTGTCATGCCTAGAAGCCTGGCTAGGGGGTAGGAAGCGCTCTGTCTTTGCTCGACCACCACTTTTACCATTGGCATGTCTCTTAGCATTTCAGCCAGAGGGATTGCCTTTTCCAATCTGACGAAAATTCTAGTAGGGCTATCTGCTGAGCCTCCCAATGCCAGGATTTCCACTTCAGGGCATGAGTTCAGTGAAGCCTCCAATTTCCTCACTTGAGTGAAATCTACTGGCGGTGCTATTATCAATTCTACCCGCCCCTGGTATAGCTCGGGGCCACTTTCTACCTGCGGCTCTGGCTCTTCCTTGACATCCTCAATCTTCACAGCCTCTTCTGTCGGTATCGACGCGGTGGGCTCCAGTACTTTCTTGGCATCTTCAATCTTCACCGCCTCTTCTGTCGGTATCGACGCAGTGGGCTCCAGTACTTTCTTGGCATCTTCAATCTTCACAACCTCTTCTGTCGGTATCGACGCAGTGGGCTCCAGTACTTTCTTAGCATCCTCAATCTTCACAGCCTCTTCTGTCGGTATCGACGCGGTGGGCTCCGGCTCTTCCTTGGCTTCGATCCGGGGCATTTCTTCCACTCCTTCCACAATCTTGCGGATCCTTTGTACTGAGTGGGTGATAATCTTAACTGCTTCCACCTCGGCCTTTTTCCTCGCCGTCTCCAGAACTTCCTTAGCCCTATGTTCTGAGTGGGCAATAATCTGAGCCGCTTTGGCCTCAGCCTTCTTCCTTGCCTCATCCCTGATACCGGCAGCCTGCCTTTCCGCTTCCTGCAAAATATCGCGGGCTTTCTGCTCCGACTGAGCGATGACCTTGGTCATCTCCGGTTTGGCCTGCTTCTTTGCGTCCTCTAGGATTTCTTGGGTTCTTTTTTCTGACTGTGAGATGATTGCAGCGGCTTCAGCCTCAGCCTTCCCCTTTGCCTCTTCCAGGATCTGCTGAGCTTTCTGTTCCGACTGGGCAATGATAGAGGCAGCTTCGGTCTC
>SMTZ1_10001128_pt1 | contig 33945 bp, 32 predicted proteins | sample DeeMarSWOR136_30_FD_25667 | JGI IMG/M metagenome (IMG submission 25667) | reverse complement strand
ATGGGTAAGAAGCTGGTGAAGAGCGAGGGCGACATCCGCAGGAGCATGATGATGCCTAACAGGAACGACATACTGGGCATCGTCGACAAGAACTTCGGATACACGAGGATGAGGGTCGTCTGCCAGGACGGGCACAGGAGGATGTGCAGGATCAGGGGTAAGATGAAGAAGAGGAACCTTCGAGTACGAGGATAAGGGGGACATCATCTTCAGGTACACCCAGAACCAGGCCTACTGGCTGAGGGACAAAGGCTTCCTAAAGATAGGATGATCCCGTTAAACCTAATGACTTTAAAAAAAGGCGCACCAAATCTTGAATTCATCCTAAAACCGGGGGATTTTCATCACTAATATGTCCTGATCAGGTCGTTTTTCCTTCTACGTTATAAGGAACGATTACCTATATGTTATTGGGGACAGATATTAATCAGTAGACAAGCCACGCTTCAAGAAATATTGGAGATTGAGGCTAAAATTGATATTATGCGGAAAAATCCTATGTACTTGAAGGTTAAGCGATACCTGAATTCCCTTCAAGAGAGGAGGTTTAGGTCAGGCATTGTGTCAATACCTTCCTTGGAGAATCCGACCGAGATTCTGGAGATGAGGTACAATTCGGCTGAGATGAAGGAGGTAATCGACTGCTATAGAGAGAAGAAGACGGAGTTTGACAGGCAGATGGATGAGCTATACGTCAAGAAAACAAGGCTCGAAAACCAGCTGTTTAAGAGTCCTGCTTAGACTACTCCTGTAGCAGTGCTAGTTACACGCAGATTGTACGTCTTTCCACGAAGCGTACTCCTGAATTGGGTTAGTGAAAGGTGAGTACCTCAACACGAAGTGTATGTTGATGTTCGTGTTCTTATCAGTGGCGTCTTCGCCAGTTGTCTTTCGGTGCGTTTACAGTGCACCTCAGGTAGTTTGACCTGTTCTTTATCTGGGGGATCTGGCTTCTCCCGTTGCTCGTGCTCTCAACCTTTGGCGTCTGCGCCCTGACCTTCCCAGCCTTTATAAGTAAACCATGCGTCGGCATCCATTTTCACCCCTATCTTGCTTTCTACCTCTTATTTTTGATTAGCCTTGAGAAGTCGTTCATCAGTATGTGCAGCCACCCCATCTTGAAGTGGAAGTCAGCGTTATCGTTCACCTTTCGGACCTGGCTCCTGTACTCCTCGTCCTCGTAGCCCTTGCAGTCCTCCTCCGTTTTGGGAAGACTGCCGCACATCTCCTTTTTATAGCTCCATTGTTAATTCCTGGATTGCTCTGAAGGTCTCTGTTGTAGAGAAGTGCAGCTGGTCTGGGGAGATCAATGCGAGGGCTTCCCTCATGACTATCCTCGTGGAGGCACTGGTGAAGCTCTTCGCCATCAGCGTGGCCTCTTCGTAATCGCTCTCATCGACCTTCTCAAGGGTATCCTCGATGGTTTTCAAGAAAGCCTTGGAGGCGCGGAACTTCGGTCCCACGATACCCTGAGAAGCTTCCGCTCATCGTTATCCGTCTTAGCGAAGTAGTCCACATAGCCCCTCTCGTCGTTTACAGTCTTCACCTTGTATCCGTCCAGGTGCTTTAAAAGCTCGATATAGACTTCCTACCAGTGAGACTTTAACTCGATTTCCATTTTTCACACGTTTTCGCGATTATTTTTCAAGATATATAATATAGTTTGCATTTTATATTCATTCCTTTTTGATATGATTATCAGCAATTTTTTAATAAAATATTTAAAATGCTTTTTTCATATTCTCTTAAGGATTTATTTATATAGAGAACTTTTAATGCTTATTTTTCTAGATTTAATTATCCAGTGCCTTGGCGTTATATCTACTATCAGTGACTTTTAGCTTACGAATTTTTCTAGATAAAAAACAGAGATCGATTAACTTGGTCTTTTTTCGGCTATAAAAAGGAAATTATGATGAATATTCCTGAATAGGTACTTTATTTAGGGGCCCTAAAATCCTCAAGATATGGGATTTTGGGCAATAAGATCAGGGTCTTTATTCCTCTATTATGGTGACGTTTACGGCTCTGGGCCCCCTGGGGCTGTCTTGAACCTCGAACTCCACCATCTGACCTTCCTCTAGATCGACGGCGCCCTTCAACTCCGAATGATGGACGAAGACGTCGTTCTCCCCATCATCCGGCTTGATGAAGCCGTAGCCTCTACCAAGAAGCCATCTTGTAACTTTTCCCTTCATCGAATGTATTCACCTCCCGTGCTAGCAACATCTATACTGCCTTTGCGTGATATATAACGTTGTTTGAGATGTAACCGTCTAGATTTTTTAACGATATATGGCTGTTAAGTGTAACGGTGTGTACGAGGAAAGCAACATAGCAACTGACGTCGATCTCTTTAACTATGAGCCTTGACTTTTTTCGAGTTTTTTAAGACCTGCGCGCGCTACTTATACTCTTTGGGCGCTCGCGCAGTTCTTAGGTATTCATGTATTGATTTTGCTGCTTTTCTTCCTTCTCCTAGTGCTTGGATGACCGTTGCTCCTCCACTGATTGCATCTCCTCCAGAGAAAACTCCTTCTATGCTTGTCTGAAGGTTTTCATCTATGAGGATTCCTCCCCATCTGTTGACTTCAAGCCCTTCAGCCCTCTCAAGGAAGAGCCTATTAGGTGAAGTTCCTATTGCCTCTATGAATGTGTCGAACTCTATCATAAACTCGCTCCCTTCCACAGGGTGTGGTCTTCGTCTGCCTGTATCATCCGGTTCTCCAAGCATCATTCTTATGAGTTCGACCCCTTTCACCCAGCCGTTCTCACCTACAATCCTTACTGGGTTAACCAGCTCCATGAGGTTCAAACCCTCCTCTAGGGCGTGATGTACCTCCTCCAATCTCGCTGGCGACTCCTTCCTGGTGCGTCGGTAGACCATAGTAACCTCTGCTCCCATCCTCATCGCGCATCGGGCAGCGTCCATGGCGACGTTTCCCGCGCCCACAACCGCTACCTTGTCACCTACCACGATGGGAGTGTCGTACTCCTCGGGGAACTTGTATGCCTTCATGAGGTTCGTGCGGATCAGGAATTCGTTAGCTGAATAAACACCGTTCAGTTCTTCTCCTTGGATCCCCAGGAACCGCGGTGCCCCAGCACCTGTGCAGATGAAGATAGCGTCGTATTCCTCCCGTAGCTCCTCGAAGCTCAGGTTCTGCCCAATGATGGTGTTGAGCATCAAGTCTACACCGATCTTTTTTAAGTTAGACAACTCTTCATCTACTACCTTCTTTGGTAGGCGGAACTCTGGGATGCCATACTGTAAGACTCCGCCGGCTTTGTGCAGAGCCTCGTATACTGTCACTTGGTACCCTTTCTTACGCAGGTCGACTGCGCAACTTATCCCGCTGGGACCAGATCCAATCACGGCAACTTTCTGAGGTATTTCTTGGATGGAGAAATCCTCCTCGACGCCGTTCTCCATTGCCCAGTCACCGAGGAACGACTCCAGCTTACCTATGTTGATTGGTGATCCTACTCTTCCGAGGGTGCACGCTCCCTCACACTGGTCCTCTTGGGGGCACACACGCCCCGCGATCGCGGGGATTGGGTTGCTCTCCTTGATGGTGAGGAATGCCTCTCGGAAACGGCCTTCGGATAGCTCCTTTAGGAACTTCTTTACGTCGACCTCCACAGGACAATTCACTGTACACTGGGATTCACCACACTGGAGGCACCGTTTGGCCTCTTTGATAGCCTGTTCTGGTGAGTATCCCAGTGGAACCTCGTGGAAGTTACTCATCCTCTCCTCAACCGGCTGCTCTGGCATTGGAACACGGGCCATTCTGTCTTCCACCACTATCTATTCCCCCTTTGCCGTTGGTATCTCTCCTTTGCCTTCCCCTCTGCGTCTTTGAACATCCCTAACCGGTTGATCACCTCGTCGAAGTCCACTTTATGGGCGTCGAACATCGGGCCGTCTATGCAAGTCAGCTTCATCTCCCCATCTATGAATACCCTGCATGAGCCGCACATCCCCGTGGCGTCCACCATTATCTGACGGAGAACGACCCTGGCAGGTACTCCGTACTTCTCCGTAAGCCTCGCCAGATCCCTCATCCTCCCGATGTCCCCGCAGGCAAAGACAATGTCCACCCGCCCCTCATCCAGTAGCTCCTCCAGGATGTCCAGGTAGTGGCCCTTCCTTCCGTACGAGCCGTCAAGAGTCGTGATGTAGTACTCATCGCTCACTGCCCTGAGCTCCTCCTCGAGGTACACATCCTCCTTCGAGGGGAATGTCTGCATCGATATTACATAGTTCCCCTCAACCCCTCTCAGAGCATTACAATGCGCCCAGTTTTCAGCGTACCCGCATACCAGATCCGAGCCCCACACGATATTCCCATACCTCTTGATAGGAGTTGCATTCCCCATGGGACCTATAACGGCGTAGAGGGAGTCTCCCACCTCGTAGTCGAAGAGTTCAAGGCTTGTTTTACCGAGCTTCTTGATCAGCATTGTGATTTTCCCATCCTCCGTCTTCTGGACAGACATGGGAATCCGCTCCCCATTCTCATGAGTCATAAATACCACGAACTGTCCTGGACGTATCCTCTCAGAGACGATAGGCGCCTCCACCTCGATCAAGTAATCATCAGAATTCAAAAGCCCTTTACTGGTTACACGAAATCCGGTCTCAACCAAAATAGATCTCTCCCAAAACCTAGCTAGCTTATTTTTTAAAAAATTTATGATACAATAAAAAACCTTTTTCAAACCTGAATCCCAAAAAGGCGTGCCCGCAATCACCCGGCACGGAAAGGTGTACCACCACCCCAAAACCCACCAGCCTTCACGGAAAACACAACGAAAAACCCACCGACGCGAAAATGGAGCCCCGGGCGGGATTTGAACCCGCGATCTCCTGCTTACCAAGCAGACGCTTTGGCCAGTCTAAGCCACCGGGGCACAGACAAAGTAACCACCTCCAACCCAGATTTTAATCTTCCCCCTCAGCCCCCGACTCCCGCCGCGAGGCTCCTCGCCACATCCATGTTCCCCTCGTTCCCCCTCCTAACGTCTACCGGGGTCTCCATTATCATAGGCACCCGAGACAGTCGGCTTCCCAGGATCAGCCTGAACCCATCCCGCCCGATCTCCCCCAGGCCGATGTGCTCGTGGTGATCCACCCCGGAGCCCAGGGCCCCCACGGAGTCGTTCAGGTGCACCACCCCCAGGCGATCAAGGCCGACGCAGCCATCGAATGTGTCAATCGCCTCAGCTAGCCCCTCCCCCGTCCCCAGGTCGTACCCAGCGGCGTACGCGTGGCAAGTGTCTAAGCAGACGCCCACCCTACCCGTCCACCCGACTCCCTCGAGGATGAGCCCCAGCTCCTCGAACCTCGACCCCACCTTGTTCGCAGAGCCCGACCCGTTCTCCAAGAGGATGGCGACTCCGGACCCATCCCCCTGCAGGACCCGGTCCAGGGCCGAGACCACCCTCTCGACGCCCCGCTCTGCCCCGGAGCCCAGATGGCTGCCTATGTGTGTGATGACGTATGGGACTCCGAGCATGGTACACCTGCGGAGCTCAGCGGCGAGGGACCCAACCGACTTGGAGTAGATACCGTCGTCTGGTGATGCGAGGTTCAGGATGTAGGGCATGTGGTCGTAGACAGGGTCGAGACCGGAGCTGCGCCTCTTCTCCCTGAAGGCTCCCACCTCCCCCTCCTTGAGGTTCCTGAACCCCCAGCTACGAGGGTTCCTGGTGAAGATCTGGAACGAATCGCACCCCAGCCCCAGGGCTCGATCCACGGACTTGTCGATTGACCCCGAGATGGAGACGTGGAAGCCCAGCCTCACCATGGCCTTCACCCAATCCCTATTCCGCAATACGGGTGTCGAGGGGCCTGATCGTGGAGCCCCGTCTGAGCCCGCGACCACCAACTAATGGATCGGTGATATATCTCTATCTTCCATAATTCTCTTTTAAACAATGCCTCACAGCTACTCCGGGACAGGTTAATGCAATTAGGGCGCTTAGATACACTCGGGGAGGAGAGCGCCAGCGGCGACGTAAGCCTCGAGTCAAATCTAGAGCTTCTCACCGTTCACAACAGGGCCACAGGGAGGACTCGCGTGACCGAGGAGGAGGCTGAGCACCTCAAGGCTCTGAGACGCATCAAGGACGCCTTGTCAAGATTCGATCTATCCAAGAATGAGGTCAGGGTCTACCTGTACCTCGCCAGGTTCGGGGCTCAGAAGGCCCAGAGAATAGCCGAGGCCCTTAGCGTCCACAGGACGGAAGCGTACAAGATACTCCGAAGGCTCGAGAAGCAGGGACTTGTCTCCTGCGTCTTCGAGAGGCCGATGAAGTTCGTTTCCGTCCCTTTCGAGAAGGCTCTTGGTAACCTCATCGAGGAGAGGCGTCAGAAGATTCATATGATGGAGCAGTGGAAGAAGGAGCTCATGGAGACCTGGAGGTCCCTCCCCCAGCCAGAGGATAGAAAGACCAAGAAGGAGACATTCCAGGTGCTGGAGGGAAGGAGGCAGGTAAGCGTCAAGGCCACTCAACTGCTGGAAGGCTGCGACGAGCAACTTCTCATGGTCCTCTCAGACCAGAACCTCCTCTGGCTCTACAACTCCCCGTTCTTCGACGACCTCGAGGAGCAGGCCGAGAAGAGGGGGATCGAGGTGCGCCTCATGACCAACTACTCGCCGACTAGCACCTATGTTCTCGACGAGGTCAGCTTAGGTGAGGGGGACTTCGTGTACAAGGAGATCGATGACACTCCATGTTTCTTTATCTCTGACAGCGAACAGATGCTCCTCCTCATCGAGAAACCGCATGAGGCGGACGGGAAGCCATACGCGATGTGGACTAACTACGAAACTCTCGTCAAGTCCTTCAGCCTCCTCTTCTCCCTGATCTGGAGGGATCCCATCGACCCATCAGACCTCGCCGAACTGGAAGCCCAGGCCTGATGCTGTCTGAGAAACCTTGTATCCTTTACCTAGATCGATTATGTAGATTACTACTACATACAAATCCCCATATCAGATTCCCCCGGCTTTTTGGTTAAGAAGGAAAGGTAGGCCAGTGGAACCCAGGGTTAGCCGGGCTCAGCTAGCCTGAGTATCCGATGCAGGCCTTTGGGCTTCAATGGTGGTAGCAATGAGGAGATCATGGGTGCGAAGATCCGGGAGAACATGGGTATCCAGACGTGGGTTAGCTGCCCCTGTTAGCCTGCTTCTCATACTCTTCTCCCTAACCATGGTTTCGACCCTCGCTTACTCCTACTCTATCAGGAGGATAGGGAACAGGAGACAGGACCTCAAGCTCATCGCCGCCGAGGAGAAGATGCTCGACCTTGATGACGCCATCCAGGCGATGGCATGGTCACCGGGAAGCAGGAGGGTACTAGCCTTCTCCGACTATGACGGACAGCTTAGGATGGAACCGGACGGGAGCCACCTCCAGATCAACGTCACCATGGGAGTCTTCACGGAGACCATCTTCGATGCAGACACGGGGCTCTTCATCTACGAACTCCCGAGCACTACTATTGGCCACTACGGTCGATGGCTTAGGGGAGACGACGAGGCGGTCGTCAACCGGAGCACCGCTGTCCAGGCTCAGATGTGGGTCTCGACAGGTGACGAGTACGAGGAGCTGAACTGCCGGCACCGGCCCCTCGTATCATCATCACTAGGGGACTTGGTCGGTGGCAGGAGGGTAAATAACATCAGGATCTACGTAATCAACCTCAACACCTCGGAGGCCATTGAGTCAGGAGGGAAGTTTTATGTCAACGTGGGCTGTGATAACGTTACCACCCAAGTCCGAAGCTATGATCTAAACTCATCGGTCACAGTGCTCCAGATCTCAGTCGACATCGCCAGTGATCGGGGAAACGTGATGATGCCCCTGACTACGGGGGCCTCAGGCTCTACTGTCAACGTCGAGGTAGTCGTAAGCAGAGTCAAGATCGAGGGGGTGCTGGTCTGATGCCATCCCAGGCGACCAACTACTTCTACACCCTCGTGGCCATGGCCGCCATCGCCTTCATGGTAACGAACGCCTTCGACGCCCACGTCCTCAGGCTTCGAGTGGCCTCTGAACAGGAAGAACTCCGGAGCCTGTTGGTGGTCGTCGCCACTGAGGCAACGGAGCTGGCAGCCCTAACAGAAGCGAGTGGCTCAACGGTCAAGGTCTGCCTACGCCTGCCACAGATGGTGGGCAATAAGCAGTACTGGATAAGGCTGGTTTCAGACTCCTCGGGCTCCTGGGTTGAGGGAGGCTTCGGCGATCCTTGGTCTGGTCGACTCGACCTGACAGTGGATCTTCCGTTCAATGTGTCTGCAACTGGTACCTACAAAGGTGGATATGGGACAGCGTCCCTGAACTGTACAGATCAGGGATCGGGCCCAATGCTCACGCTGGGGAGATGGGAGGTCGGTTAGTTGCAGCTGTTTGGATGGGGGAGGACGCCGGATGCAGAGGAGGGCGTGCCCAGCGAGGTCGTGCTGAGTGCCCTGGGCATCCGCCGTTGGCGGGTCCCCGAGGGGTACAAGGAGATAGAGAGCTACCCGTTGAAGCCCCCCTTCTCCTACGCCATCATAGCGAGGAACGAGGTGAACTCAGACAGCCTCTACATCGTCGACGAGCTCGCGATGGACCTAGAGGAGAGGGAGATCTACCTCAAGCTCCACGAGGTTTTCGAGAAGGAACTCCAAGCCCCTAAGCAGGGTCAGACCCTCCACGAGGCCCTCAACGAGCAGATACCCGAGATACTCGACAAGAAGAAGAAGCTGGTCGCCGGACTCACAGCGATAGGCCTGAAGAAGGTCCTCTACTACCTCGAGAGGGAGATCGCGGGCTTCGGAAAGATCGACCCCCTTATGTTCGACGTCAACATCGAGGACATTGGCTGCACGGGGTTGGGGAAGCCCCTCTTTATCTGGCATAGGGACTACGAGAACATAAAGACGAATATTCAGTTCGGCGAGGACGAGATCAACGATTTCGTTATGAAGCTTGTGCACAAGTCCGGGAAGCATGTTAGCCTGGCGTTCCCCATCGCGGACGCCACCCTACCGGGGAGGCATAGGCTCGCGGTGACCTACGGAAAGGAGGTGACTCCGTCGGGAACCAGCTTTACCATCAGGAAGTTCAGAGCTGACCCTCTCACCATCGTCGACCTCATAAAGAACGAGACGGTGAACGAGACACTGGCAGCCTACTTTTGGATACTGATGGAGAACAAGTACTCGGCCATGATCCTAGGAGCAACAGGCGCCGGCAAAACCACCGCCCTCAACGCCATCGCTTGCCTCGTGCCCCCCGGCTACAAGATGATAACCATCGAGGAGGTCGCCGAGGTCAACCTACCTCACGAGAACTGGATCTCGACCATTTCCAGGCCCGGCTTCGGGATGGAGAAGGCCGGCGAGATCTCCCTCTACGACCTGATAAAGTCGGCCGTCCGCCACCGACCCGACCTAATCATCGTAGGCGAGATTAGGGGTGAGGAGTCCTATGTCCTCTTCCAGAGCCTCGCCACGGGCCACGGCGGACTCTGCACCATGCACGCTGATAGCCCCGAAATCGCCATGAAGAGACTTACACAGCCTCCCATGAACATCCCGCACTCGATCCTCTCGCTGATGAACTGCCTCGTCATGGTGAAGAGGGCGAAGCTCCCAGCCTACGTCGAGGGGGAGAAGAGGCTCTCGGGTCGCAAGTTCATAAACATCTCCGAGATCAGGCAGGGAGGGAGCCTTAACGAGGTAGCGAAGTGGGTTCCATCAACGGACACATGGACAACGAACTTCGAGGGGAGCTACCTCCTAGGTCAGATAGCCCTCACCCTTGAGCTCTCCGTGGACTACCTCCTCTCCGAGATCCAAAGACGGGAGCAGGTGCTCCTCTGGATGGTGAACCATAACATCAGGGACTACAGGAGTGTGAACAGGGTCCTCACCCAGTACTACAACGACCCCCAGCTCCTCTACCAGAAGGTGATGCAGACCATATAGGAGGCGTATCATGGAGCAGGAAGAAGGGCTCAGATCTCGTATCATCGCCATCCTCGAGGGAGACTCGGACCCTAAGCTGGAGGCGGAGCTCCCGTTCGCGACGATGATGATCACCCTGATGGCGGCAAGCGGGATCAGCCCCTACGAGAGCTTCAGGCGGATGAGGAACGTCAATATACTCCAGAAGTTCAAGGCCGAGGGGGACGAGATAGTGAGGCTCGTCGAGGTTTTGGGCAACGACCCCCTAACGGCGATGCAGAAGCGAGCCGATGAAACCATCTCCAAGCCCTACTCCGACTTCCTAGAGGGCTACATCTCTTCTGTGAAGAGTGGCGGCAGCGTCATCAACTACCTTACTAGCAAGCTTAGGGGCATATTCGAGCTACACGCGGCTAAAGCCCAGAACGCCATCGAAAGGCTGGAGACCCTCGTGGAGGCGTACATGGTGATGCTCATCGTCATCTTCTGTTTCTACATCCTCTCCTCGGTGACGACGCCGACGAGGGCACTGGGGGACGTCGGTCTCCCGGACACCTCAGCCCTGATCTACCCCCTAGTCCTCGTCGTGATCCCGGTCTTTACCATATTCTTCATGTACCTTGCCAATAACGCTAGGCCAGGTACCCTCAGGGGTATGCGCAGGCCTTACCTGATAGCCATTGTGCCAGCCGTGCTGTTTGGGGTCTTCCTCTCCACTAGCCAGCTTCTCCCTCAGATGGCCTTCATAAAGGAACTCGTGGATGGCCCACTGCTTGTAACAATTGGCCTCCTCTTGGTATCAACTATCCCTGCTTTGTCATATCACCGAATCGCGCGAAAAAACTTCTCGGCAGAGAAGGCGATGCCGAGTCTTCTCAGGGACGTTACGGAGGCCCGTCGCACAGGGCTATCACCAGAGAAGGCTATTGTGCATGCTGCAGACAGGAGAGGTTACGGCCCCTTCTCGTCCGACCTCAGGAGGATCATAAACCAGATCGAGTGGGGTGTCTCACTCAGGAAGATCTACAAAGACCTCGCGGAGTGGATAAAGAGCTGGCCAGTGGTAGTCAACTTCTTCATCCTCGTCGAGACCATCGAGATCGGCGGTGGGGACGCTGATACCCTCAACCTCCTCGCAGACTTTAGCGAGAGGATACAGAATGTTGAGAGGAGCCAGAAGGACATGCTGATGCCCTACATAGTTCTCCCCTTCATCTGGACGATCCTAATGGTTTTCACAGTCGTCTTCACCACCCACACGCTGGCTTCGATCCCCGTTGCAGCAATAGGTATCACTGGGGGGATGGATCTGATGCAGGGGGTCTCCAAAAACGCTGCCATAATAGAGGCTGGGATCATCTTCCACAGCTGGCTGTCCGGGTTCTTCATAGGGAAGGTGAGCGAGGGGAACTTCGCCTCGGGCTTCAAGTACTCAGCTCTCCTCGTCATCACGGCCTACGTCACCCTCGTGCTCTCAAAAGGGCTCGTCACGAGCTTCATAGGGGGTCTTTTCTAGTGCCCACGGCTTCTATCGATTTCGCATTCGCAGTCTTTACTACGATAATGGTCGTTATGGGAGCCATCTGCGGGATCAATATGCTGGTTGAACCATATATAGACGGGGGGAGCCACGGCAATGAACACTTTTATCAGATTGGGAGCTGGATGCTCCTATCTGCCGGGGACCCCGTGAACTGGGGGGGAGGGAACCCTCCTACGAACCTTGGCTTCGCCTCAGCCGGTGATAAATATGAACTCGATATAGACAAGGTAACCCTCATCAACCCGTCGAACGAATACTGTGTGAATTATTCCGTCCTCTGGCAGGCTCTGGGTATGGATGACCTCTCCTTCAACATACAGGTAGATCCACTCTTCGACCTCTCCCTGACTTTAGACTCCTCTACGATACAGGGGAGTAACACGGTTTACAACTTCACGGCTATAACAAAAGGTGACGGATACCCTCTACCTGCCCAGATCAGCTACTATGTCACAGTCAGGGACTCGCTTTACTCCGAATCTGGGACCACCAACGATCGGGGGATAGGGACTATCAACTTTACCCTGCCTAACTCTCAGAACGGCACTGCCCTACTGGTTGGGATAGCCCAAACCGTCGAGTCGATACGAAGTTACAGCGTCCTCCCCTTCTCCCACCTTTCCGGTACTCCTGCTTCCCAGGGAGATTATGCCACGCTAAGTCCCCTCAACTACATATTGAATGCTAATCTCTCCCAGGATGCCACCGTCTTGAAGGCATACTTCCTTTCCTTCAACTTCTACTCAAATGAGGTGGGTTGGCTCAATGGATGGGAGAAGAGGGTGAGGTTCACGGTTGACCATGGTGACTTCGATGAGAATGTGACAGATTTCCCGGTGCTTTTGTACCTGAGCAACTCGTCTGGGTTGGGTGATGACGATTTGTCTTTTGTTTTCGATGAGCTCCAGAACGACGCCAATAGGGGGAAGATAGCGGTCACGGCGAGTGACGGCGTCTCACAGCGATATGTTGAGATCGAGAGGTGGGATGATACTGGTGAAGAGGCTTGGCTCTGGGTGAGAATACCAGAAGTCAGCAACGTCGTAGACACAGTTCTCTACCTATACTTCGACGCCGTCCAATCAGACAACACAGAGTACGTTGGGGACCCTGGCTCGGTCGCAGCCCAGATGGTATGGGATGATGACTATATAGGCGTCTGGCACTTATCTGATGACCCTGGGGGGAGCGCCCCGCAGATTCGGGACAGTAAGGCCGCTCATCACGGAACAAGCTATGGTTCCATGGGATCAGGCGACCAGCAGAGCGGACAGATGGATGGCTCCATCCATTTCGATGGTTCTAATGACTACATAGACTTCGGGAACTCATCGGACCTTGATATAACAGAGGATATAACCTTGGAGCTCTGGCTGAACGCAGACAGCTTCGCTGGGGAACCAGACCTCATCACCAAGGGCGACTACACCGTTTCATACTCGTTATGGCTTATCAGTGGAGGAGAGGTGAGGTTCGGAATGGACAACGATAGGCTGACCAGCCTCTCAAGCCTTAGCACTGGCTTCTGGAACTATATCGCCGCCAAGAGAAGCGGAAGTTCCAGAACGATCCTCTTCAACGGTACCGAGGACGCCAATGATACTTACGGGACGGCAATCAGCACAACTGCCGACTCTTTAATGATGCCCACACCCGATTGGCCCCTTCAAGGGCTCATTGACGAGCTGAGAATATCGAAGGTTGGAAGGAGTGACGCCTGGATCAGGGCAAGTTACGAGACTGGAATCGACAATATGATCGACTACGGTAACGAGGAGTCGAGGGCGGAGTACAGCGGTATCAGCTACTCGATACCTCATATCCTTGACGTCAACCCATGGGTGCTGGTGCTAACAGGTGTGAGTGGCACTGATTATTGGGCGGAGTGGGTGGCTTACCCCCAGATACCACTTGAGGCTGGCGCCAATATATCTGATGAGTACTTGGTCTCGGACGTGTACCGCGCCTCCTATGTTGTCGAGGTTGAGAAGGTGCTTTATAGGTTCTCCATCGATTTCAGGAGCCCGAGGGAGGATGATTAGGAGGGGGGCTGTCCACACCATTGACGCCTTATTCACAGCTGTCATAATAGCAACTGCCATGCTCTACGCATCGCAGGTTCCCAGGGAACGGGGGTATGTGGAGTATGAACCTTTGGGGGCAATGGGGATGCAGGCCCTGCTCCTGCTCGATAGTAATGGGAGCCTTACGAGGTGGATCGATGGAGGGGATTGGGATAAGCTGGAGAGGGCTCTCCGCCTATCTCTGCCCTCAGGTATGTCTTTCAACTTGATCGTATTCGACGAGAAGGGGGCAGTCCTCAACGGTAGGCCCATATCCAATGGTGGTCTCTCAGGGCATACCATTGAATCCGTTGAGTACATAACAGCTTCGAGGACTGTGAACTGCCCAATGTATAAGCTGAGGTTACAGCTGGGAGGGTGATGGCGATTTGAGGAGGAGAAGAGGGCAAGTTCTCATAGTGGCTGCCTTGGCAATAGCCCTCACAATACTCTCCACCCAAGTTTACATTTACTCCTTGAGCGTCGAGAAGGCGTCCTCCTCATACGACCACTTGAGTAACTATGTGATAGGAATAGAGCGAGGGACTAGGAAGGTCGTTGAGTCATCAATTATGAACAAGTCAGGTTGGATCTTCGGATGGGAAAAAAGGGTCAAGATAACGATCGACCATGACGACTTCGATGAGAATCTAACCGACTTCCCTATTCTAGTTCATCTCAGCGACTCATCCGGTTGGGGCGCTGACGATGTAACTTTCATCTTTGACGAAATGCAGAGTGACTCAAACAGAAATAAGATCGCCATCACGGAAAAGGACGGTTTAACTCAGCTCTACGTCGAGGTTGAGAACTGGGACGATGCCAACGAAGAGGCTTGGTTATGGGTGAAAGTACCCGAGGTCAGCAGCGCTATCGACACAGTTCTGTACCTCTACTATGACAGAGACCAGCCTGAGAACATGGTTTATGTTGGAGACCCCGACTCCACTCCGGCAGAAAGTGTATGGGACAATAGCTTCGAGCTTGTGACACATATGAGGGATAATCCCGATACAAGCCACGTAAGGGATAGCTCCCCAAAAGGCAATGATGGCGTGAAGCATGCGGCAAATGAACCCGTAGAGACGGCTAGTGGGCAGTTCGATATGGCGCAGAGCTTCGACGGCTGGAACGACGACGTAGACTTTGGAGATGTCGCCTCCGATAACTGGACGGCCCTGACCGTTGAGGCTTGGATATACCACAACGCTTCTGGCGATGATAGGGTTGTATGCAAATCGACTGGCACAGCGGTCCCCAATCACATATTCTCCCTCGGACTCCCTGGGAACGTGATAAGAGTGAGGCTCTCCACCGACGGAGCCGGCGGGGGCACCTCTAGTTACGACAGTAACAGCGGCATACACGAAACTGGAAGGTGGGAGCACGTGGCGTTCACCTGGGACAGTTCAGACGCGATGATTTGGTTCTACTGTAATGGCGAGGTTCAAGGCAATGCTACGAGGGATGGGGACTCCATTACGGACTCAGCACAAGCCGTTGCTCTTGGAAACATCTATTTTGGGGCCTCAGGAGCAAGTTCGAGGAACTTCAATGGAACCATTGACGAGGTTAGAATCTCTAGCAAGGCTAGAAACGCTGCCTGGATGAGGGCTGGCTATGAGACAGGCATCGACGACATGCTCGACTTCAATGGTGAGGAGACCAGAGAGAGGTACTTCCAAGACATCTGGTCATCAGACCTAGCAAACAACCTGAGGCGCTGGGAGTCCTTTGTGCAGGATGGGTATAGGTTTGGCAAGAGCTCCCTCAATACCACAGTTGAATTTCAGTCTCCTTACTCCGAAGGAATATGGATCGACTGGGGCACAAACGGAGACGGCACGACGAGCGCAGCCACCGGCGTAATGATGAACGTAAGCGGTCGCGGTGTGGAGTTAGATTTGTATTATTCCGTTAACGCCACCACACGAATCTTAATTTCAGGTAGCTATGTTGTTCTCGGAGGCGATGCCAAGGCTGTCACAGTCTATTTGCAGGTGCAGGTCGACGGCTCACCGGCTCTCTACGGGTCGAAGACTGCCGAGGTCCTAAGGTCTGGGAGCTGGCAGGACATGGCTTCTTCCTCGGACTATATGGAGAAGGATTATAGGAACGGGACCTACATCTATAGGTTCACTGGAGATTTACCCGGAGTCCAAGTCCCGGTTAGGTTCCAGGTCTACGATCGGAGGGGGCTTTTAGTCGTTGCAGAGGCAGGTATCCAGGAAGGATGATTGGGGCTTTAACGTGGTAGGAGTATATTAAGAGGTACGTAGGCCTTGTATCATCTTGACTTCGCCAGGGTCCTATTGAGTTTGGTGATGCTAGGCTACGCCTCGTGGATAGACCTGAAGACCCGTGAGATATACGACCTTGTCTGGATGGTCTTCGGCGGTATAGGTCTCCTCTTGGCAGCGTACGAGGTCTATTTTGGGGACCTATCCCTAATTGGCCTCCTCATCCAGATCGTCTCCTCGGCTGTCATGGCGATCCTCATGGGATATGTCGGTCTCTTTGGTGGCGCCGATGTTGGGGCGTTCATCACACTGGCTATTTTGAACCCATACCCTCCAATGAGCATCGAGCCGATGCTGGGCATCGTCTCTATCATTTATCCGATAACCCTCTTCTCCAACTCGGCCTTATCTGGCGCATCCTTCGCTTTCATCATACTCGCAAAGAATCTAAGTCGGTCTATTAGGGGTGAGAAACTCTTCGAAGGTCAAGAGACTGAGTCCCCTTGGAAAAGGCTCATAGTGATGGTAACAGGCCTCAAAGTTGGTTTAGATCGGGTTCGCGGCCCTCCCTTCCAGTATCCGTTGGAGCTCCCTTCAGGCTCTGATGAATACGGCAGGAGGCTCGTCCTCCTCCCAGACATAAATGACGATAGAGCCGCCGAGGAGATATTCCTGAGGCTGCGGGATGAGGGGGTGGACCAAGTGTGGGTATCACATACCCTTCCCTTTATAGTCTTCATCTTTTTGGGATATGTCCTGACGATACTTGTAGGAGATATAGCCCTCTCAGTTATCATTAGGTTCTTCTTACGATGAAGGCGAGAATCCTGAGCTTAGAGTATGTAGGTTGTGAGGACTAACAAATCCTATTAGTACTTGAGGAACCAGTTGAGCGAAGAGGTCAGTAGTTGAGTATAAACCGAACAAGTCATTTGATGTTAAGGTTCTCCATGGGGGGATTGTATGCCTAGGAGGCTCGTCACTGAGGTTATGGTTCTGAATTCTCTACAGGAGTTGACTAAGTACCTCGAGGCAGAGATTAAGACCTGCACGACCATGAAGGATAAATACAGCAAGCAGCTGGGAGGCTTCCTAAGAGAGGCTGAGGAGAAGTATGGAGACGAGGACTGGTTCAAAGAATTCTCCCTCGAAAAAATCAGCAAGACTAGAAGAAGGAGAAGGGGAAAGAAGGGTTTAGCCGACTGGATTCAATTCCAGAGTGTCGAACTCTCATCTAGCATTCAGGGGGAGGCAGAGGTGATGTTCGACGCTATTGAAGCCCTGACGAATAGGGTCGTTGAGCTCGAGGAGGTTAAAGATTCCATCGAGGAGCTTAAGAACATCGGATTCGGAAACGACGTCAATTACATCTGCCTGATTAAGGACGGCCTGGTTGAGAGGATAGTGATCAAGCCCATGGATGAGGGGAGAGATCTCCAGTTCACCTACAATATGGGATTCTCAGGAGTCCAAGTAATCTCTAATCGGTCCTGATCTTGCTGTCGAAATTGTTAGAGTTCAACCGATGAGGCGTTGATGAAGACATTTGAGACTTTGGTTATCATATCCATCTGGTTGTAGATCGCTGCGCTATTCCTGAAATAGTTACCCATTTTCTCGGTATTGAAACCTAAACCTATCAGGATTATCCCCTGTCTCTCATAAAGCTTATTAGTTTCTTCGAGAAGGTCGGAGATGCCCTCGTATCCATAGGGGCTTCCGTCGGAAAGCACCATTATCAGCTTCTGCTCTTCAAAATTCCCCTTCAAGGTCTCGGCAGCCACTTTTACAGCATCTGGCATATAGGTGGTTCCCCCGAATTGTACTCCCCCGATACGAGATCTTACGGTCTTTGTGAACGCTTCCGACCGATCCTTAAGGATAAAGAGCCTGTCGCTGAAGCCAAAGATGACGCACTGCGAGGGATTGGTAATGAAGTTCCGGGTCGCCTCGTAGAGGCTTAAAGCCCTAGCTCTGTTTTCTTCGGCGTTTATCTCCATGCTGCTGCTGACATCCAGCAGGATAGCAAGGGCGAAGCTCTTCTTTAGCAGTTCGTCCCTAAGGAAGATATCGCTCCTTTTACTATCATTAGCGATTACCTGTATGGCTTCACTGAGATCCAGAACCCCATACTTTTTCCTGATGTCCTCCGACTCGAAGTTTGAGGTAAGGATGATACTCTCTAGAAGACGTACGGAGGAGCTCCCGGATAGTTCCTTGGTTATGAGGTATCCGCTGTAATCCTCCTGAGGGAACTCTATAGACTTGAAGCGGGTGCCTTGGAGACTTTCCTTTAGCTTCGTAAGAATTTTGGCCTCCCTATTCCGCTTATAAGCTTGGTTCCCGAAAGCCTGTAAAACTGATACATCGTCGGATTTCACCCAGCTGGATGACATCACCACACCCGCCTGGGGCGTTCGTCCAAGTGCTTTTAGTGATCTAACGTAGAAGGGCTCAAGTTCCTCATCGCTTGGTGGCGATCTTGATAAGAAGACGCCACTTCTTGACGCGTTCTCGGTGTGAGGGAAGCTAGGCATCTCGACGAAAGGGCCCCACCGTGTCAGCTGCTCACGAAGCCAAATCATATTTTCCTTAAGATTGTCGATGTCTAATTTCCCGTCGCTTATCGAAACGTATAGGTCTAGCTTCATCCTCTTTAATCTGTCAGCGACCTCCTCCACAAAGACGGTCTCTTCTTCCTCTAACTTCTCAGCGGAGACCCCACTATATACCCTTTTTAATATTCCTGCCATAATGCGTGTCGATTGGAAGTATATTCTGTTGAATGGCTTGAATGAGTTGATCGCCAAGGCATTTGCGTACGCGAGATCGACTAGTTTAGTGGGATATATGATCTCGAAGAAAGCATCGTTGACGATGTCCTTGCACAGGGTCTCGGCAAACTTAGCAGGAATAGATGAGGACTTGAGAAGCCCGGGCTCTATGTTAACCGTGTGGGCGGATATGTGGGCCATTATAGCCCTGACAAGCCTACCTATCTTGACTTTCCCGGCATCGTCGATTGAGAAATTATATCCAATGAACCCGATGGCTTCTTCGTCCAACTTTGGCTCGGGAATCGTGAGAGTCGACGCGCATTTTCCGTGTATCAGTGTCGGATAAGTGATTTTATCGTCAATCAGTATCTTTAGCTTCCGCTTGTCCTTCTGTATCGAGAATCTGCTGGCGTATTCAAGGAGGCTCATATCCCAACCTCGGATGTCTCAAGTGAAGACGCTGGCGATGATCCTCCTCACTTCCTCCTGGATCTCGTACGTGTCGCTGGTCATTGCTATGACCGTTTCCTCCGCGGCTCTAACAGGTTCCGCCCCGTCGTTACAGAGAACTGCCCAATTAATGAGGTCCCCTGGGCTCGGTCCGTAGGGGAGGTTACCTTCTAAGTACTGTCTCCTCATCTCAGCGCCCACCCTCAGGATTCTATAAGCTATCTCCTCGTCCACCTTGGAGCGCCTAATTATGAGTTCGGCCTCCCTGTCCGAGATATCGTCGCCTATGCTCTGGTAGGTGAAGTTGAGCCAGACTGACATCCGCCTGCGGAAGGCTGCGTTTAGCTTTTTTGTACCCGAGAACTCTGCGGAGAAGGGATTCATCGCTATGATGCAGTAAGCATATTTATGGCGTGGGACGATCTCGTTATCCTTCTCGCTGATTACGAGGTGGCCACGCGTGTCTAGGACGGGGTTGAGCCTAGTGGCGACATCCTGCTTCATCATGTTGGCCTCGTCGAGGTACAGAATGCCGCCATGCTTCAGCCACTGGGTGACTTGACCATCGATCCAATTTTCCTTCCCGAGCCCTACGAAGCGACCTATTAGGTCGTAGCTGCTCGTCTGCAATCCGCAGTTAATCTCCCAGACGGGTAGACCTGTGAGATCTGCCACAAGGTAGACTATGTGGGTCTTACCGGTTCCGCTGGGGCCTATCAGAGCGCACTGCCTGAAGTAGTAGAGGGCCCTGACGATTCGTTCGACGTACTGCTGGCCATCGTCAATATACTCAGGAACGCCGCTGGGTATCATCTCGGTGACTTTGTCGAAATAGTAGCCTGGGTGGAGGTCGTACTTCTGTATATCATACTTGTAGTAGAGGGGTGAGGTGGTTATCGCCCTCTGCTTCGAGAGTCGAACCGTTATCTTCCTCTTCCTGGTTTTAGAGGACATGACCTCCTCTACTTTGCCTATATTGGTCTCCTTGAGGCCCTGACGACCGTAGCCTAGGCTCTTTGTTTCGCTCAATGGGACTGGTCTCCCGATTCGACCCTTACATCCATTAACAAGCCTTCTATGTCCACCTTCATCATGACCCCGATACTAGACGGATTCCTTCTAGCTTCCCTGAATTCAATATATAGATTCTTCAGGAGCCATCCAGTCCTCACTTCACTATTCCTAATACCTTTGTACTGAAGGTATCAGGAATATAGTACAATCATATCTGGGAAAGGTCTGTCTAGCTAGTACTCGACATCCCCACATGGGCTTGATGTGGGTATTTGATACACACAAAATCTTATCGACAGTCTGTCTCAGCGATTAAAGTTTAGGGGAAGGAATAGATAGCATATGTCCAAGGGCTCTTCGTCCGAGAAGGTAAATAGCAGCGAGAAGAAGAGGAATCACGACAAGAAGGACATCGAGGACATCAATCAAGAACCTGAAGAAGAGGCCATACAGAAAGAGAATCCAAGGTCTGAAAAGTCCTCGGAAGAGTCGAGCAAAGGGAAAGGGCTCGCTAATAAAATAGATGAAGCTCCACGTGAGAAGGAGATCCGTGGTGATAACGTTAAAGTTCCAAATTCTGATAAAACCAATCCAAAGAAAAGAAAGAGAAGAAAGAAGGCCGATGCGAAGAAGCAGGACACCAAGGCGATAAGCGAGGTAGAGGGAGAATCCAAGGATAAAGGTAAAAAGCAGAAGGAGAAGAATTCCGCGGGTAAAAGGCCAAAAACTAGGTCGAAGAAACAGCCCCTCCCATCCTCTCCTGAGGAGATCGTGGGGATGCTGAAGAGGCTAAAGGAGGATATTGGCCAGATCAAGGAGATGAGCTTCGAAGAGGGCAACCTTGTCGGGGCCTTTGCCCTTGCCTTCCTGGAGCTCATGGAGCCTTTGGCGAAGAGCCTACCATTGGATGTCTCAATATTGCCCCAAGAGCTCGGCTTCATCGAGAGGGCTAATGTAATCCCGAAAGGCGAGCTGGTATTGCTCCATATGGACGGTAGGATGGAGTCGATAGACCTCACTGAACCCGAGAAGAGAGATCTACTCGTCAACGTTGTTAGCGATGTCATGCCAAAGTTCAACGCCCTAATAGCCGACAGGAGGCTCAGGATAGAGAATAGGATAACGTTTCTCTCCAGCATCACCAAGGAGCTTCAGAACTTAGCGGAGTCCTTCGCCACCGTGAACAAGTAAGGTCATGGATGTCTCCGGGTGCTACATACATATGTACAAAACCTTCCCCTTACGAATCATAGTTCAGGCCGGACGTTTCCATCAGATAGGCCGTGCTGATGTCTAGAAGGGGGTTTCGACGATGTCGATGGATATTGAGGAGGCGCCTATTCGACTACGTCTCAACAAGCTAGAAGGCGTCAGGATCGACACGGGGGAGACCCCTCCATCCGTCACGTTCGATGTGGACGTGAAGATGGACGAGGATAGCAGGACGAACGACGAGCTCACCGTCAGCTTTCTCCTCATGATAAGCACAAAGCCCAGCCTCGCTCAGTTCGAGCTGGGGGGTATTGCCATAATCACCGGGGGGCGGGGAGCCTTTGACGCAGCGCTGGAGGTAGACCCCATCTCCAACGTGCCTAGGCTCCTCCACACGATCTACCAGAGGGTTTTCACCTCCCTCTTCGTCATCTCCTCCCTCCTCGATATGCCTTACCCACCTCCCGACCTTCTCCACTCTCCGACGGAGACTAGGGACCTCGGCGCGGAGGTCGGCGTAGAAGCTACGGCAATGGCACAGCCGGCAGCTTAAAAATAATAAAAAAAAGGAGGTTTAAACCTTCTTGAAGGCTTCTTCCATTATATTAAGACCCTTCTCGAGGAGATCATCACTGATGGTCAGTGGAGGGTGTAGACGGATGCAATTGCTGTAGAGTCCTGCCTTCAGAGTGAGCAGGCCTGACTCTAGGCACTCCTTCATCACCTTTCCTGCGGCGTCCTTGTCGGGCTCCTTCGTCTTCCTGTCCTTTACGAGTTCCATGGCGACCATGGGGCCCTTCCCGCGGACCTCGCCGATAACCTCGAACTCTTCGTAGAACTCGTCGAGGCGCTTCCTTACCTTCTTGCCGAGCTTGGCGGCCTGTTCGACCACCTTCTCCCTCTCAATGAGCTCAAGGACCTTGAGTGCCGTGGCGCAGGCGATAGGATTGCCACCGTAGGTGCCGCCAAGGCTGCCCGGGTAGACATCCTTCATGAGCTCGTCTCTGGCGACGACGGCGCTCAGGGGGAGGCCAGACGCGATGGCCTTAGCCATGGTCATCACGTCTGGGACGATCCCCCAGTGCTCGATCCCCCACATCTTCCCGGTTCTGCCGAAGCCTGTCTGGATCTCGTCTATGATGAGGTAGATACCGTGGGCTTCGCAGAGGGCCTTCAATTCCTTGAAGTATTCGGGGGGCGGCGTGATGAAGCCGCCCTCACCCTGGATGGGCTCGGAGATGATAGCCGCGACCTGATCTGGGGGTACCTGGGTCTTGAGCACGGCCTTCTCTATGTAGTGCAGGCAAGCCAAACCGCAGCCCGGGTACTCGAGGTGGAATAGGCAGCGGTAGCAGTAGGCGAAGGGCGTGTGGTAGACGCCTGGGCAATATGGGCCGAAGCCCACCTTGTAGGGGTCCCACTTACCGGTGAGGGTCATGGCCATGTAGCTCCGACCGTGGAAGCTGTTCTGGAAGCTTATGATGCCCGGTCTCCCGGTGTGCTGGCGCACTATCTTGACGGCGTTCTCGACGGCCTCCGAGCCGCTGTTCAGCATTATCGCCCTCTTCTTGAAGTCCCCTGGGGTGACCTCCGTGAGCCTCTTCGCGAGGTCGAGGTACGGGGTATAGTTGACGACGTGGATACAGCTGTGGATAAGCTTCGCCGCTTGGTCGCTTATGGTCTCCACGATCTCTTCGACGCAGTGGCCGAGGCTGACTACGGCGATGCCGGAGGTGAAGTCTATGTAGACGTTTCCGTCGATGTCCTTCATGACTGCACCCTTCGACTCTGCTATGGTGATGGGCTGTACAAGGTAGACGCCAGGGGGTATCAGGTCGTTGCGTTTCTCCACCATCTCCCTTGACTTGGGTCCTGGCGGAGTCGTGACTATGTTAGGAACCTTTTCCATGTTCCATCGCCTAACCTTCTTTCTCTGAGGTAATAATTCTTTTCCACAGGGTTAGATAGAGTAGCACTACCAAACCCTAGGCAGCTATAGCAACCTTGGTATCCCTCTTCGGCTCCTTCACGAAGAACAGGATGATGGGGATCGCCAGGACTTCCAGCCCCGCCCCCAGAGCCAGCAGAAGGTTTGGGTTGTACTCGTAGACATAGCCCCCGATATATGAGGCCGGGATGCCTATTATACCGGTGATCGTGCCCATGAGCCCCATCACCTTCCCCCTGTCCCTCGACGGAACTATGTCGGCTATGAGAGCCTGCCATGCCGGGCCGCCCATGTAGCCTCCGCCCCTGATCCTTCCCCCTCCCAGGCCGCCGGCGAAGCCTATCACGCCGTAGGCCGCCAGTAGCTGATTGTAGTCTCTGAAGAGGAGGAGGCTAAGCGAGTCGAATGGCCCGAGGCCCCTGGCTAAGAGTATGCAGGGGACCCTTCCGAAGCGGTCGGCGATCATCCCGCTGATGAGGTACAGGGGGACAGAGATGCCCATGGCCACGGATTGGAGCATGCCGTACTGGGCGGTGGTGAGGCCTATCACGTTGTGAGCGTAGATTGTGAGGAAGGACCATGTCATCCTGGACGCGAAGCTGGAGATTATGGCGGCGATCAGCATCGCGTAGATCATCGTCGGCTGTCTTTTGAAAGCCCCTAAAACGCTGTTCTCTTTCTCATCTGCGAGGTTTGGCATATCTTCCGGGTTCTCATCATCGTTTTGTAGCGTCTCGGTTAGGAATATGGCGCGGACCAGAACTGCAACGGCGGCAGCCCCGGCGAACATCATCAACCCGATCCGCACCCCTTTGGCTATGCCCATGGCATCTAGGTAGTAGCCTGACACCACGGGCATGAATATCTGGGGGATCTGTGTCATCATCCTGTAGGCCCCGAATGCAGATCCCCTTCTCTTCTGGGGTAGAGACTCCGCTATAATCGCGTTGAAGGCGGGGTTATACAGGGATGCAAAGGCGTTGAGCACAATCCCGGGGATGACCCAGTGCCAGGTCCTCGCCGTGAAGAGGAAGATCGGTGCTATGACCCTAAGGGATGTCCCGTAGACGATGACCTTCTTACGACCTATCTTATCGGCTACTATACCTCCGGGTAGCTGGAACAGGATGCTGCTAGTGTTCTGGATTGTCGCAAGGAGGCCGACAATAGTGATGGGTGTGTTGAGGACCTCCACAAGGTAAAGGGACCACCACAGGTTCCAGAGGCCGTTGAATACGTTGTAGAGCATGTTGGTGGAGGATATAGCAATGATATTCCGGTTCGAGAAGACTTCCTTGAGTATTGAGGCCACATATATCTACCTGTCAGGGAAGCACCCTTTCGCACCACTAACATGATCAACAAATAAATGAGTTTCGATGAATCGTGCGTTAAAAGTGGTTCACTCGGGGTCTTTAAACGGTATCCGGGTCTGTATTAACAACGCATCTCTTCGACATCTATCTCTCCAGTATAAATCTATCCCCCCGCCGGATTACGCCCTTGATCTGTTTTATCAGCATCGTCTCGCCGATCCTGTTACCTACCCCGATGGGCCTGAGATTCTCGGCCAACTCGACGGCTTGCTCCAGTTTCTGCGAGTTCTCGGCGAAGATCTTGTAGAGTGGCTCCCCCTCGGAAGCGGGGTCGCCCAGCTTGGCATTGAGCAGTAGCCCGGCTCCTTTGTCGTTCGGAGCGCCGGCTGTTCTTGCGATCCGGGCTATCGCTTTGTTTTCCACGCTCAGGACGCGACCATCCCTATCGGCTAGGATGTCGAACTGGTTTTCCCCGACCTCAAGGTCCTCAGGACTCACCTGGGGGTCACCCCCCTGTGCCTCGATTATCTCGCGCATCTTCACCATCGCCTTGCCCGAGGCCAGGAGTTCAATCGCCTTCTCCTTACCATTCTCCTCGCCCACCATCTCGAAGAGAATTCCGGCTAGGCTCGTTGCCTTGTCTACGAGGTCTGGGGGACCGCCTCCAAGGAGGGTCTCCAGGGCCTCCCTTGCCTCGAGGGCGGGTCCTATTGCATGACCGATGGGCTGATCCCCCTCCGTGACGGCGCACTCTATATGCATCCCAAGACGGGACCCGAGGATGATGAAGTCCTGCGCCAGCTGGTTGGTCTGGCTTAACGTGTTCATCTTGGCGCCCCTTCCGACGGGTATGTCGATGACGATGTGGCTCGATCCCATGGCCTTCTTCTTGCTCAGGATCGACGGGAGCAGAAGAGGATCTATCGATAGGGGGTACTCGACCTGGATGAATATGTCATCGGCGGGTGCGAGGTCGAGGGCCCCACCCCAGACTATGCACGCCCCGACCTTGTCCACCACCTCGATGATCTCCTCGATCCTGAGGTTGACGGGGGCGAGGACCTCCATCCTGTCCGCAGTCCCAGCCGGTGAGGTAATCGCCCTGGAGGAGGACTTCGGTATCGTGTATCCGGCGGCGGCGACTATGGGGGTCACTATGAGGGTAGTCTTGTCCCCAGGGACGCCCCCGATGCTGTGCTTGTCTAGGATGGGCTTCCTCTTGAAGTCTATCGTCCTGCCCATCCTCACCATCGATCTCGAAAGGGCCTCCGCCTCCTCCATGCTCATTCCGTAAACGTGAAGGGCCGTCACGAACGAGGCTATCTCGATCTCGCTTAGGTGCCTCTCGACGACGTCCTTGACCAGAGCCTCGATCTGCGAGGCGACGAGTTTCTCCCCGTTTATCTTCTCACGTATAGAACTTAGAGACTCTGGTCGGTCGGCTGGCCTGACCTGGATCACATCACCGTCGCTGAGCTCGAGCCTCGTCCTCACCTCCTTGAAGACTCCGAGGCAACCATGGGGGAACTCCGATGCGGTGTTCAGGATGGCGACGAGCGTGGAGCCCATGGTCGATAGCTCTACCCTGTCGGTGGACATCACTCCGAGCCTCTTCGCATCGTCTACCCCTAGAACAACTATATATTTCCCGAAGGCCTCTAGGTCCAGCGTCCTGACCTTGAATTCCAGATCCTACCCTCCCCACAACCTGAATGTATACTTATCAATGGTATGTTAAATAGGATAGTGACGTGGCTGACGAGCCCAGCTGGTGTATTAAGGTGCGTTATATAGACTTCGTCGACATTGGTTACGAGCCCTCTGGGGCGGAGGAGAGCTCTGTAGGGACTTGGACAGAGCTGACCACCGTGAAGCCATACGTGAATCGGCTCAGCGCGACCGTGTTCGAGATCGATGGGGATGAGTGCAGCATTGCATATCCCGCTGAACTCTTCGAGCCAGGCAACATGGCCAACATACTGAGCAGCATAGCGGGGAACGTCTTCGGATTGGATGCCCTGAAGCGCCTGAGGCTCAACGATGTTCGTTTCCCTGCTGGCTTGGTGAAGGGCTTCCAGGGCCCAAAGTTCGGTATAGATGGTGTCAGGGAGCTGCTGAGGATCGAGGGTAGGCCCCTCGTAGGAACCATCATCAAACCTAAGCTCGGTCTGAAAACCTCAGACCACGCGGAAGTGGCCTACGAGGCCTGGGTTGGGGGCTGTGACATCGTCAAGGACGACGAGAACCTGAGCAGCCAGGCCTTCAACCCCTTCGAGGAGCGGGTGGCGGAGACCTTGGAGATGAGGGATTGGGCCGAGTCTGAGACGGGCGAGAGGAAGGCCTACATGGTCAATATAAGCGCCGAGACTGAGGAGATGCTGAGGAGGGCTGAAATTGTCAAGGCTCAGGGAGGACGATACGCGATGGTGGACATCATCACATGCGGGTTCTCCGCCCTCCAGACACTCAGGAAGCACGACCTAGGTCTGGTGATCCACGCCCACAGGGCTGGCCACGCAGCGTTCACTAGGTCAGACAGCCACGGCATCAACATGAAAGTCATCGCAAAGGTCGCGAGGATCATAGGCGTAGACCAGCTCCACGTGGGGACGGCCGTCGGAAAGATGTCGGAGACACGAGAGGAGGTACTGGAGAACGTCGAAGCCCTCAAGAGGCCGATGCATGGCTTGAAGCGGGTCCTTCCGGTCGCTTCCGGGGGGCTTCACCCAGGACTCGTCCCCGAACTCATAGAGCTATTCGGCACCGATTTCGTCATACAGGCCGGGGGCGGGATACACGGTCATCCCATGGGCTCTCGGAGGGGCGCAACGGCGATGAGGCAGGCCGTCGACGCAGTTATCCAGGGGAGCACCTTGGAGGAGTACTCAAATAAGCACGAGGAGCTTGCCGGTGCGCTGAAGACTTGGTCAACGGGTTGAGGGCACAGGTGACTCGAGGAGCCACGGGTACCTCCTCCGTATCACGTCCATGACCGAATGGGGCGAGATTATACCCTCCTCGCATATTATCCCGTGGATGTGTTCCCTGCGGGTGACGTCAAACGCCGGGTTCCTTATCGCCAGCTTCGCCGGAGCCTCCGACCACACCTCGCCGGCATCCCTCTCCTCGATGGCCTCATAGTCTCCATGGACGGTCTGGGGATCGAACTTGAGCAGCTCGGTGACGACGTAGAACGGAATTCTAGCCTCGTCCGCCACTAGGGCGACCTGGCTGGAGCCGATCTTGTTAATCACGTTCCCCTCAGATGTTATCGCGTCGGCGCCGACTAGGACTAGGTCAGACTCCTTGATGAAGGACCTCACGGCGGAGTCGACGATCATGGTAGCCTCGACGCCCATCTCGACGAGCTCGCTGGCGGTGATCCTGCCTTGGTACCTTGGGCGGGTTTCCGTCAGAATCACACTGAAGTCGACTCCCTGATTCACGGCCTCTCTGAAGACCATTGTCACCGCGGAGGAATGGCAGTGCGTCAGGACGGTGTACCCTGGTCGGATCCTCTTTGAACCTATCTGGGCTGTCAGTCTACGTGACTCCTGGAATTCGTCGAAAAGCTCCGAGGAAGCCTTCTCCGCTAGTTTCTGCAGCTCCCCAACGGCCTGGAGGTCGCTCTCAGTCAGCTTCCGCTCTATATACCTCACAGCGTTCCTCATGAAGGGCTCAGTCTCCCTGGTGTCGAAGAGTATCTCCTTCGCATCGGACACCTCGGCCAGGACCGACTCCCGATCCTCTGTCTCTGAGGACTTCATCTGCTCGACCAGGGCCTTTACAGCCGTCAGAGCGACGTTGGTGGCGCCCTGAACCTCTAGGCTCCTGATCCTCTCAGCCGCCTCAAGTACTATTCTCAAATGAGACCTCCAATAAGTCGATCCATTGAAGGAATCTAAATTTTGGCATTAAATCGCGCGTTTAACTTCGAGCATGCTTGACCGGTTAAAAAAGGGGTTGTGTCAGGCGACCACTAGGGCGAGGACCGCCTTCTCTGTGTGCATCCTGTTCTCCCCCTCGTCGAAGACGGCGCTCTGGGGCCCCTCGATGACGCTGTCCGTCATCTCCTCGCCCCTGTACCCGGGGAGGCAGTGCATGAAGATGGCGTCTTTTTTCGCCCAGGCCAACGTCTCGTCGTTTATCTGGTACTTGGCAAAGGCCTTCTTCCTCTCCTCGATGTCCTTGTGGCCCATGCTATGGAAGGTGTTCGCGTAGACGACATCGGCGCCCGTCAGGGCCTCCTTGAGGTCGTCAGTGACAACCATCTCGGTGCCCCCCTTCTTTGCGTGGTCCTCGGCGAAGTCGACTACTACCTTTGCCGGGGCCCAGCCCCTGGGCACTGCCACGTAGCAGTCCATGCCCATGAGGCTGCTCACGACCATCAGAGTCTGGCAGACGTTGTAGGGGTCGCCGACGTATGTGAGCTTGTTGCCCTTGATCTTGCCCTTGTGCTCCCGTATGGTGAGGAGGTCGGCCAGCCCCTGGCAAGGGTGGGTGAGGTTGGTGAGGGCGTTGATGACGGGGTTCCTCATGTACTCGGCGTACTCCTCGGCTATCTCCTGACCGTAGGTTCTGATGACGAGGGCGTCGCAGTAGCGGTCGAGGATGCGGGCTGTGTCCTTGATGGGCTCCCCGCGTGCGAGCTGCATCGTCTGGGGCGTTGAGTAGAAGCTCTGGGCTCCCAGCTGGGCGATGCCCGCCTGGAAGCTGAAGCGGGTGCGGGTGCTGTGCTTCTCGAAGACCATGGCTATTGTTCGGCCCCTGAGATACTCGTGGGGCTCCTTCATCATCCTCTTCCTCTTGAACTCCTGGGCGACATCGAGCATGTAGCTGATCTCGACAGGCGTGAAGTCCATGAGGGTGAGGAAGTCCCTGCCCCTGAAACGGTCCTTCATACTCATCTCGGATTCCGTAGTAACTTGAGGGGAAGGCGTCTTAACGTTTCCGATTCAGGATGTAAGGGCGATTCAAGCGGGATGGGGGCCTTCGATCGGTGGCGCCGAGGAGCCGTGGAGGATTACTATGATCAGGAGGGAGATCCCCACCGCCCACCACAGCATCGTCTTCAGGAACTTCCTCTGAGGCCAATCCCAGTACGCGGAATAGTGGTGGTTAATCCAGTGGTCGAGTATCAGTGCGCCGAGTATCACGCAGATCGTGATGGCGGTGAGCACATCCTGGATGCCTATCATGAATCTGATATGGAAAAAACTCGAGGAGTGGAAAAGGGTTGTGCTCCCCCCTTGGAGGAGAGGGGATTTAATAGGCGTTGGACACCGAGACTAATTGATGAGTGCGGGAGACTGGGGCCGTATAGAGGGAGAGCTGACCAGATTCCTCCTCGACAGGCTCCCCCTCTTCCACAAGGTCACAGACACGTTCGGATTCGGGGACGACGACCTCGGCCTGGGCTCCGTGCCCATGCTCCACTTCCCCAACACTTGGATGAGGGTCATCCCCCTCAAGAGGCCCCACCGCTTCCGCATCAACGCGCCCCCGAGGAGGGTACCGCTAAACTACGACAGGAAGATAATAATCGTCAAGTCCGAGGAGGCACTGCTATCCGTCTACCCAAAGCCCACCTCCATAGGCAACGACATGATGGAAGGATTCGAGTGGAGGTTCTTGGACATCAGCGACGACGCCCTCGTCGGGGGCTACGCCCACGAGTGCGCCGCCTACCAGATATACAGGCGTAATGTGCCCGAGAGGCTTCACCCCCTCATTGAGGGCATCGAGGACAGGCAGAAAAGAGAGGACACCCTGGCGGCGGCGTACGGTTACGGGGATGAGTTGGTCAGCTTCTTCGAGAGCCACCTCAGGATGTTGGTGTATGAGCCGAAGCCGGGGCATGGCTGGTTTATAAGAGGGTCACTCTCCATCGAGGAAGAGCTGAGAGACAGGATCGAATCCCTGAGGAGGTTTAAACCTTGAATCGGCCCTTGAGAAAGAGTTCAAGCCGCTGTACCAGCCTCTGTCCAGCTTTCGCCAACCTTATAAGGGATATCTGAACTATCCGGAAATAGTTCCATGAAGAGATTTGGCGTCGAGGGCTCCTGGCCTGCCCTTGTGACCCCCTTCACGGGGGAAGACAAGGTAAACTTCGAGATTCTTCGCAGACTCGTCGACTTCCACGTTGAGTGTGCTAGCGACGGCATCCTCATCCTGGGCTCGACGGGCGAGGTCACCCTCCTTGACAAGGATGAGAGGACCGGGGTAATCAACGCCGTCCTGGACGAGGCGGGTGGGCGGATACCAGTCATGTGCGGTGTCACCGCGCCTACTACCCGGGGGACGATCGAGAACGCCCGCTATGCCTTGGATGCGGGTGCCGACTGCGGACTGCTGGTCCAGCCTGCCTACATCAAGCCTACACAGGGCGCAATATACGGCTACTTCAAGGACGTAGCCGAGGCCGTCGACCTCCCCCTCGTCATCTACAACAACCCCCCGAGGACCGGCGTCAACATAGAGGCCGAGACCGTCGCCCAGCTGGCTAGGCTCGACAACATCGTCGCCCTCAAGGAGGCGGGGCCGGACCCGTATCAGGCCCTCAGGGTGATAGAGCTGACGCGGGGCGAGTTCAACGTCCTCTGCTGCGACAGCCCTCTCTTCGCCCTCGTCCTGCCTGTACTCGCCGGCGGTGGGAAGGGGACTTCCAACGTCTCGGGCTCCGTCGTCCCGAGGGAGATGGCGGGGCTCTCAAAGCCGTGGGAGGGTTACGACGATGTGCTGAGGACGAGGGAGCTCTACTTCAGGCTGCTGCCGCTGATGAGGATGATGTACGCCGAGACCAACCCGGTCCCCCTCAAGGCGGCCCTCAATATGGTGGGCGCAGACGTCGGCCTCCCCAGGAAGCCGTTGACGGAGCTGAGCGAGCCCAACGCCGTCGCTTTGAGGCAAACGATGGATAGGCTCGGCATCCTCGATGAGGATTCCTATCAGAGGGAGTTCTTCTCAAGGAAGTAAACTCATTCACAAAATTACGCAAACTGGTCCTATATGAGCCAGCTCCTGGGGCCGAAGAAGTCATCAAAATGGGTGAACGCCCCCCCATAAACCACGTTCATCCAGCCCTGCGAGCGCAGCGATACGGTTAGATTATTTGAATCGACGCGAGACTTAACTGGTAAAAGGATAACGGCATCAGGATTATCGTTTGAGAGAGAACGGGCCTTTTGGCTAGAAGGTCTGGCTAGAAGGTCTTCTCCTTCTGCCCCATCCTGTATAGCTTGTTGTAGACGGACTCCCACTTGCCCTCAATTATCCTATCCGAGATATCTCTCATAACTTCACGGAAGGCTTTCTTCTGGTCCTCGGCCTCGTACTTATAGTAGAGGGCGGAGAGATCCTGCCAGACTTCCTCCTTGATCTCGCCTAGATCCACCTCGGTTGAGGGAAGGATCTGGCCGATGACCTCCTTGACCATGTCCTTGAAGCCGTTCTGCTTCTTCTCCGAAGACATCTAGCTTCGAACCATGTTTTCAGTACTAATCGATATAAGGGTTCCGTAAGTTAACTTATTTTATATAAAAAATCTACAAATACCTATAAAATGTTATAAAAATACTTGTTCTGAGCCCGTGAAAAACAGTTCTCGGACTACGGAACCTCTCAAATGGGCTTAGCTGGTGGGCGGGGTTCTAAGGCGTCTTCGGATTCGGGTTTCACCTTTTCCGCAAGCTGTTTATTGGCGATGAAGGGAGTTAGAAGTGATGCGTAGACCACTGTTGTGAGCACTATCGGCATGCAGAGGTTTGAGTATATCCCCGGGTCGTTGAAGCGGACGCCATTAGGGTCATAGATAATCGGGAGTTGAGACATAATGAAGGCAGGCAGACCAGAAGCGCAGATGAGGCGTGTTAGGACCTTCTCTGAGGCCGAGAAATCCATTATTCCCCCGACAAATGTCGCAACGACATACCTATCTGCGAGGATCAGGAGGCCTATAAGGAACCCGATAAGAAAGTTCTCAAGGGACAGGGTCACAACTAAGCCGATGTAGACGAAGAAAAAGGACTTCATGAAGAATGTTATCTCCTCGTGGAACTCCCTCAGCCGACGCTTGTCTATCTTCACCGAGGAGTCGAAGCCAATCTTCTTCGCTATAAAGTCATAGTTAGTGATGGCCAAGCCGAAGGTGAGGGCTGCGATGGGGCCTCCCCCCTCCCCTATAATGCCTTCAGTCAGTAGGTAGGTCGGGAATAACACGGCCATGGTAATCACATAAAGGAATGGTCTACCCCTGAGCCTGTCCAATATTCCCGCCCATATGAAGCCTATTATGAATCCTACTAACGAGGAGAGAACGAATATGCTGAAGATGTCCCTGATGCTCTCGCTCAGTGAGACCTCTGGTAGCATGATCATCCGGATAATGGTTATCGCCGATATAATGCAGATGGGGTCCGTGATTATTGATTCAGTGATCAGGATGACCCTGGCACTGTCAATGTTCTTGATCGCCTGATTCAAGCCGCTCAGAACCCCGTAAACCGAGACTGTGCTGGTCCCACCTATCATCGCCCCTAGCAGCATCGCTTGCTGTATGTTCGGGAAGACCCCGGGCAGCCAGTTGCTCAGGACGAATCCCACTAGAATCACGGTAGTCAGGAATGTCATTATGGACAAGGCTAATGCCTTTCCAAAGGTCTGCATGAGCGTTGTGATGTCGATATTTATTCCAGCGTCGAAGAGAATGATGCAGAGGGCGATGATACTCATCAGGGGTGCTATGGTGAGATAAAGAGACTTCTCGAATACCCCTAGGACCGGCCCCGTTAATATCCCAAGACTAAGCAACCAGACTATATCTGGGACCTTTGTCTTCGAATAGAATAGACTGCTCAGGTATCCGATCAGCAGAGTGAAGGAAATTAGTTTCAGGGGCGAACACGCTTACCACTTGTGTGTTTTTACGCGTCTCTTGAATCAAGTAAACATACTTTAATTGGTTATATACGTTGCCCTTGCCGCCATTATAACCCGTTTTCTCTTATAAAGGGTATATTTTTTGGTAGTAGGGTGGATTCGGGGTCCTCAATAGTCGTGGACCGAGTGCCTCTCCTCCAGCGGTGGCTTGTGCCACCTAGGCTTTTTTACGTACCGGGGCACCCATGAGGGCCACTCAACGAACCTCCATTGGAAGAACCTCTTCCCTTCCCTCTCGATGACGGCTAAGTCTCCCTCAGGGCCTCCGTTGTCTTGGATGAAGACTGTTACCTCCCAGACCGCCTCCGACCTAGTCAGGTTGAAACCTTCCATTACCCTCTGTAGGAGGTCGTCCTCTTCTAATAGGAAGGCGAAGCCCCGAACCGTAGCGTGGCGTAATATCTCCCCGCTTAGGAATTCCTGTACCTCGCTCACCAAGCCAATTAACTCCTAGCTGTCCAATTCGTTCCCGAAAGTCGG
>SMTZ1_10002027_pt1 | contig 33967 bp, 20 predicted proteins | sample DeeMarSWOR136_30_FD_25667 | JGI IMG/M metagenome (IMG submission 25667) | reverse complement strand
TTAGCGTCATCCAAAGGAGCATCCACTTCATCTAAGATACAGAAAGGACTGGGTTTAACCAAGTAAATGGCGAAAAGCAAAGCGATGGCGGTCAGAGCTTTTTCTCCACCGGAAAGCTGAGATATGTTCAGAAGCCTTTTCCCATAGGGACGAGCGGATATTTGCACGGGAGACTCCAACAGATCTTCCCCTTCGACCAAAGTCAGATCGGCTTCACCACCTTCAAATAGTTCCTCAAATACTTTTTGGAAGTTGCCCTTTATTTTTTCAAACGTCTCCTGAAACAACCTCCTGGCGGTCTCGTTGATTTTTAAAATAGTGGAGTTTAATGTCTGCTTTGCTTCGGTGAGATCTTTCATTTGGTTTTTCAAAAATTCAAGCCTCTTTTTAGCTGACTGGTATTCCTCTAAAGCCAAAAGATTGACCGGACCTAAGCTTTGAGCTTTTTCCTTCAAGGAATCGAGTTTTTCTTTTGTCGGTTCCAGGTCTTCAATTGGGGAATGATCTTCGGGTTCGGACTTCTCCAGTTCAACTTTGTATTCCTCCCATATTCTGTTCTTTATGCCATCCGCTTTGGAGCTAAGCTCTAACTTTTCCATCTCCACCTGATGGAATTCATCCTGAACTTTTTCTTTGGTTCCTCGGAAGAGTTTTAAATCCTTTTCTTTGTTGATCAGCTTTTCTTGCCTATCTGTTTGCTCTTCGCGCAAGGCGTTCAAAGTCTTTTTCTGTTGTTCTATCTTTTCGAAAGCATCTTTTAGACTCTCTCTTTTCTCTTGGATGGATTTGTCAATCTCACCTATTTCGGCCAAAGACTCCTTTATCTCTTCCTCTTTGGTAGTTAAGGTTGCCTCCATTTCAGAGACCAGTTCGTTCAGTCTTAAATCGTCATTGGTCAATTGTTCCTCTTTTCCCTGAAGCGAGACCAACTCGATTTTCAGCTGGTTGATCTTCTGGAAGGTCTGGTTGTAAAAGCTTTCGGTTTTTTCCAAAGAATTCTTCTTTTCTTCGATCTGCGATCTTTGTCTCTCATTTTGGCTCTCAAGACACTCTATATTTTGGCTTAGAGATTTTTGCTTTTGGTCAAGCTCCGAAATTTTGGGAACGACCTGTTCCTTTAATTCTTTCAGCTCTTCTGATCGCTTTTCTAAGCTGTTTTTTTCGAACTCAGAGGTTTTTAGTTGAAAATCTTTTTGTTGGAAATCAGAAGACAACTTTTCGGCTTCGAGCGAAGTCTGCGAAAGCTGGTCTTTGAGTTTCAGATTTTCATCCTCCTCTATCTTCTTTTCCCTTTGGAGTTGATCACATCTTTCTTTTGACTTCAAGATCTGGTCTTTTATCCGTTGGATTTCAAGCTCTCGCCCCAACAGAGATATTTCCTTTGGAGAACCACCGCTTATCCTTCCATTTGAGCTTATTACTTCTCCGTCCAAACTCACCAGATGAAAACCCACTGGTATCTTCTCAGAAAGCTTAAGGCAATGATCCAGAGTTTTAACCAGGATGACGTTTCCCAAGAAGAGGGCCACAATTTTTTTAAATTCCTCTTTGCAGTATACCAGATCGGATGCCCAACCTATTATCCCTTCAAAATCCTTCAAGTCGATTTTATTTTGAATTGTATTTATCTTCTCAATTTTGTCCAGCGGCACAAAAGTTGCGCCACCCTTTTGATTTTCCTTCAGATAGCCGATTGCCTGCAAAGCCGAACTTATATCCTGACATACCACAAACTGCAAAGATTCTCCCAAAGCTGATTCTGTGGCTTTTAAATATTCCTTCTCTGTGGTGATCAGATTGGCTACCGTATCAATGATGCCCTCCAGTTTCTCCCTTTCCAAAAGCACTGCTTTTTGACCCTCTCCATATCCTTCGTAGTGTTCTGATATCTGTCTTAACATCTCAAGCTTGGCCTCTTCTGCGCTTAAGACGGATTTGATCTTTGCCTCTTCTGAGGAATATTGCTCGAGGGCAATTTGACTCAGTCTAATCTTTTCCTCCAGCAGTTTTTTCTCTTCCGTTTTGTATTCCCATGTTTTCTTTTTATTTTCGTAAGTTGCGGTTATATCCTCCAACTCTTTTGAGATTTGGTTCAATCTTGAGAGAATCGCTCCTTCTTCTTCTGTAAAGATTTTCTGCCTCTCCTTTAACTCCTCGATTTGTGTTTTGACATTTTCACGCTCATTTCGGTTTCTGTTTGTAGTCTCCTCCAATACTTTTAGATCTGTCGAAAGTCCTTCAAATTCATTCTTTATTTTCTGAAGTTTTTCATCATTTGCCAAAAGTTCTTCTTCCTCTTTTTGACATAGTTGCTCCTTGGCTTTAATTTCCGAAGCTAACTTTTTTAAATCTTCCTTCTTCTCATCTTTTTCCTTTTTTATAGCAAGCAGGCGTTGGCTTAAGCTTTGGTTCTCCTTCTTGGTCTTGGCAATGAATTCCTCCAGATGCGACCTTCTCTCTTGGCTAACAGATGTTTCCCGCTCAATTCTAAAAGAGGCCTCTGAGGACTCTCCCATCTTTTTCTGTAAAAGGGATAACGCCTTTTCTTTTTCCAAAAGTTCCACCTTCAAACTCTCTATTTCCGCCTCCTCCTTGTCCAGGTCAGATTTCACCTTTTGGCTTTGATCGACAAAATCCTTTAACCTTTTTTCCAACTCCCTCCCTTTAGCTTTCAGAGATTCAAATTCGTTTTGGCTTACCCGAACTTCCAGATTTCTAATCTCGTCGGTTAGCCTTTTAAATCTCTCAGCCTTTGCTTTCTGTCTTCTCAGTGAGTTTGTCTGTTTCTCCACCTCAGAGAGGATGTCAGAAAGCCTCAAAAGATCATTTTCGGTATATTCCAATTTCCTTTCCGCTTCTTTTTTCCTCAATTTGTATTTGGTGATCCCGGCAGCTTCCTCAAAGAGAAATCTCCTCTCCTCCGCTTTATCAGAGAGTATGGCTTCAACCATCTCCGGCTGGATCACCGAATAGGCATGAGTCCCCATGCCGGTATCCAAGAAGAGTTCGGTTATATCTTTCAGACGGCAGGGGACTTTGTTCAAAAGATATTCACTCTCTCCAGAACGGAAAAGACGGCGGGCGACGTGGACTTGATCATAATCGATGGGCAAAATCCCCTTATTGTTTTCGATGGTCATGGATACTTCGGCCATGCCCAGAGGTTTTAGATCCTTGGTGCCGTTAAAGATCACATCCTCCATCCTGTTGGATCTTAGAAGAGTGGTCCTCTGTTCTCCCAAAACCCACCTGATCGCATCCAGGATGTTGGTTTTACCACAGCCATTGGGCCCCACGATGGCGGTCAGGTTATCGTCAAAGATCAACTCGGTTTTCTGAGGAAAAGACTTAAACCCCAAAATCTCAAGCTTGGATAGATACATTCATTCCCCTTATTCTTTCAAAATAGAATTTCGATTTTCCTTTCCGCCGCCGATAAGGCCTTGGGACAAGCTTTTGAGCGTTTCCGCCATTCCCACATAAAGATGTTCTTGATACAACCTCTCTTTTGAAAGAGCCAATTGAAGGTTGTAAAAGGGAGAGCCGGTTTTGCCTTCAAGTCCGATACGCACTTTGGCCCCGCTTTTTAAACATAGGTAAGAGTTGAGAAAGCCATCCTCCAAATCCAAGTCCAGAGCGATTTCAAACCCGTAGTCCTTTATCCTTTGGATGAATTTCCTTCGAGGGAGAGAAAAAATCCAAAGATCCCCTTTTTGAGGGCAGATCACCGCATATCTTTTGAGATCTGAAAGAAAGGTTTTCCCTTCTATAAGCGGCAAAAACACGAAGATTTTTTTATTCTGGAAGAGGTCAGCGAAAGCAGTAAGATGCTCCTTTGCCGAAGCGAAACTCTCTATTTTGGAGGGAAAACATATAAGGACATTTTCCGCCCGATTCATCTTTTCTCCAAAGGAGAGGGCCGGTGGTTTAAAGAAAAGTCTATTCCACCAGATCAAAATCTTTCTTGCCAAAGGGTTAATTCTTACAGGTTTCACCATCTTAACTATCTCATCTAAGTCCAAAAACTTCGCCCAAATATATATCTAATAAGACTTCAAGTCAAGTGGTGGTTTAGGGAATTCGATAGAGAAGAATAAAGTGCCCCAAGGAAGGGGTTTTCATCTTGGAGGCAAACCGAAAGAAACTAATATCGTCTTGATTGGCTGAAAGATTTGATTTATACCGCAACGCAAAAGGTGAAAAGGATTGCTCTATTTTGATACGAAGGTGTAGTATTTAATTACCAAGCTTCAGAGCACTCCGAAGAAGCTACCAATATCTTTCAAGTTCCCTTGTTTGATCTTTTTATATAAGTTCATCGTATCTGGCTCCGGTTCAATATCCAGATATCTTTTCAGGTTTTCCTGACATACCTTATACTGTTTGACAGCCGAGGTGCGATTTCCCAAAAGTGCGTATGAGACCATGAGCATGCGGTGAGCCTCTTCGTCGGTGGGATCAGATAAAAGAAGTGATTGAGTATGATGGATGCATTTTTCGTAATCAAATTTTTCTAAAGCCAGATGTGACAGTTTCCAAAAGACGGTTCTATATCTCTCTCGATACTCGTCCCTGGCTGTTTCCGCCCACCTTTCGTAGAAATCCTCCAGCAGATTGGAGGAAAAGAGTTCCGCTGCTTTCTGGTATTCCAGATCAGTTGGATGTAATTTTTCTTCTCTCTCGAAACTAAAGGCTTTGCCTAAATGAGACAAAAATTCGTGGACATCAGACCATACCTTTCCTTCCCAATTCAGGCGGTAAACACCTCGTTGGGAGATTATGTATTCAGACTTATCCTTTTCCAAAGCCTTTCTCAGATGTGAGAGGGTGACGTGAAAGGTGTTTCCCAAAGTCTGAGGATCTATTTCAGGCCAGATGGCATCTACCAGCTTGTCACGCGTAACACCGATCTTTTTGGGATCATTTACCACCAAATAAGCCAGAATCTGTTTGGCTTTGACAGAGCCCCATTCTTTAGGGGAAATTTCTTCAGATTCGTAAGGACGATAAATCCTCAGTCTTCCGAAGCAATAAATTCGGAGATGATCTATATAGTCCCCAGTCACTCCCACCAAAGCTTTGGTTTCGGGATATTCTTCAACTTCCTTTCTTGCCTCCATCTGCTTTAGTTTTTGGGTGATCTCTTGTAAGACCTGCTTTAATTCGTTTTCCAACCCATTCTCTTTTATTTCTTCTGCCAAAAGCTTGAGCCTTTTCTTAAATCCGAGATCAGCCAAGACTTTGCTGGCTTCTTTATACATCTCTTTGCTTTTTTGGATTTGTTCTTTTTTACCAGGATGTCCAACTTCTCTTGCCTTTTGAGCCAAACAGAGTCCCCAGTTGCTTAAAGTCTGCGCTAACTGGAATGGAGATTTTAAATCCTGGAAGATTTTTTTGCTCTCCTCAAAAAGTTTTTCTGCTTTTTCCCAATCTTTAAGCCTTGTATGGAATCTGGCTAAGGTTCTCTTAGTCATTCCTATTCCCAGCTTAGAGGATTGCTTAGTGGATATTTCCAATGCGCTCTGAAGGTAATGACTGGCTTTCTCGAAATCATTTAGTTTAAAATAAGCTTCTCCCAGACGTACCTGAACAAAAGGAAGGGCCTCTTTGGCGCCTATCTCCTCACAGAGTTTTACGCTTTTGTCCAAATAGATCAGGGCTTTTTCGACCTGCCCTTGAGAGAGGGAGGCAGATCCCAAGTTCTCCAAAGCTGAGACCATTCCTCGTCGATCTCCATATTGTTCTCTGATTTTCAGGCTTTTCTCAAAAAATCCAAGCGCCTCTTCCCATTCTCCCCTATCATTGTTCAGCACACCCAGATTGTTATAAAGGATTCCCTTCCAGCAAAGATTTCCTATCTCTCCGGCTAGCTTCAAACCCTTGTAATAATAATCGGAGGCTTGATCGTATAGTCCCAAATTCAGATGAATTACCCCCAGATTGGTATATATTGCCGAAAGCCGATATTTATTTTGAACTTTCAACTGGATTTCCAAACACTTATTGAAAAACTCGATGGCCTTTTCATATTCACCTTGGTTGCATGCCACCATCCCCATATTGTTATAGCTCTGTTCTATAAGAGGAAGATGTTTTTTCTTTTTGGATAACCCGATTCCCTTTTCTGACCATATGATGCACTGGTCGTAGTCTCCTTTCAAAAAGTGGGTCATGCCCAGACAATTACAGGTGGTAATAAATTCCTCATATTCCAAATCGGATAGGCATATCCGATTTTTCGATGGATTTGAGCTTCCTTAAAACGGGGAAGAAGGTTATGGGTTCTTCCTATTTTCAAGGCTTTTTGGTAAGATCGGATGGCCATATCTTGTTTGCCGAGTGCGGTTTCCACTTCTCCCAGGTTTTCCAAAACCTGGAAGAGCTTTCGATCTTTATCCTTGCTCGAAGGGCAAGATTCCAAAAATCCGATAGCCTGATCATAATATTGCTCCGCTTTGCTTTCCGAATATTGCTTTTGTGCCTTTAACCCAGCCTGAGTCAGAAAACTCACTGTTTTCTTCAGCGAAATTCCATCTTTCTTGCCGCGGCTATAATGATGGGCTAAATCCTCAACCCTCTGAAAGAGCTTTTCTTTGTTTTTCCCGCACTCTTTCTCCAGGATCAAAGCGATCCTGTGATGCATGTTTAGCTTAAACTCAGGATCAAGTTCTTGGTAGAGGTGCAAACGAATTATATGATGGGTGAAACGGTAAATCTCCTCCTCAGCATCCTTTTCGGACTGTTTCTGAAGTAAGTTTCTTATGATCAAATCCTCTTTGGTCCTTCTCAGACGAGTTGAAGAGATTTTCGAGATTTTTTGTAATGTTTGAAGGTCGAATTTGTCTCCCACCACTGCTGCTAAGCCCAATACCTTCCGAGATTCTTTGTCCAAGCCTTGCAGTCTTCGTTGAATCACGCTCTGGATGGTAGCCGGCTCCAAGATGTTTTCCACATATTCTCTTTTGATTTCCCAACGAGACTCAACTGGATCAAAAAAGAAAGCATTCTGTTCGATTCCTGCTCTTAAGGTTTCATGGATAAAGAGGGGATTACCGGCGGTGTAGCCTAAAAGCCACTTGAGGAAACTTTCCGACAGTTCCTGATTGAAAAAGGCTTCCACTAAACTTTTGACCTCTTCTGGAATCAGAGTGGAGAGTTTGATGCGACGGACCAACCTCTGATCCTCCAAGCCAGAAATCCAGTTGTCTGCAAAGGAGTCATGTTCCAGCCCTCTGGCCGTAGCGATAACCAAAATTGGAGCCTTCCGGAAGTTATGGACCAAGTATCTCAAAAGCTCAAAAGTATCAGGCTCCAGCCAGTGGAGATCCTCTATGTTTACAACCAGAGGCGAGCGATGCGATAATTTAAGAAAAAACAGAAGAAGCGTATCATAAAATCTCTGCTTCTCTTCCTTTGGGGGTAGGGGAGAGGTGGCAATGCGAGAGGTGTCAAAAGGGATATATTCCCTTAGTTCAGGAACTATTTTTTCCAAATTGACGATGGTCAGATTGTCCAAAAGCAGAGCTAAATATCGGGTATCATAATTTATAGAGGAGAAGTAGTTTCGGAACATCTCCGAAAATAGCCGGTAGGGGGAGATTTCCTTATGATAACCGTGACCTCTGATCACCGTGACTTCTTGGGACCTTATCGATTTCAAAAACTCTTCTGTCAATCTAGTCTTTCCTATTCCGGTTTCCCCTTCAATCAAAACGAAGCTTCCCTTGTTATCCCAGGCCAAATCGAAAAGCTCGCCCAGAAACTTAAGCTCTTTTTCCCTACCTACAAATAGGTCAAGTTTGTAATTGGAATAGTTTGAATTCACCACTTGCCCTATGAAAATTCAATTTTATTATCCTGGTCAAATCAAAATTACAAGCTTCGTTTTTATGATAAGGATTCGGTTTTTAAAAATCAATAAAAATCTTTGAACCCTAAGCCCAGTTTAAGCAAAGAGAAAAGATCAATACTCAGAGCTCTTAATTTCCAGATCTTCTCGAAAGTAATTGCTGCTCCATGTGTTTATGTTTTGCAATCCAGCACCTGACTTAAGCCAGCTGCTGGCTGTGTTTCTACCTCCCCCATCTCGCCTTTTCGAAAAATGAAAACGGAGGGATGTGGGGAGAGATCGCTCAAACTGGTAACCTCCTAAACTCGTTTCTGCCAGAGGCAAATCCGCACTCGGCGGAGAAATTCTGGTTCTTACGAAAAACTCGAGTAACTGAATCAGAGAATAACCCTAGTTTGTAATAGAATCAAAACCCATTTGAGGTTAATTTACAGCACATGAATTTTACTTGACTTTTTCTTGGCCATCGATTAGTTATTCAAAAAATTGAGATTTTCTCAACCAACGATGAACCATAAGGGTTTTTTATGACGATCATAACCAAATCATTCGGCATAAAGACCAAGGGTGACACAGATATTTTGGACATAACCCAACAGGTGGGGAAAGCCTTAAAAGAGACGCAACTGAAGAATGGTATTCTGAACGTGTTTGTGCCAGGATCAACTGCCGGGATAACCACCACCGAGTACGAACCAGGTTTACTTCAAGATCTTCCTGCAACTTTTGAGAAGTTGGTTCCCAAGACCGCTGAGTACAAACATAACTTAACCTGGGGAGACGGAAACGGATATGCACATGTGCGGGCCGCTTTGTTGAAATCCTTTTTTACCGTTCCCTTTGTGGATGGGGAGATGATACTGGGCACCTGGCAGCAGATCATCCTGATCGACTTCGACAATCGGCGAAGACAAAGGGAAATCGTGGTGCAGCTGATTGGAGAATAGGGTTCAATTAAAGTACCAGCAGGCAGTATCCAGTGGTCAATCTTCAGTTGCCAGTGTCCATATAGAGAGCAAGGGCCTGGTTGTTTTCTATTCCACATAAGGTTTGATTTATGAAAGAGATGAATTTCAAAACTTTGGAATGGACAGATGGCGAACTTAGGATTTTGGATCAGACTAAATTGCCTCTCCGGGTTGAGTATTTGGATTGCAAAAGTGTCGAACAGGTAGCAGAAGCCATTAAGGATTTGAACATCAGAGGAGCACCCGCTATTGGAATTGCAGCAGCATTCGGGGTGGTAGTGGGAATGCAAAATCGAAATTATAAGAGTTGGGAAGAATACCAAATCAGATTGAATGAAGTGGTTTCCATATTGGGAAACACTCGTCCTACTGCGGTCAATCTTTTTTGGGCCTTGGACAGGATGAAAAACGTGGTAGAAGTCAACAAAGAAAAGAGTTTTAAAGACCTTAACGAGCTTCTTCTGAAAGAATCTATTTCGATTCATGAAGAGGATAAGTTGATGTGCCAGAGGATTGGTGAGCACGGAGCAAGCTTGCTTAAGGAAGGGGATACGGTGTTAACTCACTGCAATGCGGGAGCATTAGCCACTGGAGGAATAGGCACGGCTCTGGGGATAATTTATACTGCACAAAACCAAGGCAAAAGGATCAAGGTTTTTGCGGACGAGACCAGGCCGGTTCTTCAAGGGGCAAGATTGACTGTATGGGAACTTCAGCAGGAAGGGGTGGATGTTACACTGATCTGCGATAATACTGCGGCATTCTTGATGAGGACGAAAAAGATAGATTGTGTGATCGTTGGAGCCGACCGGGTGGCGAAAAATGGCGATGTGGCCAACAAGATTGGGACCTACAACTTAGCAGTTTTAGCTAAAGCGCATGATACTCCTTTTTACGTGGCGGCTCCCACCTCCAGCTTTGATCCAGCCATTGAGAGTGGTGAGAAAATAAAGATAGAGGAAAGATCAAAAGATGAGGTAACCAATTGGTTTGGAAAGAGAATCGCACCTTCAGGCACGAAAGTCTGGTCTCCAGCCTTTGATGTCACCCCGGCTGAACTGATCACCGCTTATATTACCGAAGAAGGAATCAAAGAAGGTTTAAAGTTTAAAGTCTAAGATTCAAAATTCAAAATTCAAGGTTTCTCTGTTGGTGGGGGACATCTGGTCCTCTATCTTCCTTAACATTACGGACGAGGGCTTCTGTGGCGGACAAAGAGAAAATGAAGCTCCCTCTTCTCTTTGGGGAGAGGGATAGGGTGAGGGGGAAAAGCCAATACTAAGGAGGAATGTCGCCCCTCACCTCAATCCTCTCCCCAGTGGGGAGAGGAAGGAAAAAATGAAGAAGTGAGGTGATCTCATGCCTATCTATTCCCATTCCAGATTAGAAACCTATCAAAACTGTCCCCTACGGTTTAAATACTTATATGTCGAAAGAAAAGAAAAGTTGGTTCAGAGCATTGAGACCTTTTTGGGATCAAGAGTCCACGAGACTTTGGAAAAGCTTTATCGGGATTTAAAGTTCACCAAGGAGGATAGTCTAATCGAGCTTCTGGAGTATTATAGCTCTATCTGGGAAAAGAACTGGTTGGATTCCATAATGGTGGTGAAGAAGGAGTACCGACCCGAGCACTACAGAGACTTAGGTGTCAAGTGTATTACCGACTATTACCACCGCTACCATCCTTTCGATCAGGGACGGATTTTGGGTTTGGAAGAGAGAATCTTCATAAATTTGGATGGCTACAGAATTCAAGGAGTGATAGATAGGGTGGTCCAGAGAGAGGATGGGGTTTACGAAATCCATGATTACAAGACCTCAGGTCATCTTCCAGATCAAGCCACCTTGGATAAAGATAGACAATTGGCCTTGTATCAACTGGGATTACAGGATAGATGGAAAGATGTAAAAGAAGTGGAGTTAGTCTGGCACTTTTTGGTTTTTGACAAAGAGTTAAGATCTTCTCGTTCCAAAGAACAATTGGAACAGCTTAAAGAAAAAACAATAGAGTTGATAAATGAAATTGAGAGGGCAAAAAACAAGGATGATTTCCCTGCCAAGGAATCGGTCTTATGTGATTGGTGTGAATTCGGCGAACTGTGCCCTAATTTCAAACATCTCAGAAAAGTAGAAGATTTGCCGAAAGATGAGTTTTTGGCTGAAGATGGGGTCCAACTGGCGAACAAATATGTCGAATTGTCGGAAAGAAAAAGAGAAGCGGAAACAAATTTAGAAAAGATCAAAGAAGCCATATTTTCTCTCGCTCTTAAGGAGAATCTGCAAACAATCAGAGGCAGTGACCACAAATTGAAGATAAAAATCGAACAGAGAGAAGATGTTCCCAATAAGAGTCAGGAAGTAAGAGCAAAATTGGAGGATCTGATTAGAAGAGTTGGGCGATGGAATGAAGTCTCCGAATTAGATCGTTATGCTCTCTTGCGAAAACTGAAATCTCAGGACTGGGATCGAAAAACAATCGAAGAAATTCAAAGATATTTGATAACCAAAGAAGATAGAAGAATCTATTCCTCTAAACTGCGCCCCCAAGACTCAAAGTGAAATGAGCCATTCAACAAATGCAGGATGGTGAGCTTGCCTTGAACCATATGGTTCAGGACTTGTCGAACCACTACCCAATAGTTAAAGTTCAAAAACCGTATTTCGTATAAAAGACTGAGTAAGTTCCATTTGAAGGTCTTTTTAAAGGATAAAGAAGTAAATTATGCCACCCGTAGGAAAAATCCGAAAAAGATCGAAAGTAGTAATTGTCAAAAGCCCGAATGTGATAAGTCCATCGGGAAAAGTACACCGAACTCTTTTGTCTGATATGGTGAGAAGCGGACTTTGTAAATTAACCTCCGAATCAAGAGCCGAAGATGCCATCCGACATTTTTTCTCACCCCAAGACCAGGTGGGAATGAAGGTGAATTGTCTGGCCGGTAAGATGGCATCCACTCATCCCCAGGTGGCTTTGATCTGTGCTGATTTGTTAAGAGATAGCGGGATCAAGGGGAAGAATCTCGTCATCTGGGACCGGTCGGAAAGGGAGTTGAAAGAGGTGGGATTTCCATTGAATTTTAATGGAGGTGAGTTTCGCTGTTTTGGCACTGATAGCAAGGGCGTGGGGTATTCCCGTAATTTAATCAATCACATGAACATTGGAAGCCTTTTGAGCCGGGTGGTGGACGAGTATACTGATGTCCAGTTAAATCTTCCAGTCTTAAAGGATCACAACCTCTCTGGAGTAACATGTTCCTTAAAGAATTTCTTCGGAGCAATACACAACCCTAATAAATATCACGATTATGGCTGCGATCCTTTTATTGCCGACTTGAACACATTACCTCAGATAAGAAATCAGCAGAAGTTGGTGATCTGTGATGCCTTGAGGGTTCAGTATAATGGAGGACCTTCCTATCATCCTCAATGGGCGGAATATTTCGGTGGAATAATAATAAGTGACGATCCGGTGGCAGTCGATTTTGTGGGTTATCAGATAATAGATAAGATCCGAGCTGAGCATAACCTGCCTGACTTAGAGAAAGCAGGCAGAAAACCGAAACATATTTTCACTTCGGCTGATGAAAAACATAATCTGGGGAAGGCAAAATTAGAACAGATCGATCTGATTGAGATAGTGTTGTGAGAGCTGAGATTTACAAGTTAATATAAACGCATTAGACGAACTGTCATTGCGAGCGTAGCGAAGCAATCTAATACAGAAAGAGATTGCCACGCAATAACAATGTAAAAAGATTTAGTGTGTTTAGATTGGATTCCCAACAGATTAAGGGATTAAGAAGATGGTGGAATTAAATCGAAGAAGCTTTATAAAGTGTTCTTTGGCCGCAACCGGCGGGATATTACTCCCCAATGTTTTACCAGGTGAGTCCTTACTTGGTCCAAATGCAGACGCATCTCCTTTACCTTCTCCTGCTGGTCTTTCCTGGGTGGAGGCAAAGTATTATAAAAAGCTTGAGCATAAAGAGATCGAATGCGAGCTTTGTCCCAGAAAATGCAAGGTGGGAGACAGAGAAAGGGGATACTGCGGATGCCGCGAAAATCAAGAAGGAGTTTATTACACCTTGGTTCATTCATACGCCTGTTCGGCCAACGTTGATCCCATCGAAAAGAAACCCCTCTTTCATTTTCTGCCGGGGACCAAAGCCTTTTCCATTGCCACTGCCGGCTGCAATATGAATTGCAAATTCTGTCAGAACTGGGAGATCTCACAGGTTAGACCTGAGCAGGTGAGGAACATATATCTGCCACCCGAGGAGGTGGCAGCCTACGCCCAGCAAAGCGGAAGCAAATCCATTGCCTATACCTACTCTGAGCCAATCGTGTTTTATGAGTATATGTTAGATACAGCAATAGCGGGGCGAAAAAAGGGAATCAAAAGCGTGGTCATCACCGCAGGATATATCAATCACGATCCATGGATGGAGCTGATAAGAGAGGTGGATGCCATCAAGGTCGATTTCAAGGCTTTTACTGAAAAATTCTATGAGGATATCTGTCATGCGAAACTCAAGCCGGTTATGGATGCTCTGTTGGATTTAAGCAAATCCGGAATATGGTATGAGTTAGTTTACTTGGTGGTTCCCACCTTAAATGACGATATGAAGAATATAAGAGAGATGTGTAAATGGATGGTAGGGGATTTGGGTAAGGATGTGCCGCTTCATTTCACCCGCTTCCATCCCATGTATCTTTTGAAAAATCTACCTCCCACTCCGGTCTCCAGCCTGGAAAGAGCCAGGGAGATCGCCTTGGAGGAGGGAATGAATTTCGTTTATGTGGGAAATGTCCCAGGACACTTAGGGGAGCACACTTACTGCCCTGAATGCAGACAGATTGTGGTGGGAAGGATTGGATACACCATCACCCAGATGAATTTGAAAAATGGAAAGTGTAAATTCTGTCAAAATCCCATACCTGGAGTTTGGAGCTAAATCAGTTCACGGTTTTTAGTTGATAATCTGTGATTCAAAGTTGCCCAGTTCTGCCAATGTAAGGACTGGGCATAAGTTTATCCCATGCATGCTTACATGAAAATAGAAGAGAGAAATCCTCTTTTTAGTTTGAGGATTTTCTTTAAAATTGTGGCTAATACGCGGGCTCATGTTTTATAATCCAGCACCTAACTTAAGTTAGGTGCTGGCTGTGTTTCTTCCTCTCCCTCTTCCCTCTTTGGCGGGATGAAGCGGGAGACTGGGGGGTGTTAAAGAATGAAAACCTCATAAACTCTTTAGAATTGGACTCCTTATGAAGAATCTCAGCAACCGAAGCGAAGAAGAGCCTGACTTGAAAATGTCTGCTGACAAACTTCGTTTCCTTCTTTCTGCCGTCATTTTGGGCTTCACTTGCATGACCTCTCAGATTGTACTGTTCAGGGAGATGATGATTACCTTTTATGGTAACGAATTATCCTTTGGAGTGATGCTTTTTGTGTGGCTTTTCTGGGGAGGAGTGGGAGCCTTTTGCGGAAACAAAATTACTAAATCAAATCCTAAGAGTCTTTCCTTTTGCTATCTTTCGATCTCCGCTTTGGCTCTTTTAACCGTCATTGCGGTAAGGCATTCTAAGCTGATTTTGGGAACTGCTCCGGCTGAGATAGTCGGATTTTTTCCTATGCTTTTATTCTCTTTTTTGGGGATGTCTCTTTTCTGTTTCCTTTTGGGAATAACTTTCGTTTTGAATTCAAAATCTTGGGAATTTGACCAGAGCTTGGTATTTTTGGTTAACCGAGTTTATTTATGGGAATCTCTGGGAACGGGTTTAGGCGGATTTTTCACCACCTTTATTTTAATTCCCCATCTTTCGAATTTTCAAATCACAGTTATTCTGTTTTCTTTGAATCTTCTATCCTTTGCTTACCTTTTAAGCAAAGGTTTGAAAAAGGCCATAAAAGCTGCTGTCTGGGTTCTTGCAATTCTGGTGATCATCGGCTTCAAGGGAGTCGGATTGGACAGTAAACTTGATCATTTTTCTTTAGGCAAGATATGGAAAGGCCTGCCTCTGATCCATTCCGAGGATACAAAATACGGAAACGTAGCCGTGGTAAAGAAGCATGAGCAGATCACCTTCTACGAGAATGGACTTATGCTCTTTTCATATCCGGATGAATATTCTTCTGAGGAAGCGGTGCACTTCGTCCTTTTAGAACATCCTAACCCCAAGAGACTTCTTCTGATCGGGGGTGGACTGGGCGGAGCTGTAACCCAGGCTTTGAAACATAAGAATCTGAGAATTGACTTGGTGGAGCTTGATCCCAGATTGGTTAACATGGGAAAAATCTATTTGCCTGAAGAGGAGGTAAGGTCCTTAGAAAATCCTTTGGTCAGGATCCATTTTAAAGACGGAAGACTTTTTGTGAAAGAAAGATTGAAAGAAAAATCCAAGCCCTATGATGTGATAATCGTGAATCTTCCCGATCCCCATACTGCCCAGCTTTGTCGTTTCTTCACTTTTGAATTCTTTAAGATGATAAGATCAATTTTGAACGAAGGGGGAATTTTTTCCTTCCCGGTCACTTCAGCAGAGAATTATATCAGCGAAGAGCTTGGGCTTTATCTTTCTGCCTTGTATCGGACTTTGAGATTAACCTTCCCAGAGGTGGTCGTCCTCCCCGGGTCCAATAACATCTTTTTAGCCTCCCCAAAGCAGGATGTACTCTTCGATAGTTGGCAAAAATTCGTTAAGCGCATCAAGGGAAGAGGAATTTCTACGAAGTTCGTAAACGAACATTTTCTTCCGGATCGACTTTCTCCAATAAGGATTGATTATCTCAGGAATTCTATTTACGGCGAGACTTGGCCCCGAACTCAGGCCGAGGGAGCAAGTCGAACCATCACCTCAGACAAGAGTCGCATAAACTCCGATTTGAAACCCATCTCGTACTTCTACAATACCATCCTGTGGAGCAAACAGTTCCAATCCATAGAAAAACCTGTTTTTTTGTTTTTGTCTAAGATTAAACCTTTCTGGTTTGTAGGGGTAATGGCCATAATTTTTATCCTCGGCTTTCTTTTATGTTCTGCTGGTAGATCGAGACTATCCAGCTTAGCTCTGTCTGCCATATTCATGGCCGGCTTTACCAGCATATTTCTGGAGATAATCATAGTTCTATCCTTTCAGATCTTCTATGGCTATATCTATTCAAAAATAGGATTGATCTTGACTTTGTTTATGTTAGGCTTAGCTCTGGGAGCATTTCTGATCCAAAAAAGAGCAAGTCAAAAAAGGATCAATTTCGGAAACTTGATTCGGATTCAGCTCTTTCAGGTGATTTTGGTATCTTTGCTTTTGTCTCTGATTCTTTATTTCTCTAAAGTCTCTCCGCCTGAGTTTGTGGTTGAATTCTTTCTACTTTTGTTTATAACCCTTTCAGGGATAATTGGAGGAATGGAATTCACATTAGCCAATCATCTTTTCTTGGAAAAAAAGACCACCAAGAAAGCCGGGACCGGTTATTCCATCGATCTTTTGGGATCTTCTTTAAGCTCAATTTTGGCTGCAGCCATCTTGATCCCCCTTCTGGGAATCCCAATTACCCTTATCATGATACTGCTCCTGAACTTCATCTGCCTTTTCTTTCTTTTCGCACAAAGGAGAGTGACTTAGAGCTAATTATTAAGAGAATTTGGTAATCCGTTGCGATTCAGTTAATTGGGCGCACCTTTGTATTTGACTGCCTTCTCGTTTCTCAATTCTATCAGGTGATTGCGAAAAATACTCAAACTAGAATTGAAACAAAATCGAACAGCACCTTGTATAAAACAGAGGTGTATCAAAGGAAGGCAAATCAGCAGCGCACAAACGAACTTTAAACATAATCAGCAACCTGTCAGTCAGAGAGTTAGGTGAGGGCAGTCTATGAAAGAATTTGCACATAATGCGAAAGAGATTTAAGCAGGTAGGAGAAAATTTTCAATAAACTCCCTTTTTCGCAAAGACTACACCGCTGTTGTGTTGATTGATCTCAGTAATAATTCATTGCATATAAGGCAGTTATGTTTGTCTTGAATTACTCACACTTTCCAAAAGTCCACTGACAGAGTTCTCTTCTTAATTTCTGTCCTGTGGCATCTGCTTTGCTTGTAAGTAAATATGGAGTACTGCTAATCCTGGGTGTAGAAAGAATAGGAAGGTTTTATTGTTGACAAAACTCAGTTTTTTTATTAAATTATAAGTTAGAAGGTAATTTCAGATTTGGAGGTAGAACATGAAAGGGGAAAGAAAATATGGTGTGATAGCGGTTGCTCTGGCTTTGGTTTCAGTGGCGATAATTTGGGTGGTGGGTTTAGGGGAGGCAACCGAGGAGGTTGTAACCCAAGAAGAATTAGAGAAGAGCATTTATAGTTATGTTAAGCTTTTTGATGCGGTGGCTTTTAACGTAAATCGTGACTACGTGGATACGCTTGATCCCGAGGAGTTGATCAAGGCGGGAATTAAGGGAATGATGGGTGCTTTGGATCCCTTCTCAGTGCTGCAGGATGTTAAAGCACATGATCGCTTGATGGAGATGACCGAGGGGAAATATGAGGGGCTGGGGATGGCCATAGGCAAAAGAAATGACGTGATAACTGTGATTTCTCCCATCGAAGGGACACCTGCCTATCGGATGGGATTAAAAGCGGGGGATCAAATAATCCAAATAGATGATAAGCCCACGGAAGGAATGAGCACGGAAGAAGCATCAAAGTTGATGAGGGGAGAGAGGGGAACCACCGTAACTTTGAAGATAGAAAGGGAAGGGGTCAAGGAGTTTTTGGAGTATACAATTGAAAGGGCAATAATCGAGTTGAAAAACGTTCCCTACTATGGGGTAATGGATGGTGGAATCGGATATGTGAGACTATCCAAATTCTCCAAGGAGTCAGGGGAAGAATTAAGAGACGCCATAAAGGATCTCAAGACCAAAAACATCAAAGGCTTGATCTTGGATTTAAGGAGCAACGGTGGGGGTCTTTTGGATCAGGCCGTTGAGACGGCGAATCTGTTCTTAGGTGAGGATAAGCTCATTGTTTATACTCAAGGTCGGTCGGATATAAAGAGGGAGTATTTTGCAAGAGGCAAACCGGTATATGGGGAAGGTCACTTAGCCATTTTGGTCAACGAGGGAACTGCCTCCGCATCTGAGATAGTCTCCGGTGCTGTACAGGATTGGGATAGAGGAGTAATAATAGGAAACAACACATTCGGCAAGGGATTGGTGCAACGGGTGATTCAAAGGAATTTGCCGCCTGATTATTTCCTTAAACTTACTGTGGCTAAATACTACGTTCCCAGCGGCAGATGTATCCAAAAGCCGGAAATGGAAAGACCTTCATCTCAAGAGCCAGAAGAAGGATCAGACAGCCTGGTGGTTTCAAAAAGAGAGATTTTTTATACCAAAGGTGGAAGGGAGGTTTATGGTGGTGGAGGAATCGTCCCGGATGTAGAGATAGAGAGGGAAAAATACAGGCCAATCGAATATAATTTGGAGAGAAAGTCCATGTTTTTTGACTTTGCCGTCTCGTATATAGCAGAACATCCGAATATCCCTAAGAATTTCGAGGTCGATGATCAGGTTATCGCTGAGTTCAAACAATTTCTGAAGGAGAAAGATTTCACCTACAAATCGGCTCTGGAACTGGACTTGGATACCCTAAGAAGGCATATCGAGGATCAAGAAAACTCTGAGGTATTTGCAAAGGTTTTGAAAGACATGGAGGATCTCATCCAGGAGGAGAAGGAACAGGAGTTTGATCAAAGCATTGGGTATATTAAAAAGTCGATTAAAAGAGACATCTTGAATAACCTTTATGGCGAAAAAGCTTATTACGAGGAACTCATCTTAAAGACCGATCCGGCTATCCAGAAAGCCTTTGAGATTTTAACCAATCAGGAGGAGTATTCTAAAATCGTGTCCTATTCCGGCCCATAGGAGAAAGACAAGAAAAGCAAAAAGTCCGTTTCCATCGAGAGATAGTTACAGCTTAAATATAAAAAAAGCCTTTTTGAAATGCCCCACGCTTCTGAGCTTGGGGCAGATTTTTATCTAACACAAAAGCAATAAATAAGTTTACATACCCCTCACCTCCGCCGGAGGCGTATCCCTGCCTGTCCGGCAGGCCCGCCCAAGGCGAGCACAGTTTTCGAAACGACCTCTCCCATAAGGGGAGACGGTTCGAGTGCCCTTCGGTCCTGCCTCGCACTGATCCCGCCTTTGGCGGCAGAAGTGAACCTGTCCAAGGAGGAGGCTTGATAAAATTTTCCCTTCCTTGACGCTCGGTTCTGCATTTCGTTTTGAGACTCGATGTTGAAGGAAGACTCAGTGTCGAAGGATGGAAGGGGTTGAGGGGAAGGTGAGGTCATCTCTATTTCACCCCCACCCTCACCCATCAAGGGGACGGATCATGGGGCACTGATCTTTTCCATTACTTGTGCGAACTTCAATAATTCGCTTGCCATTGCATTAAGGGCTTGTTGATAATTCTGCGGGTATAGTTTTTCCCTGATTCCAGTCCCGGCAGAGGCCTGGCTTTTCGGACGAAACCGCTTCTTTTGCCCTCTATAATTATTTCTGCATTTGATCGCTCGAAGACAGTCCTAATTCGCTTGACAGTGGGATAAGAATTGTTTAATTAAGTATAGCTTTTAGCCGAGGATCTGGTGAGAAATCAGAATGACCTTGCGTTTTAGCACAAAGACGATTTTTTCAATCTTGATTTTCATTACTCTATTAGGATGCCAGAAGATGAGTGAACAAGATTCCATGAGGCCTTCACCTGTGACCAAAGTGGTTGTGGATAATGGAATGACCGTTTTGGTCAAAGAAATTCATTCTGCTCCGGTGGTGGCTATCGATACTTGGGTGAATGTCGGTTATTTCGATGAGCCGGACAGCTTGACCGGAATATCGCATCTTTTGGAGCACATGTTTTTCAAAGGGACTAAAAAAAGAAAGGTGGGGCAATTGCGGGAGGAGACCAGAAAGTTAGGCGGGTATCTCAATGGAGGAACCATTTACGAATACACGCATTACTACACCGTACTTCCCCAAAGATTCGCCGACCAGGGGCTGGAGCTTCAATCTGATGTTCTGCTCAACTCGGTCATCGATTCAGCGGAGTTGGAGAAAGAAAAGAAGGTGGTGATCCAAGAGATCAAAAGAAAGCTGGACAGTCCCGATGCCTTAGCCTGGGAGAAACTGATGGAGCTTGCTTTCAAGAAGCATCCCATCCGAAGATGGAGGATGGGAACCCAGGAGCAAAACGCAAACTTCAGCACGAAGGACTTGAAAAATCATTATCTAAGTTTCTATCGACCCGACAACATTATCCTTTCCATCGTAGGTGACATAAAAACCGAAGAGATTTTGAAAGCGGTGAAAGACTATTATGGCGATTTCGCAAGAGAAAGCACAGAAAAGAAACCTATTCCCGCAGAACCGGCACAGAAGGAATTTCGATATCTCCAGATGAAGGGAGACATCACACAGACCTATCTTAAAATCGGATTTCATATACCCAAGAGATTGGATCAAGACTTTTTCGCTTTGGATGTGTTATCGCATATCTTGGGACATGGCCGAAGCTCTCGGCTCAGCCAGGTTTTAAAGGAAAGGGAAAAATTGGTTAGTTCCATAGAATCTGAAGCTTTCGGTCTGAAGGACATGGGCGTCTTTATAGTCGAAGCAGAGCTTGAAGCCGAAGATCTTCGGAAAGCGGAGGCTGCAATTTTCGGAGAGATTGAAAGGTTAAAGGTTTCGAACGTTTCTGATTTCGAACTGACCAAAGCCAAAAACGTAATCAAATTCTCATATCTTTCTTCAATTGAAACCGTAAGGGAATATGCAGAGAATTTGGCTTTTTACGAATCCTATGGTGATTTTCGCTTAGCCGAAAAGTACCTGGAAAATGTAGAGAAGGTTACCAAAGAGGATATAAAGAGAGTGGCTTCTTTATATCTTACCTTAGAGGGTGCAAGCTTATTGGAATACAGACCTAACCGGGATTTCGACGAGAGGACGACTGTTGCCACGATAAAGGATGTGATCAAGGAAGGTTTGGCCAAAGGGGTAGAGGAGGTGGAGGGGGAGGAATTGGCATTTGTGAAATCGGATCAGAAGAAAACCGATATTTCATTGAAGGAAAAAGAAGCTAGAAGGGAAAAACTTTCTTGTGGGGCAACTTTGATTGCTAAGGAGAATCACTTTTTGCCTTTGGTCTCTCTGGGCGTTTATTTCAAAGGGGGGCAGATTTGTGAGTCCGAGGGAAATTGCGGAATAACCCAGCTTACCCTGAGAACCAGCTTAAAAGGGACCCAAAATAGAAGTGCTTTCGAGATCTCCAACCTTATGGAGATGTTGGGAGGTTCTGTTGAACTAGAGATAAAAGCTGATTATTTCGGCTACCAGACAAAGCTTTTATCCCAAAATTTGGCAGATGGTTTGAGAATAATGTCAGATGTGATTCAAAACCCGATCTTTGAGCAGGAAGAATTGGAAAAGGAGAAAGACATACTTTTGGCAGAGATTCAAAAAAACAAAGACAGCATGAGAGATTATCCCATCGATCTTTTTTATCAAGCCATCTTTCCTCATCACCCCTATGGTTTAAACAGCTTGGGTGAACCCAAGGCTCTGAATGGATTAACCAGAGCAGAGATTGTGGATTGGTATGATAGATTTTTTGTTTCCAACAATATGTTAATTGTGGCAGTAGGTGATTTTGATTCAGAGAAGTTAAAGGAAGAGCTAAACCAAGAGTTTAGCGATTTTAAGAAAAGAGAGATTCCGGCTCCTGAAATAATTGAGGTCAAAAGAAGGGAAAGTATGCTGGCCGAGGATCGAGCCAAGGCTCAGACAGCTCAGGCTCTGGGATTTGTTACCTGCTCATATCAGGATGATGATCTTTACCCGCTTAAGGTTCTTCAGGCCATCGCATCGGGAAGTGGGGGCAGATTTTTCACCGAACTCAGAGACAAAAGGAGTTTGGCTTATACAGTGTATGGGTACAACGATGCTTGGGGAAAAGCCGGAGTCTTTTACGCTTATATTGCCACTTCTCCTGAAAAAGAAGAGGCAGCAAGGGAAGGGCTTTTAAATGAATTTTCCAAATTCAAGACCACTCCGGTGGATGAGGATGAGCTTGAGACCGCTAAAAGATATATCACTGGAATGTATCAGATACATTTGGAAACCAGTTCCGCTCTGGTCAAGCAATATGCAAAAGCTGAACTTTTAGGAAGAAGAATAGAAGAGGTAGAGGAATATCCTCAAAAAATAAACCAGGTGACCGAAGAACAAATAATGGAGGTAGCCAACAGGTATTTGGACCAGAAAAGCCTGGCTGTGGGAGTTATAAGGGGAAGAGAATGAAAGGCTATTGCCTGAGGGGTCGAGTCCCCCATCTACCAGCTGAATTGACTTTCAAAAATAAAAAAAATTGGGAAAGGAAAAAGAAGAGAGGAAATGCAAGGCAACAAGAAAAAGGAAAACAAGAAAAATCGCAAGAGCCTGCCCACCGGGTTCATCTACCATTCGGATTACCTAAAACATAACGCCGAGCAAATTCATCCTGAGAATAAAGAAAGGCTTTCCAAACTGGTAGAACATCTGGAGAAAAATGGATTTTTGTCAAAACTCAAAAAGGTCGAGCCCTATATTCCCTCCATTAAATGGCTGGAGAAGGTACACACACCTGAATACGTTAGAAAGATAGAGGAGGTGTGTCGAAATGGGGGAGCCATGTTGGATCCAGATACACCGGTGGGTCCGGAGTCTTATCAGATAGCCTTGTTGGCTGTAGGAGGGGTAATGGCGGCAGTGGATGCGGTGATGAACAAAGAAGTCAAAAACGCTTTCTGTGCCCTAAGACCCCCGGGACACCATGCTGAAAAGGATAAAGCTATGGGCTTCTGCATTTTCAATAACGTGGCGGTTGCCTCCAGATATGTGCAAAACAAGTATCGAATGAAAAAAGTCTTAATCATAGATTGGGATGTGCATCACGGTAACGGGACTCAGAATATCTTCTGGACCGATCCTTCCGTCTTTTACGTAAGCGTGCATCAATTTCCTTTCTATCCCGGTTCCGGAAGCGAAAACGAGGTGGGGGAGGGAGAAGGCAACGGATTCACCTTCAATCTGCCTATGTTTGCAGGATCGGGAGATGTGGAGTATGTGGAGGCATTTGAGAACATAATCTATCCTTCAGCTGTCAAATTCGATCCAGATTTTGTCTTCATCTCCGCAGGCTTCGATGCCCATGAGAATGACCCTTTGGCGCAGATCAATCTAACAGAGGAAGGATATAAAAGGATGACCGAGGTGGTGACCAGACTGGCAGACAGGTGTTGTGATAACCGATTGGTCTCAGTCTTGGAGGGAGGTTATAATTCTCATTCCTTAGCTTTCTCTGTGGAAGAACATCTTTTGGCTTTGATGAATCAGAAGAGTAAATGAGATATCGATTTCAAAAAGCCTCCTTGTGATTATCCTTGACACGATCAAAGCATCTCAAGAACATGAAAATTGCCCGCTTCCTTCATAATGGAAAATCTCTTTATGGAATGGTGGACCAAAAGATTCACCCTATCGAGGGGGATATCTTTGGTGAGTTTCAAATTGGGCAGGAGGGTTATGACCCAGAAAAGATAAAACTTTTATCCCCTTGCCAACCATCCAAAGTAATTCTGGTGGGATTAAATTACTTGGACCATGTTAAAGAAAGTCAGTCCTCCAATGTGGTTCCTGAGGAGCCTGTTCTTTTCATGAAGCCCTCGACTTCGGTTATTGGACCAGAAGAGGTCATCTCCTATCCCGAAGAGGTGGAAAGGCTGGATTTCGAGGCAGAACTGGCGGTGGTGATCAAGGATAAATGCAAAAACCTCTCACCTTCCTCGGTTCCAGAGCATATATTGGGATTTACCTGTTTAAACGATGTTACTGCCCGGAATCTTCAGAAGAAGGATGTCCAATGGACCAGAGCCAAATCCTTTGATACCTTCTGTCCGTTGGGACCTTTTATCGTGGATAAGATAGATTTGAACAACTCAAAAATTGAATCTTACTTAAACAGTAAGCTGCGTCAATCCTCCAATACCAACCAGATGATATTCAGCGTGGAAAGAATCGTCAGCTTAGTATCACAGGTAATGACTCTGCTCCCTGGGGATGTGATCTCCACCGGAACCCCCGCTGGAGTAGGACCCATGCAGCCGGGCGACACGGTTGAGATATTTATAGAAAACATCGGGACTCTGAGAAATTACGTGAAGAGGGTTTGATCTAAATATGCGCCATTTCTTCAGACACCAGAAACTTCGTTTTTCTCAGTTTACTTAATCCCGCGCAAAATCGCATAAAGAAACTCACCCCAAACCTCTCTCATTAAATGAGAAGAGGACAAAGGGGTGAGGTTAAAAATCACATTCATGAATGCCTGTATGTTAGTTAAGTTCAGCTCCGCCCCAAAATTACAAATCTTGTTTTGTAAGCTTACCCTGATTCTTTTCTTTTGTTTCTTTCCTTTATCTTTTATTTCTCTTTCTTTCGGAGAACATGCCCCTGAGATTGCTTCCTACAAAATAGAAGTTAAACTGGACACCGAGAACAAAAAGCTTCTGGGTAACGAGATTCTAATTTTCAGGAACATTTCCAATAAAAAAATTGATACCCTCTTTCTTCATCTCTATCCCAATGCCTTCCAGAGCGACACCACCATCTTCATGAAAGAATCTCTCTATCCCGACAGAATCAAGAAAAAAGAGAAATATAGAGGTTATGTGGAGATCAAGAAAATCAAAGTAAATTCCGGATATGATCTAACCAAAGAGAAGATCATCGATGAGACCATAATGAAATTGCCTCTTCAGAAGCCCTTAACTCCAGGAAAGACAATCAGCCTGGAAGTCGAGTTTATGGTGAAACTTCCTCAAGTCCTGGCTCGCATGGGCTATTCGGGAAACACTTTCGTGATCGGACAATGGTTTCCCAAGATGGCGGTCTTAGAGGAGGATGGAGGCTGGAATGCGCATCCGTATCATGCAAATGCTGAATTTTTTGCGGACTTTGGAACCTATGACGTCTCCATTACGGTCCCTTTGGAATATGTGGTAGGTGCCAGCGGATATTTGCAGGAAGAAAGGATGAATCAGGATTCCACCAAGACTCTGGTTTATCGTGCCGAGGACGTGCACGACTTTGCCTGGGTGGCAGATCCGGATTATCTTATTGCCGAAAGAGCGGTGGATGAAGTTGAGCTGGTTTTCCTTTACCAGTCTGAAAATAAGAAAAAGGTAGAAAGGATTATGGATGCGGCAGAGTTTGCCTTGAAGTATTACGGTTCTGTTTTTGGAGAATATCACTATAGTAGATTTGTGATGGCAGATGCTAATGTAGGCTTTGGCGGTGGAGCTATGGAGTATCCAACGTTTATCACCATCTCTCCATCTAAACTCTTTACAGAAAAAATAAAACTGGATGAGATGATAATCTTTCATGAAATCGCTCATCAATGGTGGTATGGGATGGTGGCCTCCAACGAATTTGAGGAAGCCTGGCTGGATGAGGGATTTGCAGTTTATTCCCAAAGAAAAGCTTTGGAAGAGAGGTTCGGCAAAACGGGTAATCTGGTGGATCTCTGGGGAATAGAGATTGGAGATCAGGATCTGGCAAAATTTGGCTACCTATTGGATCCGCAAAGCGACATACCAGTCAAGAATTCATGGGAATTCCAGGATTACTTAAGCTATCGGGCAAATGTCTATTATAAAGCCTCCCTTTTCCTTGAAACTTTAGAGAACCTGTTAGGTCAAGAAAAAATGAAGAAGCTTTTGAGAGAGTACTTTCTAAGATACAAATTCAAGCATCCTAAGACAGAGGATTTTATCCAGCTTGTTGCAGAAATTGGCGGAGATGATCTGGACCCATTCTTCTTTCAATTCCTTTTTGAAACCGGGATTTGCGATTATCAGGTGGCCAGTGTAAAAAGCACGCCTTTGAAAAAGGAAAACGAACAACAAATCTATCAGAGTGAAGTCTTGCTAAAGCGATCAGGAGAGGCAAAAATCCCGGTGGAGGTCTTAATTGAGTTGGAGGATGGAAAAAGGATAGAAAAGATTTGGGACGGCAAAAGAAGATGGTATAGAATAGAGTTGGAAACCAAATCCCGGATAGAATCAGTCATGGTTGATCCGGAAAATAAGATAGTTTTAGACATCGACGTGAACAATAACAGCCTAACCACGAAATCTCAGGATTCGGTGATCTTTAAACTCTGCAGTCAATACCTTTTCTTGATGCAGACATTTATTCAATGGATAACGTCTTTTTGAGGAAAGCAGTGGACAAGCTTGGTTGTCCGGATTGAGTGGACTGTTTCTCAGATAATTATAAAAATATCAAAAACACAATTGTCATGCTGAGCGGAGCCTCGCCTAAGGCGGGCGAAGCGAAGCATCTGGTTTTTGTACGCTCCGACTGGACGTTACCATCCCGCCAGGAGGTAAGATGGATGGCAATCACAAGGATTGATACACTGATCCGTCCGAGAGCGGCCAATAATGCATTTTGTTCAGACTCAAGCTGAAAAATCACTATTTTTTGGATGAGGCACTAAAATGATTAAGATGATCAAACAGGCAAAATTTGGCCTTTGCGAAAATAAAAACTTAAAATATAAAGGAGAGGAACGATGACCAGAAACGATACCAAGAAGGCTTATGAAAAGCTTTTGAGCTTGACCAGCGAAGCCTACCTTCTGAGGTCCTGTATGGCCATTTTGGCTTCCCAAAGGAGGTTCAGAACACCGTGCCAACCAGCTTGCGCTTCTGGCAGGCATGGTGCATGATAAGATTACCAGTCCTGAAATTGGCGATCTTCTTAAACAGCTGGAGGGGAGTCCCTACCTGAGCGAGGAAGATACTTTTGAGGCGGCGAATGTCAGGGAGATCAAACATTTTTATGACAAGACGACAAAGATTCCAAAATCTTTGGTGGAGGAACTTGCCCGTGTCACCTCCATGGCCCACGGTGTTTGGGTGGAAGCCCGAAAGAAATCAGATTTTTCTTTGTTTTTGCCGCACTTGAAAAAGATCATCAAATTGAAGCATGATCAAGCTGAAGCAGTGGGATACGAAAAGGATCCTTATGATGCACTATTGGACGATTTTGAACCGGGCGCCACGATAGATGGAGTCTCCGAGGTCTTCACAAAATTTCGCCAGGAATTGGTTGATCTGGTGGCAGCCATCGTAGATTCGGGAAAATGTCCGGACACTTCTATTCTTCGGAAAGATTATCCGGTTGACCGTCAAGAAAGTTTTGCAAAAGAGGCGGCAAAAGCGATAGGTTATGATTTCGATAAAGGTCGGCTGGATGTCACCGCTCATCCCTTCTGCACCGGCATAGGACCGGGTGATGTCCGCATCACCGCTCGTTACAATCCCAAGTATTTTGGAGATGCTTTTTTTGGCATCCTTCATGAAGCCGGACACGGCATTTATGAACAGGGATTGGATCCTAAACGTTATGGTACCCCGGGTGGAGATTCAGTGTCGTTGGGAATTCATGAATCCCAGTCCAGGATGTGGGAGAACCTGGTGGGACGCTCGAAATCATTCTGGAAGTATTTCTTCCCTCGCGCCCAAAAGATTTATCCAGAGGTTTTGGAAAAAGTAAAATTGGATGATTTCTATTTAGCCATAAATGAAGTCAAACCATCATTTATTCGAGTGAAAGCTGATGAGGTTACCTATAACTTGCATATTCTCCTGCGTTTTGAAATCGAGCAGGCGTTTTTCAAGGGTGACCTAAAACCTGAAGAGATTCCTGGCGTCTGGAACGAAAAATTCAAAAGCTACTTTCACATCACTCCTCCGAACGATGCCCAGGGTTGCCTCCAGGATGTGCATTGGAGCGCCGGATATATTGGTTATTTTCCTACCTACTCGTTGGGCAATCTGTACGCTTCCCAATTTTTCAATAAGGCTAAGGAGGATCTGGGCGATCTGGATAGCCAGTTTGCCAAAGGAGAATTTAGCAACCTCAAGAACTGGCTTCAGGAAAACATCCACATGAGGGGACAGCGTTACCGCGCAGAGAAATTAGCGGAGGTGGTGACCGGAAAGCCTTTGTCCCATCGTCCCCTAATGGATTATCTCAAAACCAAATATGGCGAATTGTATGGAGTGTAGAAAAACATTTTTGCGTGAGACATTTGAAAAATTCCTCCAGATCGGACAGGGGTTGTACCCCTGTCCGTCCAGAAGGGCGATCGTCTTTGACCACATAGAGGGTCGGAGATGCAACCCCCGCTCCAACAAAGGTGCATGAAGCAGGAAAGAGATATGTCATAAGCTCCTTGATCAGTTTTATTATATACTATCGAGTAAACGAATTAAATGAATTGACAGAATTACCCTCCTCATCACCCTCTCTCATCCTTCGACATTGAGTCTTATGGCGAAATGCAGGACGAAGTGTGAAGGGAGGGGAATCCATGACGGAAGCCCGTCGGGAAAGTTCCCTCTCTTTGGGGGGAGAGGGTCAGGGTGAGGGGGAGCAAACTTATTTCTTATTCTTGTACTAATCTGAAATAGAAGTTTCATTGAGGAAATAGCATAATGTTGATCTTCGCTTCTTTTATCCAAGGGATCAAAAACGTTTGGTTGAATAAGTTTTTGATCGGGATAATGTTTCTCTTTAAACTCGGATTCTCTTTGATTCTACTTGCTCCCATCTACCTCATGTTCTCTGCAAGCTTCGGAACAAATGTGAAAGCTTCGAGCCTGTTGAAGAGTTTCGATTTTTCTTTACTCATCGATTTTGTTTATCATTGGAGACAAACGTTATCAATCTATTTTCTCTTGTTCTTTTTGGTTTTCTTTTTAGCCATCATGGTTTTTATCTTTTTGTCCGGTGGATTTTGGGGAATCTTAAGAGACCAGTCAAAGAAAGAGGAAAGAAATTTAAATATGGAAAGATTCTTCAGCTATTGCGCAAGATATTTTTGGGGAATGTTTAAAATAGCTTTGCTTTTGATTGTCTTTTACCTGATCGCCTTCCTTTTGTTTTTATTCTTTCTCTCCATTTTCGATTCGGTGGCTGGAAAAGGGAACTGGCTTGATATCACTTCTTGGCGAGCTGGTGTGAAGATTTCGGCCTTTGCATTTTTGTTTTTCTTGGTCAACATGATTGGGGATTATCTCAGAATATTCTGTGTTCAAAATTTTCAAGAACGATTTTCCGGATTTGTAAAGAGGGCATTTAGATTCTTATTGACAAATATATTTAAGACTTTAAGTTTATATTACCTTTTGAGTTTTGTGTTAGTTATGGCGATTCTAATCTTTGCTGGCTTGAACGAACTCATGGACGGGATACCAAAAACATTCTTTTACGTTTTGCTCCTCTTTTTTCTCCAACAGATTCTTAGCCTTTTCAGGTCTTTTTACAGATTAGTCTATTATTCTTCCCAAATGGTATTGGTGGACAAACTCTTAATGGAAAAGGAAACATTGTCTTAAATAAAGCTCGGAGAGGAGTTTTACAATTTGCAGCATTGAGAACAGAAAATTTATTGATTGCCAGGATATACGGTTTTTGATTTATTGAACTTACGCGCAGCAGAGGCTTTATGCCTCGGTGAGAGCCGTGAAGGCTCTGCTATATTGATCGATAGATTTCAAAATCAAATTTTATGAAAGGAGTGAAAAAATGGCTGACAAAGAGGAAGTGACCATTAAATGGTTAGGGCATAGCTGTTTTTTGATTTCATTGGATGATGTGGTGAAGATAGTCACCGACCCGTTTGACAATAGCGTGGGTTATCCCAAGCCTGATGTGACCGCAGATGTATGCTTGGTCTCTCATGATCACTTTGACCATAACTGTGTATCTGTGGTTAAGGGAAATCCTGAAGTGGTTAAAGGGACCGGAGAGAAGAAAGCAAAAGAGGTGAATTTCAAGGGGGTGGCTGCATTTCATGACGAAAAACAAGGAAGCCTTAGAGGAGAAAACACCATTTTCGTGTGGGAGTTGGGTGGAATGAGATTTGCCCATGTAGGAGATTTGGGAACCGAGCTTTCGCCGGACCAGATAAAAGAGATGGGTCAAGTCGACGTGCTTTTTGTTCCCACCGGCGGATACTACACCATTGACGCCGCAACGGCTGGCAAGGTGGTCTCCAGCTTAAATCCCAAAGTGGTCATACCCATGCATTACAAAACACCAGTTTTGGGACCAAACTTTCCCATCGCAGGAGTGGATGAATTTCTGAAAGGGAAAGAAAATGTAGTAAAGGTTGGCAAGAATTCCGTCTCCTTCAAAAAGGAGACCTTGCCTGAGAAAACCACCATATATGTCTTGGGATATTAATAAGAATCAGATGAAGGCTTAGCTTGAAAGATTTGAGGAGCGGCTTAAGAAGTGCGAAAACTTTTTTTGCGTAACCTTTCACCCAACACCTGATCAGGAGAACCCATGCCCCTTAAATTAGAAGATTTGAATTGGATGGAGTTCAAAGAATTGGTGCCAGAGAAGATCGATACCGTCATCCTTCCTGTCGGAACCATTGAAGCTCATGGAGTGACAAATTTGGGCACCGACGTTAGCATCCCGGTCTTTATCGGCGAAAAGATTGCAGATGATCTGAAAGCAATACTCGCTCCGCCCATCTATTATGGAATAACCAGAACCCTCTATTCTTATCCGGGTTCCCTTACCGTAAGCTCGCCAGTTTTTGAAAGCTATTTGACCGAAATAATGTTTTCTTTAGCGGACAAGGGCTTTTCGCGAATTTTGGTGATTAATGGTCATGGTGGTCATATAGACGAGTTAAGAGATGCGGCGATGAAAACTCACCGGGACAAAAACGCAAAGGTGGCGGTGATTCACTGGTGGATTTTGTGTGAAGAACTTACCAAGAAATTCTTTGGAGAAACTGGAGGACATGCTGGCTTGGATGAAAATGCTGCAGTCCTGGCGATCGATAGGGATTTGGTCAAAAAGAGAAGATACAAAAAGGATATGGCTTATCAACATAAAAGTGGCGTTTATTCTCTTCCCGGTCCAGGCTCCATCATCATTAACAAGAAGGGCGAAGGCTATCCGAATTTTGATGAGAAAAAAGCCAAGGCCTACATGAATAAGGTGGTCAAAAAGATAAAGGATGATATTTCGGAAATTTTTGAAAGGTGGGAGCAGATGAAATTGTAGGAGTGAGACTTGTCTCGCGCCAAGAGCTGAGGTAAAGTTCCATCTCCCCTGGGGGGAGAGGGTAAGGGTGAGGGGGTATCCTTATCTGCACCTGCCTGAGGATCTGATTCAAATAGGAGATTAAATATGAATGTCTTTGAAGCAATCAAAACCAGAAGAAGCATCAGAAGTTTTGATGAGAGACCAATTGAAGAAGAAAAGCTTTTGAGGGTTCTGGAGGCAGCAAGACTTGCACCCTCTGCTAAAAACCGCCAGGAGTGGAGATATGTGGTGGTCAAAGACAAGGAATTAAGGAAAAAGCTGGCGGTGGCGGCAAACAATCAATATTTCATTGCCGAAGCTCCGGTTATAATCGTGGGATGCGCCACTTTGGTCAACTATGTCTTGTCCTGCGGCCAGCCTGCTTATACCATCGATGTATCCATTTCCATGGATCATATCACCCTCCAGGCGGTAGAGGAAGGATTGGGAACTTGCTGGATTGGTTCCTTTAAAGAGGATGAGGTGAAAAGACTTTTGAATGTCCCCGAAGATATGAGGGTGGTGGAGCTTATGCCCTTAGGTTATCCCAAATTCCAACCTGAACCAAAGCCAAGAAAAGCACTGGATGAAATCGTCTCTTATGATCGGTGGCAATAAAACCCACCCCTTATTACCTCTCCTTTTTACGGTGCAAATCCCCCTTTGTGCGCCTTTGGCAAAGGGTGAATTCTAAATGATCCACCCTTCATAGAAGGGAGAATTTCAAATAATCCCGCTTTAAAAAAGGGGGATTATAAAAAATTCCTTCATCCAAGATGTCCGTTTTTCCTTGCACAAAAATTCATTGCAAGCGAACAATATTTGTGCATCGATTTTGAATTAGGGTCTAATCCAAAAACTTAAGTGATTACACTTATCTTGTTATTTTAAAGGTACTTACCTCAATGGTAAGTGGCTTTTTTTGTCGTGGCATATCAGTTGCTATAACAAAGATTGGGTATGATGAAAAAGATTGTTTCTTGTGAACAGGTGAGGAAAAAGCTCTGATGGCTTTAGTTAAAAAACAAAGCAACGATGTAAAGTCCTAAGCTTATGAATGTTGAGGTTGTGCTTTACGATAGCAGACAATGATTGTGGGCAAAGAAATTATAATCAAAAGCGTGACGGAATATGGAAAGTTTGTGTTACAGATCTCTCTTCTCTTTTTGATTGACTGCTTTTCATGAATTTGTTACATTGGACAAAAAGAGAAGGTAATCACTCAAAAAGAGGAGGGAGAGATGATTAAGAAAATAGGAAAACTGATAATGTTGAGTCTCTTAGCTCTCAGTTCTTCGAGTTTTGCGCAAGAAAAGGGAGAGGTGACAAGAGTAGTTCGATTTTCGCCGCTTCAGCCGCGCATATTAGTAGATTGTCCCACTGCGGGTCTCTTGCCCAGAGGAAGCTTCGATTTCAACTTGAGGATCTATGGGAATGGAGGGGTGCTTACCACCATAGATATCGGTTTGATGCGAAGATTTATGATCGGAATGTCCTTCGGAGGAGAAAATATCATCGGGGACGGAGATGCAGATTGGAATCCAAGAATAGAGTTCTTAGCCAAGTATAGATTGATCAATGAAAGTTATGCCCTACCCGCATTGGTGATAGGGTTTGATTCCCAAGGGACGGGATCGTTTGATGATAGCTTGGATAGATACGTCTACAAGTCAAAGGGTTTCTATGCGGTGATGAGCAAGAATTATCTGATGGCGGAAGTGCCTGTGGGATTCCACTTCGGCGCAAACTACAGCCTGGAGAATGACGATGATGACAAGGATATATCGTTATTCTTTGGCGCTGACATCCAAGCTACCGAAAACTTGGGCGTTGTAGCGGAATATGACTTAGCCACAAACGATGATGAATTTAAGGAGAGATACGGACAGGGCTATGGTTATCTGAATGCAGGAGTCCAGTGGTTTTTTTCCAATAAATTGCAGCTGACATTTCATTTCAAGAATATTCTCCTGAACCGAGAGGATATTTCGTCCTGGGGAAGAGAATTCAGGATAACCTATTTTGAAATGTTTTAAAAAAAGTAGCGTCCGACGTTTCTGTCGGACGAAAAAATCTTAATTAGTGAAAAAAATGACTCTTGACCACAAGTTTTTGGAAAAAATCGTGTCATAAAAATAGATGGATGTTTAAAAGAAAGGAAGATAATGTTTCCGATTAAATAGTTGCCGTCTGTCGAGGAGATGATGAAGATGAAAAATAGATTTATATGGCTGGGTATTTTGCTCATCATAGTCGGGGTATTTACCACCGGTTGTTATACCGTTCTGATGCATCCGCGGGTGCAGGGGGAAGAAGAGGAAAGGATAGAACACAGCGGAAGGTATTATCGGGAACATTGCACCGACTGTCATGGGGATTACCACAGCTACCCATATGGGTACTACTATGGATTCTATCCGGACTACTATTGGAGCAACCCTCGCTGGGGGCACTATTATGCTTATCCCTGGTGGTGGGATAGATATTGGTGGGATTACGACGACGATGCCGAATATATTCCCATAAGCGAAGAAAAGGCGGAAAGGAGGAGAGGTTTAGAACCTCCGTACGTTCCTCAGGGCGGAATCCCAGCATCCTTTATAAGCACACCTCCTTCAACAAGTGGGGATCAACCACTCCAGATAAGAGAGGAGGTAACCCCCCCACCCCCTAAAGAGCAAAAAAAGCAGGAGAAACCTGAAGACAAAAAAGCCGAAAGGCGAAGGAGATAATAGATATAACTTGACTGACAAAACCTTGCCCCAATTGAGGTGATTTGTATGACCAGAAGATTGATTTCAATAATCGCAGTTGCCTTTTACTTTATACTTCTCTCTTCTTTTGCGGCTAACTCTCAGAGTTTGGGAGTGGTGGATGAAGCTACGGCAGGTAATTTCTTCGGAGTGGGAGCAAGAGCCA
>SMTZ1_10001076_pt1 | contig 33977 bp, 34 predicted proteins | sample DeeMarSWOR136_30_FD_25667 | JGI IMG/M metagenome (IMG submission 25667) | reverse complement strand
TCTATGTCTGGATCTTCAACGTCCTCCTCTTCCGGGTCAAAGATACAGCGAATTTCTATTAAAGCGTCGATGGTACCGTCGGAGTTTATATCTACGTTCTCCATGAAAGAACCGGCGGCAGGGGTTGTCACCATGTTTCCGGTCAGCCAGGTAGAAGGGCTGTCCAGGGTATCGATGAGCGCGCCTTCAACGTGATAGAAGTCATTCACATAGGCTCTTTCATTGACGGAGATCAGAAACTCAGTCTCAGATGTCCTTGTGGCGGCAATACCGATAATTGTTAGAATCGCAACTATAATCAGGGCAGCCACAAGCACAGAGCCCTTCTCGGTAGTTATCCCATCTCTACGTGTTGCTTTCATGCGGCACCTCCTAGGCCATATCATAGACCTAGATTCCTGCAGCTTACCCTTGTTGTCAGAGTTCTGGTAAAGGGTTGGTATTGCGCGTCCCTCTGCTGGACAGTCATGGAGATTTCGACAGTCCTGATTTCCGAAGGATCAGGAGGCGGGTCACCCAGATCATTCCCGTCGCCATCCAGATAGGTAAATGACAGGGCACTGACATTATCGATCAGGGGCTGCCAGCTCTCGCTTGCAGTTCCCTCGTAGAGGCATCGACGGAGCTCGCCGGCATCATATGAATAGGTGATTCGCTCGAATTTATCGTCTGTGTCTCCGTCAGGAGGGCCAGGCTCGTCGCTACTTCCTATGGGAACATCCGATATGTCAGCAGTAAAGCGAATTCTCGTTCCTGAAGCGTCCTCTATTCCAGCGCCAGCAGTTCCGTACGGATCGAGTCCTGCCATCCGTATGTCCTCGACCATGAAACGAATGCCTGCCCTCACACTTTGCTGTGCGTTGGCCACCCTATCCTGAGTGCGGTAGGATCTATCGGAAGAAATAAACACGCCATAGATTGCCCCCAGGACAACACCGATGATAGCCATAACTATCAGGACCTCAGCAAGGGTAAAGCCATGGCTACTGAGACCCACTACCCTGCATGCCTTATGCCCCATTAGTTTCCGCCTCCTCTTGTAACAGTACTCAAAGCCACCAGCTGACTACTCCCCCCTTTTATCCATTTCACCGTTACGGTCACTATTCGTGAATAGGCACTGTTATCTGCGATATCCCAAGAACGAGTGAAGGTCCCGTCGTGTGCCTCTGTCTCGTCAATGGGATTATTCGGGTCGTCGTAATGTCCAGGAGCAAGTGCAGCTGAGTTTATATCCGCCCTCTTCAATGACTCGATCTGCATCTGGGCCAGTGAGGTGGCCTGTGTAACCTCGTTTCCCAATCGGTTTTTACGTATTGCGTTAACCTGCAGTGTAGCGACTGCTAAGATGCCAACTGCAAATATTGAGATCGCTATGAGTACCTCTAAAAGGGTAAAACCTGTTTTATCCACGGTATGCCTTTTCGTTCTATATATGGACATGATAATTTCTTCCCTAACCCACAGGTTCCCAGCTCGTCCCGCCGTCGCTGCTCGTCTCGATTCGGACACGGCCCAACATGTTGACCCTAATCCCCCTGTAATTATCCTTGGTATTTCTCATATAAAGGTGTCCTCCTGTTCCGTTGGGAAGTCCACGGGCGTCAAATCGGAAGTGCGGTACACCTCCAGCGAACCTGGCCTCGTACATGGTGACATGTGGATGGATTATTACAGTTTTGATAACAGCCTCTGAACCATTCAGGATCCAGTCTCCGGCGACCCCTCCATCGGCCCCGTTATCTACAAAGATTGTATATGTGTTGTTTGCTTCATCGAAGGTCAAGGCCACATTTGCGCCTTCCCTGATTGCCCTTTGCTTTGCCAGTTCCATATCTGACTTCAGATCCCTTACAGCCCCTCTGAGTCTGTAATCTGGTGCCCATGTCGAAAACCCGGGAATGGCAACAGCGGCCAATATGCCAAGTATGATGAGGGTAAGGAGGAGCTCAATTATGGTAAAGCCACCTTTTGTCCTCATTTGGAAACCCTACCTCCTCTGGGGGGAGCAAAACAGATATTACACAGCCCCGTCTTTTGCTTATCCGGGATACGGGGTTTATCAATATACTATTATAAAACAATTCGCCTTCGAAGGCAAAGGAATAAGTGAATTCTACTCAGGGATTGCTATAACGCCATGTATCAACCGCAAGGTAGCCTTGTGGCTCAAGCCCCCCTTGGGGTTGAGGGCTACCCTAGTTTATATTCCTTAATCTTGGAGATCAGCATGGGGCGGCTGATCTCAAGCATTTTGGCAGCCCTGGAGCGGTTGCCTCCCGTTAATTCCAGGGCCTTCCGAATTAGATCGCGTTCCAGACGTCTGGAGGCCTTCTTGATTGAGATGGTATCCTCCGGATGAGCGGACGCTGGAATGGCATGGTCTGAGGTTATTGAAGACGGAAGCTCAGCAGGCGTGATCCATCTGCCCTTGGCAAGTAAGATAGCCCTCTCAATAAGATTTTCCAGTTCCCTCACATTTCCAGGCCAGGAGTATGCCATAAGCAGCGGCATCGACTCAGAGGAGAGCCCCTCTATATTCTTGTTCAATTTCTTATTGAGAAGGTCGATAAAGTAGCCGATGAGAAGGGGGATGTCTCCCCGTCTATCTCTGAGCGGAGGGAGATGAATGGTCATGACATTGATACGGTAAAAGAGATCCTCACGGAATCTCCCCTCCGCAACCTCTTTCTGTAGATCTTTTGATGTAGCGGCGATGACCCTCACATCAATCTTCCTTGAACCGACACCCCCCAATGGAGTTATCTCTTCTTCCTGGAGCACGCGTAAGAGCTTCACCTGAAGCGATAAGGGCAGCTCTCCGATTTCGTCCAGGAAGATGCTCCCTCCGTCTGCCTCCTCAAAATGGCCTTTCTTATCCCTGACGGCATCGGTAAATGCGCCTTTCTTGTATCCGAACAATTCGCTTTCAAGCAGGGTGTCAGGAATACCACCGCAGTTTATGGAGACCATGGGCCCTGCAGCCCGGCCCCCATTATGGTGGATGGCTCTTGCAATCAACTCCTTTCCGGTGCCGCTTTCTCCGGTGATAAGCACGGTGGTCTTGTAGTCAGCCACCTTGCTGACAAGATCAAACACCCGGGCCATGGACTCGCTTCGGGCAACGATGTTTCCAAAAGAGTATTTTTGCTCGATTTTCCTTATCCTGTCCTGCAGCCTCAGGTTCTCCTCCTTGAGCCGCTCTCGTTCTTCGGCCTTTTTCAAGGATAAAAGGACCTCATCTGTCTTAAATGGTTTGCTGATATAGTCATAGGCCCCCAACTTCATAGCCTCAATTGCCGTATCTACTGTCCCATAGGCGGACATCATAATGACTGTGGCGTCGCTTAATCTGTCGGCAGCGGATTTTAGAAATGCCATCCCGTCCATTCTGGGCATCTTTATATCACAGAGGATAAAACGAAATGCCTCGCCTTCTATCGCTTCCAGGGCTTCCTGGCCGTCTGCCGCTGTCTTGACCTGATAACCTGATCTCCTCAAGAGCACTTCAAGCATATGTCTCATGTTGGCTTCGTCTTCGATAATGAGGATCCGCTTTGCTGTCATGACAATTCTCGCTGTAGTGAATCCTTACGGATTTTCATGGAGTGGAAGGATAACTGTCATTGTCGTGCCCTTTCCCTGTGTGCTCTTTACCTTTATAACTCCTCCCATATCCTCAACAATCCTCAAACTAACCGAAAGCCCCAGCCCTGTTCCCTTTCCAGGATCTTTTGTTGTGTGAAATGGATCAAAGATCCTGGTAAGGTCTTCAGGGGGGATCCCGGACCCATTGTCAGTAAAAGCTACCTGCACTGTTTTGCCACTTCCCCTCTTGCTCGGTTGAGCCTCTGATACCCCACCGGTTCTTATTGATAACCTCTTGGCCGGTGATCCGTCTCCTGTTTGATTGGCCTCCATAGCATCTATTGCATTCATTACTATATTCAGAAACACCTGTTTCAGTTTGTCAGGGTCAGCCAGGACAGTATCGCTGGTAGCCTGGTGATCCAGGGTGACCATAACGTCAGCCATCATTGGCTGAGGCTTTAGCATATCCAGCATATCGACGATAATACGATGAACCGGCACTGCCCTCACCTCTCCCTTTGAGGGCCTGGAAAAGTCAAGGAGATTTCTGATAGTCCTACTTATCCTGTCGATTTCCCTTTCAATGCGATTAATAAAGTCACTCCTTTCTTCTCTGTTCAGGTCATTGCCCTTAAGAAGGTCTAAATAGCCAAGGATAATCCCTATGGGGTTTCCGATTTCATGGGCAACTCCTGAGGCTAATCTCCCGACTGATGCCAATTTCTCCGATCTGATTATCTCTTCCTGGGCTTGTGTGAGTTCAAGATTGGCCTTTTCCAGGGAACTTATAGTCGCCTTCAATTCCACTTTATTATCCTCGAGGCGTCTCAACATCAAGCTCAGGGCCCTTGATAGTTTACCAAACTCGTTGTGTTCTGTATCGGGGGAAAGAAGAAACGTCTCTCCCCCTTTGAATTCCTCGGCCCTCCTGACAAGGCGGTTGATTGGCCTTATCACGGCCCTATAGATGAGATAAAAGCCAAGTAGTGCCAGAAACAAGGTGTTTAAGAGGATATAGGAGAGAAGGATCTTTTGGGATGTCTTGATAGTTGTGTACATGGGCTGTAAGGGTATCTTAACAGAGGCTGCGCCGACCATCTTCTTTTCATGCATAATGGGAGAGGCCAAGAACAGATCGCCTCTCTTTAGTGGTAAGATTCCCCAGGTTGTGCCAGGCATGGACACGGAGTTTTCTCCTTTTTGTAAGGACTCTCTGGCCAGGGCTAGCAATGTATTTCGTTTCTCCTCCCCTATCTCTGTTTCAAACAGTATTCTACCATAATTATCAACAATAACAGCTGAAGAACGGGGAACCCCGTACAATAACTGGTGGAGATGTTTATGGGAGGGGTATCCCTCCTGCGACTCACCCTGGGCTCGGCTTTCATAATTGGTCATCATATTCTGTGCAATAGCGCGCAGGAGTAGCAGTCCGCTTCTTGTCTCTGTCTTTAGCATGTCCCTTTCAGCAGTCCTTATCATAACGAAATCCAACAGTATCATGGCCACGAAAAGGATGATCATGAGGATTGTAAGGATCCCTGTCTTTAGGCTATATGCAGATAGTCTCATGGGGAAAGGTGTGGGATTACAATCTAATGTACCATGTTATGAGTTCTGGGCCAAAGAATATGTAGATAAGGGAGGAGAGGGCGAGAAAGGGACCGAAGGGTATCTTAGACCTGAGCCCTCTTTTGTTTATCAAGACACTGCCACCGCCAATCAACAACCCAATCAGGCTACTGGAAAAGAGCACAAAAGGTATTGCCTTCCATCCGAGCCATGCACCTACCATTGCAAGCAGTTTAATATCACCACCTCCCATCCCCTCCCGGCCAGTTACCCATTTGTATCCTATGGCCACCAGGAATAAAATACCGCCGCCGGTCAGGATCCCAAAAAGGGATTCACGCCAGGATATATTGGGAATAAAATAGGAGGCACCGATCCCACAGAAGATTCCTGGAATGGATATAACATCTGGTATTATTTGATAATCAAGATCAATAAACGTTATAGTAAGCAGGGCCGCGGCAAATAGCAAAAGGAGCAAAGACTGTGGTGTCAGACCATACCTTATATAAAGGGCCAGGCAGATTAGGCCGGATAACCCCTCCACGATTAGATAGCGGGCAGAGATACCCCCTTTGCAGTGCCTGCATTTTCCTCCGAGAAGGAGATAGCTTACAATGGGGATATTATCGTAAAATCTTATCGGCTGGCCGCAGTGGGGGCAATGAGATGAGGGGGATACAATTGATTGTCTTTTTGGTAATCTATAGATACAGACATTCAAAAAGCTTCCCAGTATGGAGCCGAGGAAAAAGACCGATAATGAAATCATGCTATTACCAATCAACCCAGATAATCCCCAACAAAGGCCCATAGACAACGTTGTCCAGATATGGGATCATATGAACCTTCTACGGTGGTCTCCTTGACAAATGATGCACCGGAGGTGATCGGGGAAGGCAAAGGGGAAATCAACTTTATCTAATTTGATATGCTAAATTCTCCGTTCCACCTGTACTGGAGTAGCCCGTAGTGGCGATCAATGCGGTTGATAATGGAATCAATAAGATCCTTGAACAGGAGATCCCATAGGATAGATCTCCTCTTCCTCTCAGGATAGACCAGCTTTACCTCTCCCTTGATATTAGCCATCGTCTTAGCTAGATCAACAGCGTCCCGGAAGTTGCCGAGACTATCAACTAGGCCAATTTTCTTCGCCTCTCTCCCTGAAAAGATTCGGCCATCAGCTATCTCAAGGACCTTTTCTCTGGGCATATCCCTTCCTTTAGCCACGGCAGTCACGAATTGGTTCCGGATATCCTCTAAGAGCCTTCTAAGCATCTCTCTTTCCCTATCCGTCATTTTTCGATTGAGAGCGCCAATATCCTTGAACTCACCGCTCTTGATCACCTGCATTTCTATACCGATCTTTTTGAGAAGTTCTTCAATCGTGATGAACTCCATAAGCACCCCGATACTGCCGGTAAGGGTTCCAGGGTTGGCAACTATTTTATCAGCCCCTGCTGCAATATAGTATGCACCTGAGGCAGTGAGGGATCCGAGGGAGGCAATCACCTTCTTCTCCTGTGTAGTGCGCCTTGTCTCACTGTATATCTCTTGGGAGGGACCTACGCCACCCCCGGGCGAATCTATCCTCAGGATTATGGCCTTAATTCCCTTATCCCTCCTAAACCTTATCAATTGCTCTATAATCGTATCTGCATCCTTGATTACGCCGTTTATGGGGATCACTCCTATTTTGTTACCAAATGAAAGGGAAGGTGTTAGATGAGAGAATGAGAGGACGATGGCCATTATGGTGCCAAAAAAGAGGATGGCTACACCCAGGATAAGAAGGACTAATGTGATGGGACGATCCTTTTGAAGCACGGGATCTCCTCACGAGGGGTTGTTGTCTTCTCCAGATTCTTTTTCCTCTTCCTGTGCATCCACTGAGTTGCCTGCCCGTGCGCCTTTCCCCTTATGCTCCTTTTTCTTAGCACCCAGGGCAGCATTGGCCTCCATCTTCTCCTTTATTAGCATGCCAAAACCAGAAGACGCCTGCTTCATGCTATTCGTGTAGGTGGTGTATATGTCTCTGAATTCCTGCTCCTGAAGCTTTTTTATGGAGAGACCGATCTTCCTTTCCTCCTTGGAAACATTTACGACAGCGGCTTCAACAAGGTCATCAATCTGGAACTTACCGAGAGGGGACTTGGGTTTGCCTTTGCTTATCTCCGATGAATGAATGAGGCCCTCGATGCCTTCCTCTAATTCTACGAATACACCGAAATCCGTTATATTGGTAACCTTTCCTGTAACCTTTGTGCCGATCTTGTATTTCTCGGGGATCTCCTCCCATGGGTCTTTAGTTAATTGCTTTATACCCAATGTGAAGCGTCCGTTGTCCTTATCTATGGACAGGACTTTTGCCTGGACTTCATCACCCTTCTTATACAGTTCAGAGGGATGCTTAATCTTCGTTGTCCATGAGATGTCCGAAATGTGAACAAGGCCGTCTATGTCCTCATCGATGCCGATAAATAGTCCAAAGTCGGTGATATTCTTTATCCGACCTTCAATGATCGTGCCCACCGGATATTTCTCCGCAATTATATCCCATGGATTCGGTTTCACCTGTTTCATGCCCAATGAGACCTTTCTGTTTTTGGTATCCACATCGAGCACTATCGCATCAACGATATCCCCAACGCTCGCTATCTGCGAAGGATGTTTGATCTTTCTCGTCCAGGACATCTCTGAGATATGAATCAGGCCTTCTATTCCTTCCTCTATCTCCAGAAATACGCCGTAGTCCGTAATGTTGGCTACCCTCCCTCTTGCCTTTGAGCCAACGGGGTACCTTTCATGGATGTCTATCCAGGGATCGGGTTTGAGTTGTTTGAGCCCCAGGGATACCCTATCCTTTTGCCTGTCATAGCTAATGACCTTGACTCTGAGCTCGTCACCTATCTGATACATCGTAGAGGGGTGGGCAACTCTTCCCCAAGACATGTCCGTTATGTGAAGGAGGCCATCTATACCGCCGAGATCTACAAACAGGCCATAGTCCGTGATGTTTTTAACTGTTCCCTTTAAAACTGATCCCTCCTTTATGAGCGAAAGGGTCTTGGCCTTCTGTTTCACCCTCTCGGCCTCGAGAATCGCCCTTCGAGATACAATTATATTATTTCGCCTTTTGCTATACTTCAGGATCTTAAGCTCGACCACCTGGCCTACTAAGGAGTCAAGGTCCCTGACAGGGTGAAGATCAATATGGGAGCCGGGCAGAAAGGCAGGAAGCCCTATATCCACTGAAAGGCCTCCTTTAACCTTGAAGAGTACCTTTCCCTGAATAGTACCATCGCTGTTGTACACATCCCTGATGTGATCCCATACCTTTATCTTCCTTGCCTTCTCCATGGAGAGGGATATGAGGCCCTCATCATCCTCTCTTCTTTCCAATACAACATCAACCTTATCTCCAAGCTTAGCCGTTATTTTTCCGTCCGAGTCCTTGAACTCTCTGATGGGGATTAGGCCTTCAGACTTATAACCAATATCCACTAGCACATGGTCCTCATCGATCCTGATAATCTCTCCTTTAACCAGCTCTCCCTCCTGAATTTCCCTCAGGCTCCGCTCATACATTTCTTCTATATTGATTTCCTCTGAATGCCCTCCCTGAGCGCTGCCATGGTCAGGAGAATCTTGCGTTGGTGATGCTCCCGGTTCCTCCCTTAAGCCCTTGTCTCCTCCTCTCGTTTTCTCGGTCTTTTCAACCATTGACCTTTAACCCCCTCATAAAGAATTTTATGCTGAAACATAAATTTCTAACATAGCAGGATTTTTACCAAAACTCAACCCGTTATTTTTTACCCAGCAATTAAACGCCCTATCTCATGAGTTTGAATCGCTCCATCCCGCATGGCTCAGTCATTATCGATCTTCATATCCCTCACTATTCTTTCAACAACCTCATTGGGAGTTAATTCGGTGGTATCGATTATCTTTGCATCTTTTGCCCGTCTCAGTGGGGAAAGGCACCGATTCATGTCCTGATAGTCTCTCTTGATCAGGTCCTCCCGTACGCTTTCCCTTGAGATAGGTTCTCCTCTACCCTGCCTCTCCAGAAATCTGCGATTGACCCTTACCTCCAATGATGCATCGAGATAGAATTTGTGCTGAGCCTCTGGAAACACAATTGTTCCCATGTCCCTCCCTTCTGCCACCAATGGACCCTGGGAGCCTATCTTTCTCTGAAGCCCGGTCATTGCCTTCCTAACACCATCGATTGCCGAGACAGTGGATGCCATTAAGTCTATGGCAGGTGCCCTGATAGCCTCGGTCACATCCTCTTCTCCCAGATACACCTTGATTGAATCGCCTTCGGGGGTAAGTGTGATATCCAGGCCATTACATAGTTTGGCTATCTCCTTTTCATCCTGCAACTCTATACCGGCCCTCCTGATAGCGAGCGCAACGGCCCGGTACATTGCCCCAGAGTCGAGATATTGATACTGTAGCTCCTTGGCCAGCAGGCGGCTCACCGTACTCTTTCCTGACCCTGTTGGTCCGTCTATGGCTACCAGGTGGCTCAATTTAGGAGAGGATCTTCTCCAGTGTCTTTATAAACCTCTCATTCTCTTCCGGCAGGCCTACGGTTATCCTGATATAATCGTTCAATCCGAAGCTTTCCATAGGCCGAACGATGACACCTTCTCGTAGCATGCGCCTATAGGTTTCTTCTGCACCAAGGGGTGTCTTGATCAGGAAGAAATTTGTCTGGGTCGTCAAGTACTCAAGACCTATCCGATCTAGCTGGGAATAGAGGGATTCAAGGCCATCCCTTATAACCGTGAGCGTTTCCTCTACAAACTCATCATCGTCAAGGGCGGCTAAGGCTCCAACCTGAGCGAGATAATTTGCATTAAAGGGTTGTCTGATACGATTCATACTCTCTATAATTAGCTCAGAGGCAAATCCATAACCAATCCTGAGCCCCGCCAATCCATATGCCTTTGAGAATGTTCGGAGGACTACTAAGAGGGGGTATGATTCTAGCAGTTCTGCTGCGCTTCCAACTTCTGGATCTGTTGCAAATTCAATGTAGGCCTCATCGAGGACAACTATCACATCTGAGGGAAGGGAATATAAGAAATCTGAGAGCTCCTCCTTTTTGAGGGCCTTTCCCGTCGGGTTATTGGGGTTATTTATGAAGATGATCTTGGTCTCGGGGGTCACTGCCCTGAGGATGGCTGGCAAGTCAATGGAGAAATCCCTCAAGGGCGCGGTGACTATCTTGCCTCCAAAACCTTCAACAACCTTTTCATACAGCAAGAACGTAGGTGTGGGAAGTATGACCTCCTCATCAGGTGAAAGGAAGGTATATACAACCAACCCTATTATCTCGTCCGATCCATTGCCCACGATAATCCTGCTCATTGGCAATCTGAACTTCTTTGCCAACTTCTGTCTCAAATCATAGCAACTCCCATCAGGGTACCTCTGGATGTTGTTTAGGTTTTCCTTAATGGCCATGATGGCCTTCGGTGAGGGGCCTAAGGGATTCTCGTTTGAAGCCAGTTTTATCGCGCCAACTATTCCCGATTCCCTCTGGAGTTCCTCTAGTGGTTTACCTGGTGGATAAGGGGTCAGGTTTTCAATGCTTTTCCTGACTAATCGTCTCATAGTGGGACTTCCTGTTTTCTATTCTCTATAAAGGAAACAGGAAGAAAAGTAAACCATGTTGGGTTTTGCACAGGGCATATTACTTAGGTCAGGAAAGGATCGTGCCTCGACTCTTGAAGAACTGCAAGGCATTTGGTCTTACTGCAATCAGTGGTGCACTTCGAGGGGGGCTAATGAAGAGGGGGTGAAGATCTGTTGGCACTAGGGGAGACTATTTCTTCTCATGCAGATAATACGCCATTCTCGTGGTCATAAGCACACAAGCGGTCGTATTTAAGATCACGTTTTTGAATGTTTCTGAAAGGTTATTGTATTCTCCTTGGAGGTTTCCCATATCGAGCGTATTTACCTTCAAATCCTTTGATGCCATCACCAAGGCAGAGCGAGGTTCATGGCCCATATCCATGAACGGCACATGTCCGAAGAAGTCGTTCTTCCCAAGGGTCAATAGAGCTACATAACCCTTTTTGCTCTGGCCAACCACGCACGACTCACCATCTGTTATGGTGAACGCTCCTTCCTTTGGGGAGCCCTTTTTCAAAATTACCTTTTTGCCTTCGGTCAATCCTTTCGTCTTGTTCTCCTTCATGAACAACTCTACAACCCTGTCGGTCACCTTTCTTAGCCTGCCATCCAGACTGAGAAGAAGCCCTTTGAAATCGGGTGATAGAGACGCATACTCCCTGGAAAGACGCTCAGTATCCAGCAGAGCCAGCCGAATGTCACCTGAAGCAGTTGCAGTAGCGCTTCGGCTATATGGGAGAAGTGACAGAGCGGTGAGAGTTCCCACAAAGCACCCGGCTCCAAGCCGGGCTACGGTCACTGGACCAGTGGGCGTTTCCCTGCTTATAGCCACCGTGCCTTCCAATATGACCCAAATCCACTTGCCATGTCCCCCTTGACTGACGATCCTCTCTCCGTCACGGTAATCCTCCTCCTCTAGGACATGAGAGTAATCCACAAATGGTCCTTTTGTGACCTGAAGGACCTCTTCGCCCCCCTGTTTGGCTCCACCATTTTCTACCACAGGTACCTCATCAAGGGAGGGGGGGCCCACCTTCTTGATCACCCCGTCGTCGACCATCTTTAGGGCATCGAGGACGATCTCCATTCGGCTCTGTTTGACCACATGCCCTATGTTGACCCCCTGTTCATTAAATTCGAATTTTCCCTCAGTCCATCCAAATAGGGCGTGGATAGCATCTATGCCCCGCAAGGAACCACTGGAGGCATTTACGGGGTTCCCGTTGACAAAATATATGAGCCCTGGGTTTGCGGCATATTGAGTCTTAAGGTGCAATGTTCCGGTGCAGTTGTTCCCGCCCAGTATCTGGAAGAGATCTGGCAGGCTAACAAAGCTCAGGGCTCCTGAAAGTACTAGTTTACCAGCCATGATAAATCCCCTACCTCGTCCATTCTAGTTCTCGCTGGAGATTGCGTAATGTGAGTACCAGGCATTTCTTCAGCGTGTCCCGTACACCCATGCCCCTCAAGGCACTTGCCTCAAAGCAAGGGGCCTTGAGCCGACTGTTAAGGTCCCTTTCCATAACGTCCACGGGCATGATAGGAATGCGCTGCCCGTCGAGATCTCGCTTGTTATATTGCATAACCAGCGGAATCTTGAATATATCCACATTCTGTGCTGCCAGGTTTTGCTGTAGATCCTTCAAAGACAACGCATTAGCCTTCCTGCGAACCTCAAGGGAATCGGCAACAAAGACCACGCCGTCAACATTCTTGAGAACCAGTCTCCTTGTGGAACCATATTTTGGCTGCCCGGGCACTGTGTAAAGCTGAACCTTGACATCACAACCCCTGATCTTGCCCAGACCCATGGGAAGGAAATCAAAGAAGAGGGTCCGATCTCCTTTGGTATTAATGGAGACCATATCGCTCATTGTGTATTGTTTGCCGGCCTTGAAGATGTATTCCAAATTGGTGGTCTTCCCGCCTCGGCCGGGGCCATAATAGACAATCTTGCATTCAATGACTCTATCTCTCGCATTGAAAACAGCCATCAAACCTACCACATGTGCACTGCAAGGCCCCTTCTTGAAAGGTAGAATTCAGAAATCGCATAGCTCGTAGTCACGCCTCATCTATTCTTATATCGAGTGTGTAATCCCCTTGCCTTGGCCCAGATGTTATCAGTGTCTTTCCAGAAACCATGCCGTTGCCATTGAATACAGCTATAAGTGAGTAGCATTCCAGATCTGGCAGCTGGAGTCCAGGCTCGAAGGCATCTATCAGATCCTTATGCCTCGCTGGAATGACCACACTGATAGTATTACCCGACTGAAAGCTCACCTGAAGGTCCACCCTTCGGCCCCTAAGGGGGCCGCTCTGCAATTGAAGGCCGACCGAAGATATGTCGAGGACCTCGTCTTCCTTTTTCTCAGTTCTAGCCCTTTCATGAGGTGCTCCAGGCACCTGTGGAAGGTCAGCTTCAATGTCCCTCTTCTCGAAGATATCCTCAAGAAAGTCTCGTAGGTATTTCAGATCCCCCTTCGAGAATCCTTTGTGAGACACCCATCGTTCGAATTGAGCAATCGCTACCCTTGGTGAAGAGAAGTTCAGGTGACACCTAAGGATGTTCTTGGCCGCCTCAAGAGGCAGTGTATCTTGGTTTAGTAGCCTTTCAAATTCTGCCACGGCCTTCTCATACTGACCGAATTTGGCCAGGGCTATAGCTCCTTCCATGGCGGCTGTGTCTGCATTTCTCGAGAACGAGAATAATTTCTGAATCAGATTTTGTACCTCTTCGGACAGCTCGGGTCTGTCTGTTTCTCGTTCAGTCTCAGCCAGATCTTCCTCCACAGTGCGGATCCTTTTCCTGACGGCATCTATTAGTTTCTTATGCTTGGAAAACCGTTCGTGGTTCTGAACGAACTGGAGGATCTCCTGGTATCTTTCCATGGAAGCCTCTAAAAGACCCTGAGATCGGTAAAGTTCCGCCTGCCTTATCAAAGACATTACATGTTCTTTATCGGACATTTGAGCCCTTTGAGCCCCTCATCGGGTCGAAGCCCTCACACTGTTCTTTCTTGGTCCTCAAATATTGTGATATATTGCCGTAAGAACCGCCGTGTGTGTTCATTCATCTCCATGAACTCAATTCCAGATTCAAACTTTCCGTCCTCGCGTTCCCTGTGATGGGCAATATGTCCCTTGAAATGCACGAGGTCATCTTCCATGCCTATAGTCAGACGCACAATATACTGCGGATCAAGGGGAACATGCGTCTCCAGCAGGATTCCGCCCTCACTCACATTCAAGGTCCTTCCCATCCCCTGTATTATTTCATTGTTATTTTCATCGAGACAGATGTAAGCCAACAGGTTAGGCGAGTCTACCCTTTGGCTTTTTCTTCGCTCATCTGTGCCCATACGCTTCACCTTATAGGGCTGACATGCATTTTCAAGAGGTCCAGGAGTCCACGTACGACTTATGCGCTATATAACGGATTTTTCAGAGTATAATCGCCCAGAAAGCCCTACCCTAGACCAAGCCACCGTATACACTCACATAAAACCACTTTATCAAAACCAGGAGCCTTGGGGTCACAGCTCGATGAGCGATTTAACTCTTTCAACGCGTTATTTAAGTGTCTCGTCCTGCATTACCCGGGACTTCGTGATGTCTACACGGTTATGGACCAGTGGGTTAAGGCGCAAAAAGGCCACTCAACGGAAAAGCAAATTCTATGCCAGAGCTACCGGCTACATCTGTGGGTCACATTTGGTCAGGAAAACCTAGGGGCTGCTCAAGGCTAAGCGGAGACTTTAACTTTGAATGCTCGTTGCACCTTTTCTACCGCATCCTCTGCACGAAGGCCCAGACTCTAGCAGCGCGAATAGCGGCGAGGGCGTTCACTGAAAAGGCAGGATGCCCTGCACTTCCACCTCGACCACATCCACGGGTTTCATGGGCGCAATTCCCTCAGGCGTGCCTGTGCTGACTATATCACCAGGACAAAGCGTCATGACCTTCGACAGATAGTGCAGGATATACTGGATGCTGAAGAGAGAATTCCTAGTGGTGTCATGCTGCATCACTTGGCCGTTCAGGTATGTCTTTAAGTCCAGGTCGTTTGGGTTGACGTCGGTGAGCAACGGGGGGATAGATAATGGGCCCTTCATGCCCGATAAGGCAGGAAGGAGGCTTCAGGAAAAAAACCGGTTCATCTGGAAATTGTTCGTCGATTTCCTCAATGAGTCCCCTGTAGTTATGCGCAACGCAGACGATCTTTGTCGGGACTGTGGGTGGAAGTAACTTCACATCGCGCAGGGGATAATGGATTCTGGTTTCCTTGTAGGTATCAAAGAGAGAACCGTCGAGCTTGATTATTTCCTCGTCTTTCACAATTCCAAAGGAAGGAGTGCCCTCGTGATCAAAACGTGCGAATTTCATGAAAGGCTCCTCGGCGATGGCACTATCTGAGCCCGAGGAGTGCCTCGAGCCTGGGATCGCGCTTCCATACCGCGAAATTATAGAACCCCAACTGCTCACCTGTGGTCAGCTTGCCCGATGCAACAGCTACCACCTCATCGAATATTCTCTTCCCTACGCTCTCTATTGAGTCCTTTCCCTCCATAATAGTGCTGGCATTCACATCCATGTCTTCACTCATTCGTGCCCAGGTCTCTGGGTTTCCAGTTACCTTTACCAGAGGGCAGATCGCGTGCCCGAAGCTACCACCTGTCCCCGTGGCGAAGACGATTATATGCACACCGGCTGCTGCCATGGAGGTCATGGCGTGGAGTTCGACGTGTATTCCCTCCTGCAGATAGAGACCCCCTCCGGGCGGTACGGTCTCAAGGTCGTCCTCCCTGTTCCTGAGTACCCCCTTGATAGCTCGATGTCCGCTCTTATGTACGGCGCCCAGGGATTTCTCTTCGAGTGTTGTAAGTCCGCCTTGAATGTTTCCCGCACACATGAAGTCTACACTAGCACCGGGGACAGTCCAGCGCTTCTCCTCGTCGCCGATCCATCTCAGGATTTGCTGCTTGGCCGCTTCGTTTACAGCGCGCGCAGCCAGTGTTTCCTCAGCTCCTATGGCCTCTATGGGTTCAATCATCACGACGGAGGCACCTGTATCTATTAGCATGTCTGACATTATGCCTATGGCAGGGTTGGCAGCAATGCCACTGGTGGTATCAGAGCCACCGCACTTCACACCGACGACCAGCCTGCTAAGATCGCATGGCTTTCGCTGCTGCTTCTTGGCCTTGTCCGCCATATCCCTCACCATTCGATTCCCCTGCGCGATGGCCCTGCGCGTGCTTCCGACCCCTTGGATATTTACCACCTCCACCGGTTTTCCCGCCTTGGCGATCTCCTCTCCCAGCGGTTCGGGCTGCAGGCCTTCGCATCCCATGGCGACCAGTAATGTGCCGGCTACGTTGGGGTTTTTGGCCACCCCCACCAGTGTGGGCACTGTCTCCATAGCGATACACCCGTGATACTGGGTAACCGGTACAGCACCCTCTATTCCCCCTGCCATTTGACGCGCCGCTGGTTCGCCGCAGTCGCAAACCGCCATCACCAGCACCGTGTTGCGGACTCCAACGAGATTGTTGGGTCTCTCAAAACCTCGAAATTCCATCAGCCCTTCTCCCTTCCTGGGTATTTCAAACCCAGCATGTGTTCGGTTAAGGGGAGTCTGTCACTCCTGACATTATGTATGTGTACGTAATCTCCAACCGAGATATCCTTTGAGGCTTTGCCGATGGCGGCTCCATACTTTGTTACGACGGCACCCTCCGGTAGGTTCGTGAGTGCGATCTTGTGGCCCAAGGGCAGGGCATCCCTTGCAGTTACACGTTGGATTATCTCCCGGTTTGATGAGATTACCTCCACCTCATCACCTGCAGCAAGGCCTACGAGGGCAGTAGCCACATTGTCCTTTTCATCCATCCTAATGGCTTTTTTCATATGCTCACCTCCTTTTCCGGGTTTACCCGAAGGTCAATTCAACGGTGCCGAGGGAGCCAAAATCGGCGCGGATTTCATCACCCGCTTGCCCGAGGTACATTTCCGTGCAGGTGCCCGTGCTTATGAGATCACCGGCCTTCAATCCACTGCCGAGCCTGCACAACATATTCGCAAGCCAGGTCAGTGCATTAAGGGGGTGGCCCATGATTACATTGCCTCGACCAGTACCGACCCTTTTGCCGTTGATCACCAAGGCCACCTCGTGTGTGGCAAGATCGTATGCCCTCCAGCCAGGATACGCTTCACCCCGGACCCAGGCCCCATTACATCCATTGTCAGCAATCAGAGAGGGTCCGTCCACGACGGTCCATTCGGTGTAGCGGCTGTCGGCAATTTCGATTGCCGGAAGGATTGCTCCGACTGCGGCGGCGACTGTCTCGCTATCGTATGGCACACGTGAACCCGGGAGATCGTCCGCCATCTCGAAGGCAAACTCGGGCTCAACAACGCGCATGAAGAAATCGTTTGGATCCATACGGGCGGGGCTCATGTGCACGAATGATGAGAGAAGGCGTCCGTAGAAGGGCTCATTGAGGGTGAGGAGCTCCTGGGCGGACTTACTCGTACAGGCAATCTTGTAGCCGACCGGGCGACCACCGTAGTTCGCAAGGAGCCTTTGTACCAGCATGTCCTGCACGGCATACCCCTCTGGAGGTGTCAGCGGGCGGCACTCCTCCGGCAGGCAACTCCGAGTGCGCTTGGTAAATCTTGCCTGGGCCAGCAAATCTGCTGCTCTTCCTGCCTTATCTACTGAATAAACCTCATACTTAGACTTTTCTTGGATCATAGCATGAAGGGAAACGCGTAATCGCAGACTGAACCGATAGCGTTCGCCTGTTGCGGGAGGAAGTATAGGGAATTGATGGTTAGTGATCAAGTAAAAACAGCCCCCGTGATGTTGTGATCAGATACATTATCTCACAATCATCACAGGGACACGATAGAGGCCCACCATATATCACATCTTTATGCCCGGCGATGAAGAGAGCTTCAAGGCCTGATCGAGAGCTTCCCTGTCTTGAGAGTGGCTGCAGAGCAAGTTTTTGACTTTTTTGCGGGGATAAAGAGGCAAGGATGCAGGTTTTGCGTGCCGAGCAGTTGGAAGGGGTCGTTAGAGGTAAGCATTGGTCAGCGGAACCGCACGGCCTAGTGGTCGACCAGCTCCAGAACCTTGTCTACTGGTACCACAACTGAGTAGCCCGAATTGCTGAATCTGAAAAACGGGCGCCTGGTCCTGAAATCGATCGACTCCTCATAGAAGGGAACAAACTCGGACACCAGGCCGATGAGAGAAAATCGCCTCCGAAAGCCTAGTAGCTGCTCGACTTCAAAGACAGGACCTCCACTGTTTCCGGGGTAGCTAGGACAATCCAGGACGATGGTCTGGTTTTCGTTATTCTTTCCGGCGATGACTCCCTTCCTCAGTAGTGGCTTCCATATATCTAGTTGAGGTTTCTCAGTGACACCTAACGAAGATGGGTATCCGAACAGAATTGCATCATTTCCGATGTAAACGGATCTGAAGTGCTTGATGTCACCTCCATCCGCTATCATGAGCCCTGCATAACTCCTTACATTTACCCCTTCAGCGAATACGGTCTGCAGATGCCCCATTGCCCCATTTCTTCGACCGATTTGCACAGCCACAACATCATGGGATTGGTGAGATTTCACTCTACCCTTTCCCGAGAGCAGGTCCACATTGACCTCCAGCTCATTAGTGCTGAGCTCAGTGATATCAGGCCGATACGAAGTCAGGCTGATGGTTTTCCCTCTCAGAGCCCATTGCTTCGGTTCTCGTTCAGCATCCTCGAAAAGGATATGCCTGGCCGTTACTAAATAGACGGACTCTTTGGTACTGAAGTAAAACCCACTCCCAATAGGCTTATCCTCCAGTGAAATCAAAACCGGGTAAGCCAGGGTTTCTAATGGAATGGCCCTCCGAGCTAATGCCTCTCCGTTAAGGAGGGTTAGGCCGAAGGCCAAAAACACGAGGATGACCTTTAACCTGAAGGAGGAATGTTCCATTTCCGGTTGATGTGCTCGATAATTTAGATGCGTAAACGGGATACCCTGCCCGAGAGAATAGCAGAAAACCCATAGGAACTCACATCCTGCCAGGGGAGTCTAGGACATTGATTGTTATTGATCAAGTGAAAATGACTCGCCGGCTTTGGAGTTGCGGATTTCCGATCCAATGCACAAAGGGAACCAAAGGGGCTCGGTCCAGATGCCCATCTCGAGCATGGCAGATTTGGGCAATTATAGTCCCGTTGCAAATATTGTTGAATCGAAGGGATTTTGAAAGGAGAGGAGCTGACACTGGTTATGGGAGGATCATCTTTTTCTCTTGACCTTTTGAGAGGGCTGTTTGGGGCGTCCGGGGTGATGGCAATATACGATGCCTTCCCGTTCAAGATCGGCGATCTCAGCATCCGAGTACCCCGCCTCCTTTAAGATCTCCTCTGTCTGAGCGCCGAGAGGCTGAGGCGGAAGGCGTATGTGGGCTGCCTCGCCGTCATACCGGATGGGATGCGCGACCAGCCTAATTGGAGTGCCTGTCGCCCCTGGGATGGTGACGAAACAGCTATTGTGGTGGACCTGCGGGTCGTCGGCTACCGCCGCATAGTCGTTAACCGGGGTATGCCAGATATTGTGCAGATTGAGAATCGGTGACCACTCTGCTGTGGACTTGGTAGCCAGGACCTTCGCCACGCAGGCAGCGATCTCCTCTCGCTTCACGTAGCTATCAGCTTCGTCATAGGCTGACACATCAGGCGATGAGAGGGCCTCGCCCAGGCTCTTGAGGCTGGCCATGGAGATGGCAAGGTGTCCATCAGTCGTGGCATAGATCCCGTGCGGCGCGGCATAATGCCAACCTGCAATCCACTTGGGTGGTACTGTGGACTCCGGTCGTGGACCGTTAAGGTAGCAAGTGAGGGTCTCCATCTGGAGGTCGATGGCCGCTGACAACAGGCTGACATCGACCCGGCACCCCTGGCCTGTGAGTGTCCGGCGAAATAGCGCCACGACGATACCGAGGGCCAACAGCGCGGCCCCATGGTGGTCCACCGCCGACACGCCGACAGGCCTCGGCCCGGTCTCGGTGGTCCCAGTTATGGTCGCCAGGCCGGACATGGCCTGGACAAGGAGGTCCTGTCCAGGACGATTGACGTAGGGGCCATCGGGGCCGTAGCCAGTAGCCGCGCCGTAGATCAGGCTAGGGTTTTCCTTCTTCAGGACCTCGTAGCTGAGGCCGAGTTTATCGAGGACCCCGGGCCGGTAGTTGGTTGCAACAACGTCGGCTGAGGCGATGATTCTGCGCGCGATCTCCAGCCCCTTGGGTGATTTGAGGTCAATGGCGATGCTTCGCTTGTTGCGGTCAACCGAGAGGAACAGGACGCTCTGCCCATCCACCATCTTGTTGTCCGCCCCGCCCCAGCCGCGCTGCCAGGAACCACGGAGAGGCTCGATAGCGATAACATCAGCGCCGAGGTCGGCGAGAATCTGGAGCCCCATCGGCCCGAACAGGAAGTGAGTGAAGCTGACGATTCGAACACCCTTCAGGAGATCGACCATGATTCCCCTCACTGCCAACAAAAGACCAGCACCGGCGTGGAATATAGGGAAGTTGGGCTTTCTTGTCAACGCCTAACCTCTCTCATCATGTTCATGGGAGAGGTTTGGTCTGAGAGAGCAGGCGTCAATCACCCGTATGGTTGGGTTTCCAAAACAACAAGCGATCCGGGCCACCGCGGCTTGAGAGGTAGAGGTCAATGTGGTTATCGCCATTGAAATCCGCGACCTCAATATCAAAACCGTTGCCAGTTACTCCACTGGGAAATACAGCCGAGGTGGATTCCTCGAAAATACCTTGGCCATTGTTCAGGTATACTCTATATGGTGCATGAAAGCGTCTGCCAGTGATGTCATCGAGGTTGGCCGTAAGGATATCAAGATCGCGGTCGCCGTCAACATCTACGAAGTCGCCGTCAAAGGAGCTATCCCGATCTTCGGGCAGTCGCTCCCGGGTCTCATCCCTGAAAAAGCCACCTCCCCTGTTGATCAACAGCCGATTCCGGGGAACTGCCTGTGCCACAAAGAGCCTCACATTGGCAAACAGGATGTCCAGGTCGCCATCCCCGTCCACATCCCCGAAATCCGCCTCGCGTGTCTCTTCAGCAGCTTGTGATGGTGGCAGCCGTTCTTCGGAGGCGTCCACAAAAAATCCGTCACCATGGTTGAGCAACAGGCGATTGCCATCCTCATTTCCCACCAACAGGTCTAAATCGCCATCCCCGTCCACATCTCCGAGTTCGATGTCTTGGGTGACGTCTGAGACCACTGGGAGGCGCTGCGCAGTCTCGTCAGTAAAGAACGCGTTGCCGTTGTTGATGAGGATGACGTTCTGGCCATTGTTGCCGATAAGGATGTCTTGGTCGCCATCGATGTCGATATCTGCAACGAACACGGCATTGGATATGCCCATTACTGGCAGCCGTTCACCTGCTTCCGTAAAGAAGCCCTCGCCGTTGTTCAAATACAGTTCGTTTACCTGGTCATCTTCGCTTACAATCATAATGTCCGGGTCTCCATCCCCGTCCAAGTCCCCGATGCCCACATCCTCGCTGTCGTGGTTGGCCTGCGGCAGTCGTTGAGCACTTACGTTGGTGAAATGTCCCACTCCATCGTTCAACAGGAGAATATTCGGGCGATATTCGTTGGCAATGACCACATCGAGGTCGCCATCGCCATCCACGTCCACAGGCCTTGCATCCATGCTAAAGCCCTGAAGGTCGGATGTGGGCAGATGAGTATTAGTGACGTCGACAAAGAGTGTCCCATCAATGCTCTGTGCTGTTTTTACAGGCGTGGGTATGGGTGCAAGCTGGCGAGTACCACATGCACTTAAGAGTAGTAAGATCAGGGTTAAGGGAACCAGTTGTGTCAAGGGAAGGGGGGCGTTGGTTCTAAGACAAATTACTCGCACATACCGAAACATAATAATTGCACCATAGCCGCGCCCAGGGATTCGACCAAACAATAGGATGCTATCACGTTCGGAGAAAAGGCATCAAGTGAATAAGGGTATTTTGGGAGAGACCGCATCGAGGTGATTTCGTGACCCTTAAGTTGCTTCAGAGCCAACGTCGCCTTTTTCCACAGGGTATCTGAATCTTATTGCTTCGGCGAGTACGAGGGGCTTGCGTCTATTGGTTTGATTTTACTGGTAGTCCGCCTCCGGCGGAAGAGCTGGAGGCTCCTGAACTATTGAAGGATCTTCAGGATCTGGTTGAGTTCTTCCTTGATTTCCCTTAAAAGGGTAGTCGGTTGCATAAAGTGGGTTTTTTTTGCGGCCTTGAGCCTCCTCCTTGCGCCTTCCACTGTCAGTTTCTCTTCATAGAGGAGCCTTTTTATCTCTCCGATAGTCTCAATATCCTCGCGTTGATAGATCCTCTGCCTTGAATCCGCCCTTTTGGGCCGAAGGGTGGGGAACTCCGTCTCCCAGTAACGGAGGACATAGGGCCTTACCCCAATGATCCGGCTTACCTCACCGATCCTGAAGAAACGTTTGTTATCAGGGATTTCCATTTGTTGGCCCCTCCCTCAGTCTTCCGCCTGTGCGCCGGCGAATCTCCTCTATGATCCCCTCGTGAATCCTGTTTACCTCCTCGTCTGTCAATGTCCTTTGCCTTGATCTGTAGTCAATCCTTATGGCCAAGGCCTTTTCGTTTTTCCCAATGCCCTTGCCTTGGTAGAAATCGAAAATATTAACGGATTCTATTAGTTCTTTCCCCAGCCCCTTTACAATATCCAGAAGCGTTGCTGTCTCTATAGAGCGGTTAACGACGATAGAGATATCCCTTCTGACTGAGGGGAATTTTGCGAGGGGCTTGAATTCTCTGACCGATTTAACGAAGGGTGAAAGGGCCTCGATGTCGAGCTCCAACAAATAGGCATCCCTTTGGACTTCGTACCCCTCCATAGTGTTTCTTGAAACCTTACCAATTGACCCAATCTCAGAAGCAGAGTAAAAGATTCCCGCATATTCATCGGGGTCAAGTCCTTCTTTCGGGCCATTTCTTTTGAACTCAGATTCTTCAATTCCAAGCACTTCCAGGATATCTTCAGCTATACCTTTGATATCAAAAAAATCAACCTCCCGCGCCGCCTGATACCACTCTTGACTGGAAACCATTCCACTGATAAGTGCAGCGAGCACTTGTTTTTCCCGAGGTAATTCTCCATCCCCCTTCAGGTAAATCTTTCCCCATTCAAAGATCCGCATGTCGTTCTGTCCCCGCAACGAATTTAGGCGAGCCGTAGAGAGGAGTCCGGGAATAAGGGAGGTTCTCATCACAGATTGGTCTCGAGACAGGGGATTTCGGAGTCTTACAAAAGATCGCAAATGACTGTGTCCTTGTACTCCCAGTATTTCAGCAGATTGCGGGGAAATAAAGCTATAGGTAACAATTTCTAAAAAACCCATGCCAACCAACAAGCTCTTAATTCGATCTCTCAGGGCGAGCTCAGGTGTGTCCTCTTCAGTTGACCTGATGGCTGGAAGGGTAACCGGTATGTTATCATACCCGATGAGCCGTGCGACCTCCTCAATGAGGTCGGCCTCCCTGGTTATATCCACCCTGAATGACGGTGGCCTCACCTCCAGGTGGCTCTGATCAAGTTCCGTCACTGTCATACCAAGTGAGGAGAGGTGGTGAATTATCTCCTTTGTTCCGATATTGGTGCCTAGAACCTCGTTGGTCCTGTCCACACGCAACGTAATCTTCGGAGCAGACCATGGCCCTGGGTAACAATCTATGATCCCCTTGGCAATACTGCCTCCAGCGAGTTGCGCAATAAGCATAAGTGATCTCCGCAGTGCCCGGTCAACTCCACCGATATCAATACCCCGTTCAAAGCGATATGATGCCTCCGTGCTGAGGGAAAGCCTCTTTGAGGCCCGGCGGATCATAAGGGGATCAAAGTACGCACTTTCCACCAATACCGTAGTGGAGTCTGGGCTTATTTCCGAGTTAAGACCCCCCATTATCCCGGCTAAGGCCACTGCCCGTTCTCCGTCACATATCATCAAGGTCTGATCATCGAGTTCCCTCAGCTGTCCATCTAAGGTGGTAAAGGCCTGGCCGTTTTCTGCCCTTTTTACCACTATCTTTCGGCCTATTAACCGGTGGTAGTCAAATGCATGCAGTGGTTGCCCAAGCTCCATAAGCACGTAGTTGGTTATATCGACTACATTATTGATAGCCCTGATTCCCGACATATGCAGCCTGTACCTCACCCAAAATGGGGAAGGGCCAATTTTCACCTGATCCACGAGACCAGCTGTGTATCGAGGGCAGCCATGGGTGTCGAGTACGGTCACTGAAGCCAGGTCTTCTATAGGGGCAGCACTCTCCTCGATGTGTACCTCCGGCATTGTAGTCGTCTTATTGGTCAATGCAGCTATCTCTCGGGCGATACCCAGCACAGATGCACAGTCGATGCGGTTGGGAGTAAGGGTGACCTCGAGTACCCAGTCTTCCAGATCCATGGCTTCGGAAAGGGATTGGCCAGGAGTGAGATCGTCTGGGAGGATCATAATGCCACTATGGTCATCTGTGAGACCCATTTCATCCTCGGCTAAGAGCATTCCGTGAGATACCTCCCCCCTTATCCTGCTCTCTTTGATGGGCGTGCCATCGGGAAGTCTCGTCCCTGGCAGTGCCAGGGGCACGAGATCGCCCTTGCTGATGTTAAGGGCACCACAGACCACGGATACCTCTTGCCTTCCAGTTGCTAACTGACAGATCGACAGTCTATCGGCGCGGGGGTGGGGCTTAATATCCAAGATTCGGGATACCGTGACATCACTGAGGTTTTGACCCTTACGCTCAAGGCCTTCAACCTCAAGGCCCGCCATGGTGAGCACTTCTGCCACCTCAGCTGGTGTCTGATGAATATCTACAAATTCCTTTAGCCAATTAAGGCCAACCCTCATTTTTTAGCCTTTAGAAGATTATTGCATACCTAATGGCTTTTCAGAGAAATGAGAAATGACAAAACCCCAATGACTAAACGTCAAAGACCTAAAACTGCCGCAGGAATCTGATGTCGTTTTCAAAAAAGAGCCTGATGTCATCCACGCCAGATTTAAGCATGGCAATCCTTTCAACCCCCATACCGAAGGCAAAACCAGAAATGTCCTCCGGATCATACCCGACGATCTTGAAGACCTCTGGATCTACCATGCCAGAGCCAAGGATCTCGAGCCAGCCAGTATAAGAGCAGGTCCGACACCCCTCTCCCTTACATATGACACATTGAATATCAACCTCTGCACTGGGTTCAGTAAAAGGGAAGAAGCCCGGCCTAAACCGAAGCTTGGTATCAGGGTCGAACATCTGATGCACAAAAATAGTAAGTGTCCCCTTAAGATCGCCAAAGGAAACCCCTTTATCTACTAAGAGGCCTTCCACTTGGTGGAACATAGGGGTATGGCTGATATCTGAATCTGGGCGGTAGACCTTTCCGGGAGCCACTATGCTCACAGGGGGCAACTGTTTTTCCATTACCCTGATCTGCATTGGTGAGGTATGGGTTCTCAGGACAACGTTATCGGAGATGTAGAAAGTATCCTGCATATCCCTTGCCGGATGATCCTTTGGCATGTTGAGGGCCTCGAAGTTGTAGTAATCGAGTTCGACCTCGGGGCCCTCAACCACTGCAAATCCCAATCTCGAGAAGATGGCACATATCTGTTCGGTTGTTTGGGTAATAGGGTGCCAGTGGCCTCGTGGGGTCCGTCTACCTGGGAGGGTCACATCAAGAAATGATGCGCCCTCCTCTCTGGTGGAAAGAGAATCTAGTTTTGATTGGAATTCTCTGGATAGTTCCTCTTTTACCTGGTTGGCAAGCTTGCCTATAGGAGGTCTTTCCCCTTTCGATAATTCTGGCAACCTCTTTAACAGAAGGGTAAGGTGACCTCTTCTGCCAAGGTACCGCTTCCTCCATTCTTCTAATTGAGGGTTTTCAGTAACGGATTTGAGCTCTTCTAGGGCCCTGTTTCTTAATTCAAGGAGTTCATCCTTCAATTTAAATTCTCCCATCGGATATATCAGCTTACCATACTGGCTATCTCTGAGAAGGCCTTGGGGTCGCTGACGGCCATCTCGGCCAAGACTTTTCTGTCTAAGACTATACGTGCCTTTTTGAGCCCGCTGATCAATTTGCTATAGGTAAGGCCATTTTCTCTGGCAGCTGCATTGATCCTGACTATCCAGAGCCTCCTAAAGTCGCCCTTTCTCTTTTTCCTGTCCCTGTACGCGTATTGCCTGGACCTCATTACGGCTACAGTAGCGGTCTTCAAGAGCTTACCCCTACCGCCCCTGTACCCTTTAGCCTCCTTAAGGACCTTTTTCCTTCTCCTTCTGGATTGCGGCGCATTTGTTACTCTCGCCATAGCTTATACCTCATAGCAGTTTATGGTAATGTCAATAGTTGGTCCTCCTCCTATTCCCAAATGCTCACTACCTTTTGCCTTCAATGGACCCGCCCACGACGGAACAACTATCACCTGAGGCTAACTTATTTACGGTAAGTGAGTAAGGAGAGAAGAGCATCAATGATAGGGAAGCAACCGTGCCACCTTCTTTATATCAGTCTTGTCGATTAGAGTAGATTTTCTGAGATTTCTTTTCCTCTTAGATGACTTTTTCCCCATGATGTGGCTTGCGAAGGCCTTGCCTCTGAGCAGCTTTCCGCCACCCGTCCTCTTAAACCTCTTTAGAGCCCCCTTTCTGGTCTTTATCTTGGGCACGATGGGTTACCTCTATTTTGGCACAATGAGCATGGACATATATTTTTCTTGCAGCTTAGGGGGCACCTCTACAACCCCAATGTCTTTGATCTTCTCTATAATCTCTTGCAACAGGTTTACATCATGTTCTGCAGTAAGGGGCCTGAGTTTGATCTCCTTGAGGTGACTTGACCTGGATTTCCCCTTTTCTCTTTTGGCCTTCTCGTACCTCAGCTTACCGTAATCCATGATGCGGCAGACAGGAGGGTCTGCATTTGGGGCTACCTCAACCAGGTCAAGGCCGTTTTCCCTGGCTGCAAGCAGGGCCTTATCAATGGCGACGATCCCGATCTGCTTCCCGTCTGCTGAGATTAACCTGACTCTCCCGGCCCTGATTTGCTCGTTGACCCTTACGTCCAGTTTTTTGCTAATCGCTATCTCCTCTTTTCAGATTCACCCCTTATTCTATCAATTAACTCCCCTGGAGACATGGACGGAAGGTTGCGACCGTCTCTCAGCCTAACGGTTACATGACCAGTTTCCATCTCCTTGTCTCCCACGACCAGCATATAGGGGATCTTTTTCATCTGGGCCTCCCTTACCTTAAAGCTCAGTTTTTCATTCCTGAAGTCCGTCTCAACCCTGATCCCTGCCTCAAATAGGGTCTTGGATAAGTCCTCGCCGTAGGGGATGTTGCGATCGGTGATGGTGAGCACAATTGACTGAACTGGGGCAAGCCATACGGGGAAGGCACCTGCATAGTGCTCGATTAGAATGCCAAGAAAGCGCTCAATAGAACCAAGTATTACGCGGTGAATCATTGCAGGTCGATGTTTTTCGCCGTCGGCCCCTACATAGGTGAGGTCAAATCGGTCCGGAAGCGCAAAATCGCATTGTATGGTAGCGCACTGCCAGCTCCTTTCAAGGGCATCCTTAAGCATGACATCTATCTTCGGGCCATAGAATGCGCCCTCTCCCTCATTTATCTTATAGGGGAGATTATGTTCTTCGACAGACTCTGTCAATGCATGGATAGCCCTTTCCCAATCCTCGTCAGTCCCGATCGACTTTGTCGGTCTCGTGCTTATCTCTAAATCATAGTCAAAGCCGAAGATGGCCATAATATCCCTTACAAAGTCCAATATACTCTTTATCTCACCCTTCAATTGCTCGTGCGTGCACAGAATATGGGCATCGTCTTGGGTAAATTGTCGTGCCCTTATCAATCCGTGGAGCACACCAGAGCGTTCATGCCTGTGAACAGTCCCCAATTCAAAGTATCTCTTTGGTAATTCCCGGTAGCTTCTCAGCTTGGAGGAGTAAATGAGCATATGGGCCACACAGTTCATGGGTTTAATACCATAGGACTGGTCTTCTACAGAGGTAAAATACATATGCTCTCTATAGTGATCAAAGTGACCTGATTTCTTCCATAGTTCGGTTTTTAGAAGTTGAGGCCCTTGTGCCAGTTCATAGCCCCTTTTGAGATGTTCTACTATCATAAATTCTTCAAGGATATGCCGAAGCATGGCCCCATTGGGATGAAAAATAACCATGCCAGGACCAACATCATCGTGGATGGTGAAAAGATCTAGCTGTCTTCCCAGTAAGCGGTGGTCCCTTTTTTTTGCCTCCTCAAGGTTCTTCAGGTGTGCATCGAGGGATTCCTGGTCGGCAAAGGCAACCCCGTAAATCCTGCTCAACATAGCGTTGTGTTCATCTCCCTTCCAGTATGCCCCAGCCACATTGGTGAGATGAAAGGCCTTTATCTTTCCTGTCGAGGGAACGTGTGGACCCCTGCACAAATCCGTGAAGTTTCCCTGTCTGTATATGCTCACCTTTTCCTCTGAAAGGTCTTCAAGGAGCTCAACCTTGTAAGGCTCACCCTGGGCCTTAAAAAGATCGATCGCCTCTTCCCTCGGAACTTCACTTCTAATGAAGGCGAGATCTTTATCGATTATTTCAGCCATCTTTGATTCTATGTCTGGAAGATCCTTGGCCTCGAATCGCCTCTCATAGTCGAAGTCATAGTAGAAACCGTCTTTGATGGCAGGACCGATAGTGACCTTTACCCCAGGGAAGAGATCCTTCACCGCCTCGGCCATCACATGGGCAGCACTATGCCTCACTATCTGTAACCCCTCTTCGGAAGTTGTATAGACAGGCTCAATTTGGGCAGATGAGTTGATCTCCGCTGAGAGATCCTTGATCTCGCCGTTTACCTTGATTGCTGCCATCTTCTCCATGTTGTCTGTGCTCAAGGCCTTTAACGCCTCAAAGCCATTAAGGCCTTGCGCGGAGAGCTCAACAGGAGGGGACCCTTTCAGATTTAGCCTTACCGTTTTTTCCATGGTTCAATGCTCGAGGTGAAACTACCGAATGTAGGGGGAAATAGGACCTCGATACGTCATTGTGGCCATGTGTCCGTTAATCAGGGGTATAAATATCATCTTTATTCAATTCGTTGCAAGCCTTTATTTTCCTCGTGCCCGCGCCCCGTAGCTAATAGTCGGCCTCATCTGCTTTTGCATATCTGCCGATGCCTTCCTGGTAGAGATCGTTTCCCTTTGTGTCGTTAATCACTATTACAGGGAAATCCTCTACCTCTAACATCCTGATTGCCTCAGGTCCCAAATCGGCGTACGCAATGATTTCGGCCTTCTTTATCCGTTTCGCAAGGAGAGCCCCAGCCCCACCAGTGGCTCCAAAATAAACCGCCTTGAATCTCTTCATAGCTTCAATAACGCCCTGCGAGCGACTTCCTTTACCAATCATCCCTTTCAATCCAAGCTCGATCAATTTAGGGGAATAGGGGTCCATCCTGTAACTGGTGGTTGGTCCCGCAGAGCCTATAGGCTTACCGGGCTTTGCTGGTGTGGGTCCAACATAGTAAATTACCTGGCCTTTGATATCAATGGGCAGTTCTCTTCCCTCCTTGATGAGCTCAAAAAGCCTTCGGTGTGCAGCATCCCTTCCAGTTAGGAGAATTCCGTTTAACAAGACCTTATCCCCACTAGTGAGGTTCTCAGCATCTTCAGTGGACAGCGGAGTTCTCAATCTTATCTGTTTGGACATTGTACCCTGCAATCTCCCCTGTTTGCTGCGTCTAGGACGCTATATTACTGCTTCCTTGTGTCTGGCTGCATGACACTGGATATTGACTGCTACAGGCAGACTCGCAATATGGCATGGTTCAACCTCAAGAAACACAGCAAGCGAGGTGAGATTCCCACCGTATCCCATAGGCCCGATCCCCAACCTATTGATTCTCTTTAAAATTTCCTCCTCGATCTCCGCGAGTTCCGGGTCAGGATTTCGATCCCCTATGTTTCTCAAGAGTGCTTTTTTTGCCAGGATTGCGGATCTCTCAAAGGTCCCCCCAACCCCAACGCCGACAATAGTTGGGGGGCAAGGGTTTGCACCGGACTCGCTTACACATTTTACCACGAAGTCTTTAACTCCCTCAATACCTGCGGCAGGGGTGAGCATATCAACCCTGCTCATATTCTCGCTGCCCCCTCCCTTGGGCGCGAATATGATCCTGATCTTGTCTCCAGGGACGATTTGCAGGTGGAGGATAGCCGGGGTATTGTCACCTGTGTTTTCTCTCGTAAAGGGATGGCACGCCGACTTCCTTAGATAGCCCTCCCGATACCCCTGCCTTACACCGTCGTTGATTGCCTCGTTTAAGTCACCGCTTATTATGTGGACATCCTGACCAATCTCCATAAACACCACGGCAAGTCCGCAATCCTGGCATATGGGAACCTTCTCCTCTCGGGCAATCTTGGCATTCTCTATCAGTTGCTTAAGGACCTCCCGTGCCGGAGCTGAGTCCTCCCTCTCTATAGCCTCCTTAAAGGCAGAGAGAACGTCATCACCGAGATTATAGTTTGCATCAATACTGAGGTCTCTGACTACCTTGATGATCTCCGCGGTCGAAATCTCCCTAATCATTTTGCACTTTCCCAACTCTATGGGCTGGAATACGTAACTGCCACAGCCTCCTCATCTCCATTATTTGGTGTCTTCCAGCAATCCCCCAGATATTAATGAAAGGTGCCTTCTTTTCTCGCTTCTTCTTATTAGAGCCCTTTTCCTTCTTACCTGTGTTTTCCGCCATAACAGTATACCCCTGCGATTTCTGTGTGCCCCCCTCTTACGGCCTAAACGGGGATATTCCCATGTTTCTTTGCAGGCCTCGTCTCCCTCTTGGTAGCAAGCATCTCCAAGGCGTCTATAATCCGCGGCCTGGTCTCAGTAGGTGATATAACCGCATCAACGAATCCGCGTGCGGCGGCAATATATGGATTGGAGAAATGATCCCGATACTCGGTAATCTTCTGTTGCCTCTTTGACTCCTGATCGGGCGCAGCCTGTATCTCCCTTCTATGAACGATCTCTGCTGCCTGCTCAGCACCCATAACGGCGATCTCCGCAGTGGGCCAGGCAAAGACATAGTCACTGCCTAAGGGCTTGCCACACATAGCGAGAAAGGCCCCTCCGTAGTCCTTTCTGGTTATCAATGTGACCTTTGGAACAGTGGCCTCACTATAACACCATAGGAGCTTGGCCCCATGCCTTATGATACCTCCCCATTCCTGGGTACTTCCCGGCAGATAGCCGGGGACATCCACTATGGTAACGAGCGGGATATTGAAGGCATCGCAGAATCTAATGAACCTGGTTGCCTTATCCGACGCATTAATATCAAGGCAACCGGCCAGGAATTTTGGTTGATTTGCGATGATCCCTACTGTTTTTCCATTGAATCTCGCGAAACAGATAATAATGTTTTCGGCATAATGCTCATGTGGTTCAAGGATCTGACCTTTATCCACAACCGAGTGGATGACGTCTTTCATGTCATAGTAGGCCCTGGGGTTATCGGGGATGATGCTATCAAGCATCGGCTCAGTGCGATGAGGATCATCTCCTAAATCCACTACTGGAGGATCTTCCATGTTATTCGATGGAAGGTAGGTGAGCAATTCCTTGATCCTCTCTATGCATTGGGCATCGCTATCGCATGCGAAGTGGGCGACCCCGCTTTTTGAGTTGTGCACCACCGCCCCTCCCAGGTCCTCAAAGCTTATATCCTCACCAATCGTCGCCTTGATTACCGCGGGGCCGGTGATGAACATATGACTGGTTTTCTTTGTCATAAATATCCAATCGGTCATGGCGGGGGAATATACTGCGCCTCCAGCTGTGGGGCCCATAATTGCTGAGATTTGAGGAATTACCCCTGAGGCACAGGAGTTCCTGTAGAATATATCTCCATAGCCAGAGAGGGAATCCACGCCTTCCTGTATCCTGGCTCCTCCTGAATCATTGAAACCCACAATGGGTGAACCGGTCTTGAGAGCCAGATCCATGACCTTACATATCTTTTCGGCATGCATCTCTCCCAATGTGCCGGCCATGGAGGTGAAATCCTGAGAATATGCATAGACTAACCTCCCGTCTACAGTACCGTGGCCAGTAACCACGCCCTCGGCGGCGATAAATGTCTTAGGCATATCAAAGTCAGTACACCGATGTCTGACAAACATATCGAGCTCGCGAAAGCTGCTGCGATCAAAGAGGAGATCGAGCCTCTCCCTTGCAGTTAGCTTGCCCTTGTCACGCTGCTTCTGGAGCTGTTTTTCTCCCCCCATGGCGAGCTCTTTTTCTTCCCGCTCCTTAAGCCCCTTGAGCTTATCTGTAGTGGTACCCATCAATCCCTCCTTTCACTAAAGGCTAAGTCTTTATCCAAAAAATAGCAGGACACTGATTCACAAATGCTCATTGTTATCTCCTGTTTTCCTACCTCCTTCCCTGGTTAATGCCAGCAGGTTATTAAATAAGATAAGGCACCTAAGGCAAAACGCACTGCTTAGATGCCTCATTTGGGCTACACAAGACGATTCTAGAACCTACCTTCCTTCCCCAGGGCGAGAAAGTGGGACACATCAATATCCTTTGGGCAAACAAAAGAACAGGCCTTGGCCGTATGGCACCTGTAAACACCATCTTCCCTGTATAAGATATCCATCCTTTCTTTTCTTGCCATCTCCCTGGGATCCATAAGGCGAACCATGTTGGCCATTGAGGCGTTTGGACCGAGGAAGTGGTGATGGGTGCTGATGCAGGCAGTTGCACAACAAAAACAGTTAATGCACCGGGTAGCTTCAGAATAGGTCTCGAGTGTCTTCGGGGAAATCCGGTACTCATCCCCGTCTGGGTGAGGGGAGGCAGGTTTGATGAGCCAAGGTCTGACCTTATGAACCCTGTCATAGGCCTTCTCCAGGTCCACAACCAGATCCCTCAGGACTGGGGCTATAGTCAAGGGTTTTAATTTGAACGTATGGGTCTTGAATTGTCCTACCGCATCTTTTACTAGGAGTTCACAGGCGAGCAGTGGTTTGCCGTTGACGATGACCCCACAACTGCCACATTGGGCATGCTCACAGGAGGAGGACCAGGCGAGCGTTGGATCCTGCTCATCGTTGATCTTCCGCAAGACATCTACAAACCTCAGGATCGCGCTGGCCTCTACGCGGTAGGTCTGCACCCATGATAGCTTGGTATCAGGATCGTACCTATTTATATCTAAGGTGATAGTATAGGATGTGGACACCGGGGTCCTCTTCACAATGGATCAATATTCCCTTTCTATATAGTCAAACAGTTCGTAATGCTCCCCTCTGGCCTCAAAAATACTCATGTCTATAGGCCTCTTGCCAAAGGTGACCTCATTAAATTGAGGCATATAGACAACGGTGTGATAATTAAACGCATCACTCCTTTCTGGGTAATCCTCTCTGAAGTGGGCCCCTCTTGACTCCTTCCTTGCCAGTGCACCTTGGGCAATGACCATAGAAACGGTTATGAGATTGTTGAGTTCCCAGATCTGCCAGAGATCCTGATTCGCGCTCAGGGATGTTGTCCCTAGGGGTATATGTGTTGCCCTTTCCCTCAATTCTGCGAGAGCCTCGATAGCCTCCACAAGGGACTTTTCGGTCCGGAATATGCCCACCTTCTGCATCATGAGATTCCGTAACGAATCCCTGACCTGGGCATATTGCTCCTTTCCCTGGGCATTCAGGTATGTCGAGAATTGGTCGAAGACGATAGGGCGGCTACCAGGTGGTTCTTCGGGATCAGTGGCATCTTTAAGATATTCAACAACTCTCTCGCCGGTGACCCTGCCCATGGTTATCAATTCCAGAAGGGAATTTGTCCCAAGCCTGTTGAGGCCATGCAGGGATGCAGCAGCAACCTCTCCACAGGCAAAAAGCCCAGGGACAATGCCTTGGCTGTCACTTTGAACCTCCCCGAATTCATTGGTAGGTATTCCACCCATCTGGTAGTGGGCCGTAGGGGCGACAGGACAGAGATCCTTTTC
>SMTZ1_10000931_pt1 | contig 34018 bp, 35 predicted proteins | sample DeeMarSWOR136_30_FD_25667 | JGI IMG/M metagenome (IMG submission 25667) | reverse complement strand
CTTCAGCAGACTTCTCCAAAACTCATTTTGTGTATGCTCAATAATTTAAGGATAAGAAATTTCTTAGATTAATGAACTGAAATCTGCGTTTGCGGGCGCATTTATAAGTTGCTGAAGCCAAATTGTTTGGTGGTATTTGAATGACCAAGACATTATACCTCAACGATAGCTATCTCAGAGAAAGCGATGCCCATGTTGTTTCGGTCAAGAATGGAAGATACATAATCTTAGACCAGACTGTTTTCTATCCCAAAGGAGGAGGGCAACCTTGGGACACAGGTAGAATGGTGAAGGATAATGAAGCCTACAATGTTGTCTACGTTGGCAAGTTTTCTGGGGAAATCTCGCATGAGGTTGACCGAGCTGGCTTGAAGGAAGGAGATAGAGTTCATTGTGTGCAGCTCATACCTTAGCTTCGATCCTTTGCAGAGAGACCGGTGCGCTGATAACTGGAAACCAGATTGAAGAGGACAAAGTTCGCTTCGATTTTAACTTGAAAGAATACAGCCGAGAAATTCTTGAAAGATATATAGAAAAGGCGAATAAGTTGCTCGGAAAGGACATCCCAGTAAAATGGTATGAGATTCCAAGAGAAGAAGCTCTGAAAATCCCCCATGTCTCAAAGATGGCTAAAGCCTCATTTCCCAACGTTCCGAAACTTCGTATTGTAGAAATAGTGGGCGTAGACAAGCAAGCTGATGGCGGAACACATGTCAAGAACTTGAAAGAAGTCGGGCAGATAGAATTGCTCAAAACTGAAAACAAAGGAAAAGACAATCGCCGTGTCTATTTTAAACTTGTGTGAGAAGCACAAGCACAATTTTATTAACAAATCTTATACACAATTGCAGAAACAAATGTTCCCTTCTTACTGCGGAATAGCTGCAATCACCAGATTTGAACCGTTAAATGAATAGGTGTCTTAATTGAAACATTCATCTTATTTGGATTGGTACATTCATGTGCCATATTTAAAATACGATTTCCGCTCAAGTGGCGTAACTCGCTTCAAATATAATCTAATGCTAGACAAAGTCGATCTAAGCATCAATTATGCACATGGTAACCCTAAGGCTTCTGAACAGCTAGCTCAGAAATATCACGTGCAACCTGAAAACGTCTTCATTTCAAGTGAAGGCGCTTCAGGTCAGAACACACGAATAATCAGGTATATTGCACAAAAAAACAAGAAGAAAAATGAAGCAATAGTCGAGTATCCAACCTACGAGCCGCTGTTGCGAAAGACACAAGAATATTTTCCAAAAGTAAAAAGACTTGAAAGAAAAGAGAATGAAGCCTACAGCCTTGATGCAGAGGCACTTCTTAAAAAAGTTTCAGAAAAAACCGCACTGCTTGTCCTAACAAACCCACACACACCTAGTGGAGCGATATCCAGCAAGAGAGAGCTAGAAGAGATAATGACCGTTGCCCATGAATACGGATTCCACGTGTTATGCGACGAAATATACGCTGAATTCGATCGTGACATCGTACCTACAATTTTCTCTGTTGATCCAGGCTTAGGCGTTGCCACAACAAGCTTCACAAAAGCATATGGTCTAGGCGGATTAAAGCTCGGTATAGCGCTAGCTCAAAAGAATCTTGTGGATGAGCTCTACACAGATGTAGTGAACACTGTGGGTAACAGCCCAAACATTGTGCAACTTATTGCAGTAGAGCTATTAACGAAGAACAAGGAAAAACTTGAAAAACACAAACAAAAATGGAAGGCCCTCAGAGACATAACCGAAGAATGGCTAAAAGAGAACGGCTTGGAATATTTCCCGAACAAGATTGGAATAACCTACTTGGTGAATCTTTCAATCAAAGATACATACACATGGACAAACGAGCACGCGATACGGCGTTATAGTCTAGCTGCTGTGCCAGAAACATTCTTTCTTTTCAAAAATGGCTACAAACAGATAAAGTCAAGCAAGATAAGATTAGGTCTTGGAAACATCGATCCTGATAAACCAGAACTGGCGGAAGCCTTTGGAGCTCTAGAAAACGCACTAAGAACACACTAGACATGTACGCTTTCTTGTCTACTTCGCGCGCGCATTATAGATCTGAAAAAATAAAAATAGAAATTAGAGATTCATGTAGAATCCACGCATGCACATGCAACTAATGGAACGGTTACTTCCTGCCAACGTATATTCCGTACCCCAAGTATTCGTTAATGTCCTTAATGATCTTAAGGGGAGGCAGTGTTTCTCTAACGTATTTCCTGAATGCTGAACTTGAGATGGACAGCGACAAAAGTCTATACAACGATCTGGAAAAATCTTCGGAACGTAGCCTTTTGATGTTGCCAATGAAATCGCTGAGAACGTCTAAGTTGCGGGTTCTAACCACTATATCTTTCAATCCAGAGCCTTCCAGCAATTCTTTCCAACCATCCAAAGTTTCCGGTCTAGCGCCAGTACTTCGAGAATAATATTCCACCAATTCTGCTGGAGGTGATACCTTTGTCCAAGTCATCTCATTGAGCCCGACGTATCCTTTAGGCTTTGTCACACGCGCATATTCGCTCATTCCTCTTTGTTTGTCTTTCAAGAATGCGGTTACAGACTCGCCAATGACCGCGTCGAAGATTGCATTCTCAAAAGGTAGATTCTGCACGTCTGCAATTCTGAATTCCACTCTATTCTCTACACCCTCTCCTTTTGCCCTTTCTTTTGACCAGTCAATCATCTTTTCAGAAATGTCTACGCCGATCACTCTACAATCATATGTTTTTGCGATGTAACAAGAGGTTATTCCGACGCCACAACCGACTTCCAAGACATATCTGCCTTTGTCTATGTGACATAACTCAATAAGCTCTCTTGTGCTCTTTAGTGCTCCTGCATGTTTTGTGGCACCCCAATAAGCTTGTATTTCAAAGTAGGAAAGCTCCTGTTCTGGGATTTCTTCCAGTGACGATCCACGTTTCTTATAGGGCATTTTTATACTCCTCTATTTTGACTGATGAGCTTATCAAGTATTATACTAACGCCTATGCTTATGCTAACTAATGTGTTCAGCTTAATTAATTCCGATTTTTGTTTTATCGCATGCACATAATGATATTGTCATTGACAAGAGTTTTAAGGAAAAGAGGCAGATTTTTGGATGCTCGGCAAAAGCGCGCGCAAATCACTTCTTGAACTCTTTTACTATCTCTTCCACAGTCATTATTTCTGAATTATAGACTTCTTTAAGGTATTTCAAACCTTCTTCATGGTCTTTCTGGCTGAAAGCTTCCACGCCGTCGCTGGCTATTATTATTTTGTACCCTCTGAAGAAAGCGTCAGCAGATGTGTGTCTGACACATATGTGAGTGTGCAACCCGCCCAAAATGGCTGTGTCCACACCTTCGCCTCTGTAAAGACTTCTCAGAAGAGGTTCAAGACCAGTCTCGTAAAAGCCACTGTAAACTCTCTTCTCAACGATAAAGTCCTCTTCTTTCGGCGCGAGTTCAGGGATTACTTGCGCCCCAGGCGTTCCCTTTATAGCATGACTCCCCCATTTGTGGACTACTTCGAAGTCATGCTTGTAGTGGGCATCGTTAGAATATATAACCGGCACACCATGCTTCCTAGCTGCTTCGACAAGTCTTTTTAGGTTTGGGACTATTCGTGCTGCGCGCTCGGTTTTTAGATCACCCGTAACGAAGTCGTTTAGCATGTCAATGACTATGACCACTTTGTTCGACATATTCTCACCTCTTTATCTGGATGATTTCATCGCCTATTTAGTTTACGCAATTGCACAATGTGTGCGCAATCTACTTGTCAATTTGGCTTTAGCCCTTAACGTGGCTCCGACAGAGCAGTATCTGTCTTCGTATAGCTGTATAGAGCGTTGAACCGCATTTTCTTCGATGAATACTTCCGATAATTTGAGGAGAAATGTTCTATCTCATTCAGGTCAAAGGATACAATTTAAGGTATGGAAGATTTTTCCATAAAGCATTAATACCTATTGCCTTTTTGCCAAAAGGATGAAGGAAAGGTTAGGCGGTATAGAGAGAGAAAGGAGAGGAGAAAGAACTTTCATTTAACCTTTCCTTCACTTGAAAACTAAGAATTAGCACATTTAAAGTTATCACACATAAAAACTGACCCTATTTGAAGAGAGATTATCGGAATTACAATTCTTATAGTGTTGTTTTTATGACTTGGAGAAAGAACTACTGCACACTGTCAATCTTTTGAATGTTAAGAATCTTTATATTCACGTTTCATGAGGGTTGTGCGTCATGGAAACACAAGCCGACCAAGCAAAATTCAAAAGCTATCTATTCTTGTGGTCGGGAGGATTAGTTTCGTTACTAGGATCATCTATTGCGCAGTTTGTGATAGTTTGGTGGGTAACCTTAGAAACAGGAAGTGCCTTGTATCTATCAATTGCCTTTTTTCTAGGTTTTGCTCCTACAGTAATTCTAGGTCCCTTTGCCGGTGTGCTTGTAGATAGATGGAACCGTAAAGCATTAATTGGCATTGTCGATTTGCTGCAAGCTCTAGCTACTGTCGCACTCATCTTTCTGTTTTGGCTAGTTTCATACCCCTGCTATATTAGCTATTGTTCCACTAATGGTTCCAGAAGACAAGCTTAGTCGTATGAACGGCTTAAACTACCTATTCACTGGCGCCATCAATTTGATTGGGCCAATTATTGCAGCTCTTTTGCTGGAATTCTGGAAGATCCATCAGATCCTTTGGATTGATGCTGCCACTTTCATCGTAGCATTGACACCTCTCTTGATCATTAAAATACCTTCAGTGATAAAGAAACAAAAAGAATCTTCTTTCAAAATGGAATTTGTGGAAGGCTTAACTTATGTTAAAAATGCAAGAGGGCTTCTGTCCTTGATCATGACAGCAACTTTGGTGAATTTCTTGTCAATGCCCTTGATACTGCTTCCCTATTATGTAAAATTCGACCACTTAGGAGAAGCTACAGATTTGGCATTTGTACTAGCGTTCATGCAAGGAGGCATACTTGCTGGAGGAATATTGATGTCAGTGATAAAAGGGTTCAAAAAGAAAGCAGCTGTATCTGTGCTTTCACTTTATGTTCAACACCTTGGATATGTCATTATTGCTCTCACTCCCACAGGGCTATTCTGGTTTATGGCGATGGGCGAACTAATCTATCATGTCACTCTTCCAATAATTAACGTCTCAATCATGACAATAATTCAAACTGTTGTTCCAGAAGAAATGCAAGGTAGAGTAACTTCAGTTTTGATATCCATGGCTACTGCTGCAGTTCCATTTGGCATGATTCTTTCAGGGGCAATAGTAGAGTTTACAGGAACAGTCAATCTCTTTCTGGGATGTAGTGGATTAGGAATATTGACATTGACGCTGTCTTGGTTATTCACTGACGTTAGACATGTGGAAAGAATGGAAAAAACCTAGGTTCATCCGATTATATCACCTAAAACAGAAAATTAAATGAAGTGTATATTGAAGACTAACAGAATGGATGCAGAGCTTTCAAAAAAGAAGATGAGGGTTCTTTCTAGGAGCTTTCTGACCTATGTCGCAGAGGTCCATATCTTCATTGAGAAAGTAACAGGCTCTATAAGCTGCAGGAGCTCTTGATGCATTTTTACAAATCCTTCGTCTTTCTCCTCCTTCGCCCAACACTTTTCAAGATCTGCAAAGTTTTCAAATTCCCACATCGAAACGTATGCCCCAGCTAAGCCACCAAACACCTGCCTGAAGAGTTTCCACGACTTCACTTCCTTGAACAACTCTGGATTCTCTTCCTTGTACTTGCGCACTCTCTGCATCAATGACTTAAACTCCCCTTGTTTTTCTGGTTTGACCATACAGGTCTCTACTACGAAAATCTTCATTCTATCATCTCCTTTTCTTTAGCGATGAATATTTCGTTTCAAGCTGCATTAATAATTTAAACCTCATGTGTATATGAGTATTAATAGATTCGGCATCGTACAACGTCAATATTAGATTAATAAACTCCAGAAGCGTGACTTCATCTTGCTTGATATTCCTGTTCTTCTGTAGCCCATGACTGTCAGTAATATGCGCGCGCAAGTAGTTCTTACAAAGTTCTTTTTCTGTCTATAGGCGTTTTCGGCGATCTCCACTCAATTCCCTTGTCAGTACGCCAACAAGATCGCTGTGTTTTTTCAAGATGTCATGCCATATCTCGCCCTTCTCCGTTTTATGATAACCCTTTGTTTTGTCCCCTTTAATCAAACCATTTTCTTCGAGATAATTTATCATACGGTCTGTTTGCCATTGTGTTCCTGCCCTTCTGTAAATGTCATACCTAAGCGTCTTACCGCGTTTTGCATGCGCTACATCAAATATGTCCAAGTATTCTTTCAGCCTCTTCGCAGCCCTCGAGGGGGAAGGCGTAATCCTTGGACACATCTTATCTAATCCTTGATAGTCTTTTCCAATCGGATTAATCGCGCATATCGGTTTCTGAGCTTGTTGTACCAGTAAAGCAAAACAACACCAAATGCGACATAAAACACTGCACCAGGCGTCTCAACTATTGCATAGAAATAGGTAAGAGTACTTGCGTTTCCTGAGAGTATTTTGTTCCAGTCGGAGATTGCTGTTCCAATCATTATGGCCGAGAAAGCCAACGTTATGAAGCCCGTGAAGAGATATATAAAGATGCTTCTTTTCATATCTTTAATCATGGTTCTTGCGTTACTCCACAGCTCATCGTACAGCGACTTTAATTCTGGTAGTTCTTTTTCTTCATCTGCCATAATTTTAACCACCAATAAGAAGAGACTCGATCGAATATATGTTCATTCTTCTAGAAATAAAATCGTCATAATGTCTATATTTGAAACTACATGCGTGGATGCGCGCCCAAGTATGTTATAATATAGTTTAGCATAATGCAATGAACCATATTCATTTGGTTTGGGTTTGGGTTAATAATTTAATGGTACACACCAGAAAATTGCTGTTTCACAAAACGAAAAAAAGGAAAGAAGAAAAAGTATGAGGTTACATTTTTAGGCTTTGTTTTCGGTATTGGCGTTTTGCTTCCTCTATTCTCTTGACGATTTCTGGGAAGATTTCCACATGAATATCATTAGGGATATTGTATCCGCTTGTATCATATGTTCCAATGCAGAATCCACAGTTTGTGCATACCCAATGACCGTAGACTTTAGCAGTTTCCTTCTGCGATACCGAAAAGGGGAGCAGAACCTCTCTTTTACAGATTGGGCATTTCGGGAAATTGTTTTCAACCATTCAATTACCTTCTCATTTATACGTAAATTCATTTGAGGTTGCATTAAAGATTTAAGGCACACACACTTTTGGAAAAAGTTCAGCTTGTGAAAAAGTGGCTGAGAAGAATGGATGAGTTTCTGAAGTTTAGGAACTATTTCTGAATAGCTGGAGTAATAGATGGCTGTCAACTTCATCCTGCGCGCGCAGACTATATATTATCCAATATGCATGTGCTCGTTTTTAATCACTTGAGGTTTCTTCTCTCGGTGACTGTGAAGATGCTGTGTTCGATGGATTATCTTCAGATTGGTAGTCTGGTAAAATGTCCTCTACGTTTCGCACAACACTAGAGGTAAATCCTCCCAAGCCAACGAGTATTCCTAGGGCACCTGCGATAACAAACATCAAGGACATACCAGCGCCTGGACCAGCCCCAACCAACATCTCAAACATTGGTGCCCAGTTGCCTCCTGGCATCATTGCAGGTTCAAACACGTTATCAGCTAACGACCCCGAAAGGAGCATGGAAACGGGAACAGCTAGTTGTGAGATTACTATACGAGTTGCAAAAACTCGTCCCTGTACGTCAGGAGCCACCTTGGCTTGCCAGATGGCTTGACTGGACCCATTGAGGAGGGGGATAAAAAGCAATGTGAAGAAAGCTGCTGAAGTCCAAACAAGGAGGTTGCGGGCCAACCCTATTACTAGGATACCTGCCATGGCAATAGTTATTCCTATAAACACTCCGTTTATCCTTCGCTTTGGTCCTCCCCAGATGCTTAGTAATATACTGCCCACTACTCCACCAACCCCGATAGCTGACTGCACAATCCCTAATACGTTTGCATCATCTCCTGTGCGCGCTAAGAGCATAGGTGCCATTACAGTTGTGGCGAAGGTGATTACTAGGTTAACAGTGAAGAAGATTATTAGAAGACCGAGGAGGCTTGGTCGCTCGAAGATGTAGCGGAATCCGTAGACGGATTCTTTCCAGAAGTTACCTCTGCTTTTGCGTCCTTCTTCTGTTATTGGTGGCTGGGGGATGTGGACAAATAGCAATGTAGCGAGGGCAACTATGAAGGTACAGATGTCAATCGCCAATACTCCTGCAATTCCAACGTAATTTAGTAAGACTGCAGCTAACACTGGAGCAAGTATATTGGAGCCAAATCGAGCCATGGACAGCATACCGCTGGCGCGACCATATTGTTTCCTGGATACCATGGTTGTTACGGCTGCTGAGTATGCTGGAAACTGGAAGGCTCCGAAAGCTCCAGTGAAGGCTCCGGTTATGTATAGATGCCATATTTGCAGGTTGCCCGTGAGAAAAAGTAGAAAAACGGCTGTTGTTGATGTAACCGCAGCCAAGTCACTTAGCATCATCACGAGTTTCCGACTCCATCGGTCCACCAATGCACCAGCAAAGGGGCTAAGGAACACAGTTGGGGCGAAGGTGAAAAAGCCCACCAATGCCAGCGCTGTTGCTTCACCAGTGAGTAGCCATGCCCAAACAGTGAGGGCAAAACCTGTCATCTGGGTACCTGTCAATGAGACCAATTGGCCAACCCAAATGATAGTGAAAGCCAGCATGCCTGTTGGACGCGTTATCTGTTTTGTTGTAGAATGTTCTTGTTCCACTTGTCCATCCTCCTTGCCAACTCTTCTATGACAGACCGTCGTTAGATTTGACATTTTTAAATGGAACTCACAACATGTGGTCACAAATTGTTACTAGGAGATGATTCTTCATGCGCACGGAACCAATATCGCATGCATGGTTTTGGGTTTTTGGTTAATAATTTAAGGACAGAAAAAGCTTCCACTAACGAGCAATATGAGGGAGACATGGAAGCCAAGGGTTCTATTTTCTTCATTCGTCCTCTGCCAAATACTTTAAGTCTAGAGGTTTCATTTTGTATCCTGAGCCAAGGCTGACGATGAAGGATTCAAACTCACTAATCACTTTTCCCCAATCCATAGCATAGGTTCGCATGAACTCAGCATACCTCGAGTAATTCTTGTGAAAGGATATCATTATCACATCTTTTCCTCCGAGTCCTTCACCGTCCGACGTGAAGATGACGTTGGGATGCTTGGTCACCCATTCCATGGCTTGCTGCGCTATCTTTTGAGCTTCTTCCAAAGTTGGGTAAGATTTCATTTTACTGAATGTAAAAGCTAGGATTTCGTAGCCGAGCTTAACAAAGTCTGGAATAACTGTGTAGGTTTTTATGTATCCTTCCTTTTCGAGTTTTGCTCTATTTCTCGTGATGGTTGCCTGAGAAAGTCCGAAACGCCTAGATATTTCCCGATCGCTTCTCTTAGAGTTCCTCAGCAACTCCCGCAATAATCTAAGAAGAGTTACATTTTTCATTCACAACAGCCTCCAGAATGATTTATTCTCATTTGAAATTAGTTTTTTGGCTCTAAAATAGTATATTAGAGAAAGACCCTCTACATACTGTTCCCTGTTCAGCTAAGGAAAGAGGAAGGGAGGAAAATAAAGAAGCATTCAGAGGGTCTTTCCACTAGTATCATCTAGTGCAAACAGATAAACCTTATGCATCATAATTCTATAATACTATCACAATCCTCGATTCATTATTGCACTCTATCATTGAGAGTTGAATCAAAATGTTAGATGGTAATGATTGTAGCTTTATTTTTTCCCTTCTTGTTTCTGCAGTGGTTTGTGGGAATTAATTGATTAATCTTCTAGAAGATTTCTTCTCAACAGTAATAGGTGTCGATGCTCTTGTATTATGTGAGGGTGAGAGGAAGGAACATAATGAATAGTAAGCGTAGAGACCGTCATGATATAGTTACCGAGATATTGCATCATGCTAGGGAAGGCAAAATAAAAACTCACATCATGTATAAGGCAAAATTAAGCTATTACCAAATCCAAGAATATCTACCTCTGCTTATTGAAAAGGGATTTCTGGAAAACACGACCATCAAGCAAAGGAGACAAGACATAACAATGTACCGAACAACCAAAAAGGGAATTGAATTCCTGGAACATCTTGAATCTGTAAACAAGCTTTTTCCATAACCGCAAATTGTCTTTTTCTTCTTCCAAAAGAGAAAGATAGGTAGAGAAGAGTAAGGTCTAAAGTGTTTACTTCATCCTTCTTTTTGTTCGATGCACACGAAAGAATTATAGGTTAACTCATCAGATGTACTATTGAAGGCGTATGTTGCTTTCATTCTATTTGTTGTATCGCTATGCAAAAAGCGCCAAGCCAAAAAGCTACATTATTGAAATAACACTCTTCATACTTGTGGTTTCGCTTTTTTCTGCGGATTTTCCCGTAACCCAATTTTTCATTCTTACCTTCCCATTTAACTTCCTTTCTTGGCCGGCTTACTCTTGGTATCTTGAACTTCGCGCTCCCGAATTGCTTAGACAGTATGACATATACAAATTCCACCATATTCCATATCGCGGAATTTCTTTCCTGACAATAGATGTAACCTCTACGCCGTCTTGGGAATATTATGATGGTTCCCTTATATCCCACAACCTGTGGTCATCGGAGCAGTATATCAGCACATTCTCGTTCTTTATTTTGGTCAACATCTTGGGTGCGTTTCTGGGCTACTGGATAGGCAAGAAGCATGAACTCCCACATTTCAGTGACAAGCTGTGGATAGTTGTCGGAGTCGCCGGACTTGCTTGCATAGGACTTCCATTTATATTCGGTCTCATGCTTGGAATGAAAGCTACAATAGTCCTTTTCGGGTTTGGGACTATATTGTTGGCAACTGTGTTACTTACACTGCTCATAGACGTATTCGCGCGGTATCGTGTTGCAACACTGATGGTTTTAGCTGGCACGCTACTTTTGTTAACAAGCTATCCAATTAGTCACAATCAAATGACAGTTGGAGGATGGGTGTTTGTCTTGCTTGGCACTGCGATCTACTATCTTGAATTTGTGATTAATCGCGCACGTGCACGCCAAACAGAACTGATCGAGTCAAACAAACTCGAATAATATTTTGCAGCCCAAAGTCCCAATATTAACATCACTCTTTTCGAAACTATGCTCTCTTTAAAATAACATCGAGCGCGCACATAGACAAGGATAGCAAGTTTTCCATTAATATAGATCTTCTTCTAATCCAAGGTTTTGTTCTGGTAGTTTTCCATATTTCTTGAGAAACTGCTGAAGAAGCTCGCTTTCACGCATAGTGAACATTTTCGCTTCTTCGAAAATGAAATATTTAGCCTTCGGATTTGTGGCGAGCTGTTCCTCTAGTTCCTTCCGCATGTTAATTGTTCCCTTAATGTAGATTACAGTCTTGTCTTCGTCGAGGAGTTGGAAGACGCCCTCGGTTTCTGGGATATCAGTAACCGTTGTGGTTTCAAATTTAAGCCACTTCTCAGGCGGCAAAATTGGCGGCGTAATCTGAAGCCTCAGGTCGCATCTTAAACAGCGTTTAGCCTCTTCAATTGCCAGCTTCTCATCTAAGCCTAACTCGACTTCAGCAAAGTTTCCCACACGTTTTTCAACTTGCAGAGCAGGCATCACTGCGCGGTGCTTATAGGCAAAGCCCTCTTCTCTTCCAAGCCAAGCCTTCGGTTTCCTTGAAGGAGCAATTTCTACAGTGATGTTTCCGTCTCCTCCCAGATGTTTGTCGATGGCAATTGCAGCCTTTCTGCCAGAAGCTACTGCCTCAACTATGGAAGTTGCCCCGTTAACAATGTCGCCACATGCAAAAACACCTGGAATATCCGTCTCCATTGTGGAGTCGTCTGCCTTCACCGTTCCAAAGTTAGAAACTGACAAAGAATTTGCGGCAAGCCATGGCCTGTTAGAGGCCTGTCCAATGGCAAATATGAACATGTCTGCACCGATTACTTTAGTTTCAGTTTCATCAAGAACAGGATTAAATCTGCCTTCTTGGTCAAACACTGACACGCATCGAACCAGCTCTGCTCCAGCAACCCTTCCATCCTTACCTAGAATTCTTTTGAGACCCCATGAATTGTTGATCACAATGCCTTCCTCAACTGCTTGTTGACGTTCCCAAGGAAAGGCTGGCATTTCATCCCATCCTTCTAAGCACGCGATTTGAACCTCTTTGGCGCCCAGTCTTAGGGCGGTTAATGCCACATCCATAGCAACGCTTCCGCCTCCCAAAACCAAAACTACGTCTCTGACCTTAACCCCTTTACCTAGTCGAAATTTTGTTAGGAAATCTAAGCCTACAAGAACGCCGTCTAGGTCGACTCCCTCCACTTTCAATTTTAAGCTCTCAGGCAAACCCGTTGCGACAAGCACAACATTGTAGCTTTTCCTAAGCTGCTCAATCGAAAAGCTATCACCAACGGACGCGTTTGTTTTGATCTTGACCCCAAGCTCAACTATTCGCCTTAGGTCTTTTTCAAGAATCTGTCGGGGCATGCGATATTCTGGGATGCCGTAGCGCATCATGCCACCGGGCTCTGGCATGGCTTCAAAAATTGTTACTGAACGCCCCAAAAACGCAAGATAGTAGGCAGCAGTTAGTCCTGCTGCGCCAGAACCAACAATGGCTATTTTCTTTCCGGTTGAAGTTGCAACCTTAACTTTTGACATCAAGTGTTCTATGTCTTGGTCCGTGGCGAAACGTTTGAGGGCGCATATGGCTATGGGTTCGTTAACTTCACTGCTTCGACATACCTTTTCACATGGGCGGGCACAAGCGTGGGATAAAACCGAGGGAAGAGGAGTTTTCTCTCTAATCACAGCGTTGGCTTCAGCATAGCTTCCTTCAGAAATTAGATGTATATATCTGGGTATATCAATGCCTACAGGGCATGCGTATCTGCAGGGGACTAAGGTAACTTCACGCTCTCCCGCTATCGGCTGCTTATCCATCAAGGCTCCCGTGGGGCAAACTTCGACGCAAGCGCCGCAAAACCGACATGCAGAGTCCTTAAGGTTTGGAGCTATTGTTCCAACAACAGCTTCACCATTCTTATACACAAAGTCTAGTGCACTGACACCTCGAAGTTCTTGACAAGCCCTTATGCAACGAGTGCAGCTGACACAAATGTTAGTGTCGCGAAGAAATAGAGCTTCATCTTCAACCACTGGTAGATTTGCTGGAACATAGCGCGGCGTGTCTTCCCTGATTCCAATGTATTCGGCTACCTTCTGCAGTTCGCAGTTTCCAAACTTGGGACAGCAGCGCTCCGCAACTGGCACATTGGTTGAGCACGGCTCCCGAGTGCATCCTTCCTTCTGAGCACAGACTAAACAAGCGTGAGGGTGTTTGGCAAGAATAAGCATCAGCTTTTCTCGTCTGGCTTCAACAATGCGCTTATTATCAGTGAAAACTTTCATTCCCTCAGCGACGATTGTGTCACATGCTGGCACTAATTCTGGTTGTCCTTCGACCTCAACTAGGCATAGGTTACAGCCTTCAAACTCCTTTTGGGGTTCATCCCCTACAACTTTCTCGTTTCCACGATAAATGACATCCGTAGCTTTCAATCTGCGAGAGGGAGGCAAGTCTGGATGATAACATAAAGAAGGAATGTAAATGTCGTTTTTCCTAGCAGCTTCAAGTATAGACGTGTTTTGAGCTACTTCAACTTCGATGTCATTGATGTAAAACTTTACAATTTCCATGAGAGCTTGTTCCCATGCGACACATTTCACGAAGGATGTTACCATGAATGGGTTAGAGCCTGAGGCTCACAAGCAAGTATGCAAGGCATCCTTCTCTCTCCACTTACAGGCTTGCATGGACCACAGCTATACTTGATCTTTTTGCGATGTTCATCTCTAACCGCAGCCATGGTTCCACCTTCAATGTCAAACTCGTTCGGTATTAACTCTAGTACACCGTAAGGACAAGCCTCGACGCATTTGCCACAGCCGTCGCATTTGTCTGTGTCAACTATTATGAAATAGTCGCCGGAACCGTCTTTGTAGCCGTAATGTGCCTTCAACTAGCGCAACCCCAACTCTTTCTCGTAAAGCGCCTTTGCGAAAAGTCCTGCACCTATGGCTCCTGCAAGTATAGGATCAAGCTTAGGCTCCAACGGCGTAATCTTCAACAACCTTTCAAGACGCTTAACTACGCCAGCATTCTTTGCAACCCCACCAGTCAAGACGAAGTCTTTTTCGACGCCTACACGGTTCAGCAAATCGATTATCCTGTCTGCCATAGCTATATGATAAGCAGCTGCAACCTTTTCTTTTGGCCAACCTTGACGCAGCAAGGCAAGCGACTCTGCTTTGGCGAAAATAACGCACGTGTTGCTGACAGGTGGCGGCTCCTTTTCTACACTTAACGAGACCTTGCCCAGTTCTTGTATCGGAACGCCTACAAGATCAGCGAAAACTTCAAGACCTCTGCCTGTTCCAGCTGCGCATTTGTCGTTCATCAAAAAGGACACAACTTTACCCCTTTCATCACAGCGAATGGCCTTGCAGTCCTGTCCACCAATGTCGAGGACAGTGCGAACGGTTGGTCCATAAATGTAATGGGCACCTCTGGCATGGCAGGCAATCTCCGTTATTGTTCTTTTAGCGAAGGGAACGTTAACTCTTCCGTAGCCTGTGCCCACAACATAATGGAGTTTGCTAAGTTCAAGTCCTGTGCCTTCCAAAGCCCATTTCGTAGCTTTAACGGCTGTCTCTTCGCTAACTCCTCCTGTGCGCATAGCAGAGTATGCGTAAAGTTCACCGTCAACTATAATGGCGGCTTTACTTCCAACTGAGCCTATGTCCACGCCTGCCGTGATCATCTTTGCGTCGTGCCAATCCTTTTCTGGCAAGGTTTTCCTATACTCTGGCCATCTCCAGTATTCCTGCATTTTCAATTCAGACATTTCTCTTCACTCCTTCTGTTTGGCTGCAATTAATGCGGCGCCTAATGCGCCAACGAAGTCAGGTGACTCTGGAACGACGATGTCGGTGCGAAGTTCTTTCTTTAATGGAGGCAAGAAGCCCGGGTTTAAAGCAACTCCGCCTATTAGGACAACATCTTTTTCGACTCCAACTCTTAAGACCATAGAGGCTATTCTACCAGCCATGGCGTCGTGTATAGCCTTAGATATGTCTCCCTTTGCCACCTTAGAATGAATAAGCGTTACAACTTCCGACTCTGCAAACACACAACACTGCGCATTCATCGGTATGTTTTTAGTTGACTTCAAGGCTAAAGAACCCATTTCTTCAACGCTTACTTCAAGGGCCCTAGCCATGGCTTCCACGAAGGTCCCAGCACCCGCTGCGCAGCGTTCGTTTATCACGAAGTCCCTAACCCTTCCTTGATCTACTTTGATTCCTCTGCCTTCTTCAGCGCCTACATCTATAACTGTTTTAACAGTGGGAACCAAATGGAATGCTCCAGCTGCGTCGGCTACCACTTCAGAAACAATTTCCTCTGCATTTATAGGCGACTTTGAATAAACTGCATTTCTGCTCATACCTGTGGCTACAACCTTTTCGATGTTGTCTCTTGAAAGTCCACTGGTCTTTAACACATCTTCAAAAAGGTTGCCTGTTGATTCTGAGACGTCGAATCCCACCAGCGCTTTAGCCTTAGCCATAACTTTTCCATCGTTCAGGATAACAACTTTCGCAAATTTGGCGCCAATATCAATCCCAGCTGTTATCATGTTTTGTCCTCCGCCTTACTCCTTTGATTTTTTCAAACCCATGCTTTCGAAAAAAGCTGTTAGGCGAGATAAGGTTCCTGCGAGGTCGAATTCTCTTTCGTCGCCCATGTTGCCTTCGAATGGAAAAACAGGAATGCCTGCCTTTACTAGGCCGAAGCGATTTTCAGCAATGTGAACACTTAGCCCCTCACAGCCACGATTATAATGCAATAACACTGCGTTGACCTTCCACTGTTTTACTATGCTTGCCATCATCTGAGTTTTCACTTCAGGAACGTAGAAGTGAGCCCACTCCGGCCTATGAAGCGTCCATTGAACTATCATGCGTAAAGCTTCCTCTCTTGTTTGAGGCTTTTTTGGGGGAAGTGGTCTGGGGACTAGTGTGCCGTCTGACTTGTATTCCCACATACCAATCAAGCCGAAAGTGTAGAGAGAACCTACTGAGACGGCACCATATTTCTGCATTTCTCTGAAAATTTTGAGGAAAGCCCACGGAGGCTGAGTGTCAGTTATGACCCGAAATCTTTCGTAGGGCGTGGCAGCTATGCCTCTTCTAACTCTGTCTCTAACTTCGTTCCTTAGCGTTTCATAGAAGGCCACGCATTCAGGTTTATGCTTCATAAGTGTACCCATTACGTACAGTGAATACATGGTTTTCTCGTCTAAGGGTGCTGGCACTGCCTGGTTAAGTGTACAGATTTCGGCCCATAGAGAGCTAGATCTAATCTCGTTCCAAACAGCATCACATAACAATTTATCATTATATGTTCTCTCAGTAATTTTTTCCATCCATTCGATTCCATCGTTCAATTGTTGCACAATATAGTTCACTTTGTAATCTTCCACAGGACCGGTTGTGTAGCCAACAGAAACGTCTACGGAGTACATCGGCACCTTTTTCCCGCGTTTTCTCTCAAGCCATTTAACGATCTGGTACCATTTGGCGTGGCTGCAGCAGATGTGGTCTTGCCATATGAAGTCGGGTGTGGGATAGCCATCTACTATTGTACCGTCGGCTAGAATGTATTTGTCTAGCAGAACTGAGCCCCAATAATTGCGCATGTATGCGCACAGAGTGCGTGGAAAACCTGCCGCTTCAACTGCGTCATGGCATTTAACTGCAAAGTCTTTAAAGAAGGCTACCGTAGCTCCATAAGGCTCGCCTGTTAGGCAGTAGACGTCTTTGCCTAGTCCGGCTGGTATGGCGCTGAAGGACCATGCTCCTCCACACCAGCGTAATCCTCCTTTCTCATGAGCGTGTAGGTAATCTTCGTAGTATTTTATGCGTAGATTTTTTGCTTGATTCCAACACTTTAAGGGTTCTGTTGGATATTCTTTTACTTGTGTTGTCATTTTAAAACAGCTCCTCCAGTCCAGTTAGTGTCTCTAAGAAGGCTTCAACTCGGGTTCTGAACTGTCCCCATGGAACGGTGACATCAAACTCTAAGGGGTAAGTGCTCACGCCTATAGCTTTCAAGGCTTCTCTCAAGGGTGGAATTTCTATTCCATGAGGATCACAAAACTTGTTCTGCATTACTATCGCTCCTTGAACGTTAAACTCTTTAGCAAGACTGACAGCATGGCGAATTCGGGTTAGTTCAGGCCAATCTTTGCTTGGACAAGGCACACGATTCACATAGCGCGCGGCTATGGCTGCTAATCTATCCTCTTGAGGCGTTACATCATCCCAATAATAGCGTGTTCCAGTGCAGTGTTCATCTATCACAAAGGTTGCACCTAAATTTTCAACGTTTCTCATGAAAACACGGTCGTCGTCCTCGCTGCCAATAATCATTAGACGGATGTCCGCGTTGGTTGACAGTTTGCGATTTGGCAACTCTTGGAGCAACTGCTCTAAAAGCTTGCTATGCTCTTCTTTGTCGCCAAATTGGCTGGCAAGCACCATTTCCATTGCTTCCAAACCAGTAATCTTGGGCGAATTTAGCTTTCTATATTCACAGACTTTTCGCATCAATTCGCGGTTTCTGTTAAGTGTTCTTATTCCGCGGTCAAGGTCCCCGTTGGTTATGGTCTTTCCTGTCCAGCCTTCAAGTGACTTTTTGAACCTTGCGAATTCTTGCGTTAAGAATGGCGTAGCTCTAGGAGTTTGAATCCCATGGGGTACATAAATATAGTAGGCATAGTCGATTGGTAAGTGAAGCCTCCAAGCATTGAAAGCCTGCCGCAGATGAAGACACGATTGACCTTCAACGATTCCGTCTAAATATTCGAATCTACCTTTTAGGCCCTGAGCCAAACAGTCTCGGCAAACGTGGCAGAACATGGCAAAGATGTAGGGCTCGGTGACCGTTATAGGCTCATGACTGCCTAAAATTCTAACGGGTAATATGTTAGCTGCGTAAAGGATTTCTTCAGGCACATAGGTGCAGAAGTAGCCTACGATGCGGTTTCCTGTTCGTTCTTTCCAGGCTTTTGCATATTCGTGTCGGTTGTCTATCCAGTTTCGGAGGGTTTCAAATATTTCCTCGGTCAAATGCAAGCCTCAAATATTTCATATATAACTTGAGTCATTGAAATATAAAAATTTTGCATTTATATATTTCACCATCGTTAATTCGTCTTCAACCGATAAATAAGCAGCAAATGACTTATAGAGCCTGCACAGAAAACCTTTAAACTAATGGAGGAGAACTGTTTGGAAGCTGCCTTTAAGAACATACTCTATGAAAGCGTGGACAAGGCTGCAAAAATCACCATAAACAGACCACCCTTGAATATTTTGAACGTTGAAACCCTAAGAGAATTAATCACTGCCTTAGAAAAAGCACGAAACGACGCTCAAGTGAAGACCATAATCATAACAGGCGCTGGAGACCAAACATTCTGTGCTGGAGTCGACGTAAGAGACCATTTCCCAGACAAAATTGAAACCACACTGAACGTTTTCCACAAGGTTTTCCACGTTTTAGTCGATGTAGACAAGCCAGTAGTAGCTATGGTGAATGGCTATGCCTTAGGCGGAGGCTGCGAGGTGGCTATGGCATGTGACTTCATGATTGCTTCTGAAACGGCTAAGTTTGGACAGCCGGAGATCAATGTGGGTGCCATTCCAACGGTTGCAACTGCTCTCTTGCCTAAACTTATTGGAAGAAAGAAAGCCTTTGAGCTTATTTTCACTGGCGACACGATAAGTGCGGCTGAAGCTGCGCAGATCGGCTTAGTCAACAAGGTGGTTCCGTCTGGAAAACTTGAAGAGGCAACTATGGAATTTGTGAACAAGCTGAAGGGAAAGAGTTCTGTTGTGCTTAAGCTGACCCGCATGGCGACTTATCAAGGAATGGACATTGGCTTTTTGAAAGCATTGGACAACGTGACTGGTATATACGTCAACCTGCTTGTTCGCACCGAAGACGCTGTAGAAGGGTTAAAGGCGTTTATAGAAAAGCGGAAGCCAGAATGGAAAGGAAAATAGCTACTAGTTACATACTGCTAATGACAAATGTTTTAAACCTGTTTTCTACCAAGCCGTTTAGTCACATCTAAGGTTGCAAAGCACTATGATTGAGGAAATCTTAAGTCTAGTTAGGAAGCATGAAAATTGGCGTGCAAAGGAATGTCTAAACCTTATTCCGTCTGAGAACGTGATGAGCCCAGCCGTTCGCTCATTACTCTCCTCTGACTTCGGACATCGGTACACTTCTACACAAAGCTTCTATATGGGAACTAAATTCATGGACAAAATCGAACTCTACGGCGAGAAGCTCGCGAAAGAAGTTTTTGAGGCCGAAACGGCTGACCTACATCCACTTTCAGGCCATGTAGCCAACTGGATATTTCTTTCAACCTTCGCCAATCCGAACGACAAAGTTTTATGCGTCTCACCCGACGATGGAGGCTATCCAGGCATCTGGAAAGAAGGCCTAGCTTCTCTTCTTAGACTTCGTGTTGTAGGTTTTCCCTTTTCAAAAGAGAAGATGAACATAAGAGTTAACGAGGCAGTTGAGCTTGTTTTACGGGAAAGACCGAAAATCGTAGTTTTTGGTGCCAGTCTGGTTTTGTTTCCTCATCCGGTGCGAGAGATAGCCAAGGCTGCAAGCGAGGTTGACACCACAATTGGTTATGACGGCTCTCACGTTTTGGGTTTGATTGCTGGAAAAACTTTTCAGATGCCTCTCAGAGAAGGAGCTTGCATCTTGTATGGTTCCACACATAAAACGTTCTTCGGACCTCAAGGTGGAATCATAGTTGCTGACAAGGAGCATGGTGAATCCATGAAGAAGAGAATCTTTCCGATGTTTGTTGACAACGCTCATTGGAACCGCATCGCAGCTTTAGCACTGGCTCTAGCGGAGATGAAAACTTTTGGAAAAGAATATGCTGAACAAGTTGTTCGCAACGCCAAGACTCTTGCGAAAGCTTTGTCAGATTATGGTTTTCCTGTCAAGTGCGTTGAATACGGCGGTACTCGATCGCACCAGATTTGGCTGGACTACGGAGGCTATAAGCAGGGAATGAATGTAGCTCGAAAACTGGAAAGAGTGAACATTATTGCTGATTGTGGTGTAAGACTTGGAACGTGTGAAGTTACCAGGCGAGGGATGAGAGAAGGCGAGATGCAGAAGATAGCCGAATTCATAAAGCGCTGGTTAATCAATAAGGAAGAAGCAGTAGAAATCAAGAAAGAGGTTACAAGGTTTACCGGCAATTTTCAGCGAGTTGAATATTGCTTTCAGGCTTAGTTATACACCGAAAAATTCATAGATTACATCACCCATGTAATGAGCAAAAACAATGACTAAAATTGTAACAAGCAAATGCTCGGTAATTGCTCTGTGAACATTCCTTTTCTGAAGTTTTGCTGTGTAAAAGCTGACGATAACAATCAGGAATAGTCCCCAAACTACACTTGCTAGAATTGCGGAAGAAATTTCTAGAAAGATAATCAAAGGAACAAAGGTTAGTGTGAAAGCGAATTTTGATGAAAACGTAAAAAATGTGGCTTCCCATATCTCTTTGGCCGCGTGTTCGCCTTCTGCCTCTTCAGATATATGGATTCCTATAGCGTCTGACATCGCATCTGCTATTGATAATACCACCATGCCAGCTAATACAGCAAGTTTAGAATGCGTACCTGCATGTAGTCCAACAATGATGCCTAATGTGGTAATCACTCCAGACGTGAGTCCGAACCCTAGGCCTTTAAGCAACGTTTCTCTCAACGTTACACCTCAACCTCTTCAGTTTCAATCAAGTCTGACTTTATAATAATCCTATCGCTTGTGAAAGATTAAACTATTTACGTTCATTATGCAAAAGTCGTTATGCAAATACGAAGAATCGAAGCATAACGCCAGAAGCGCTAATAATAGGTGTCCAAAACTAAAATGGTTTTGAGATAGGTTAGGTCTTTTTTAACAACTTCAGACTCAACTTTTTTGTGTATAGCTTAATGGTTTTCGTTGGATTTGAGTCATCGGTTCCTTGAGCCAGACAAAGATCAGTGCATTACTTAACATTCCTAAAATCTCCTAGAAAGATTCAAATACGGCTCTGTAATTATTCAGTAACTTCAATGCACATCATGAGTCGTGGAGAAATTTGTCAAAAAAAAACGTGCTAATGAAGATTAAAGAGTTAAAGACAAACATCGGCGTAATAAAAGACCTTGAGCTTTCTTTTGGAAGAGTATTCGAAGAAACATGGGCTGAACCAGTTGGGCCAACCCCTTTCCCGTCTATAACTGAGCTGAGAGAATGGGACTTCAAGCTTCTGCAGAAATACAAACCCTTCTACTTGCCGTTTTGCGACGTCTGCTGCCTCTGCACTTTCGGAAAGTGCGACCTAACGGGAGACAAACGGGGAGCCTGTGGACTCGATATGGCAGCCCAACAGTCTCGTATAGTTCTCCTCGCCTGCTGTATCGGAGCTGCCACCCATGTTGCGCATGCCCGGCATCTAGTTGAACACTTAATAGAAAAATACGGCAGCAACAGCCCACTCGATGTGGGAGGTCTAAATATAGATGTAGAAGCTCCAGTGACCCGTCTGGTTTGCGGTGTCAGACCTAAGACGCTCAAAGATATGGAGGATGTCCTTGACTATTGCGAGGAACAGGTTACACATCTTCTCTCCGCCACTCACACTGGGCAGGAGGGAAGCAACCTAGACTTTGAGTCCAAAGTTCTCCATGCAGGAATGGTAGATCAAGTTGGCATGGAAATCGCAGATCTAGCGCAGATTTCAGTTTATGGTTTTCCAAAGGCTGACCCAGAAGCTCCTCTAACTGATCTAGGCTTCGGTATAGCTGATATCTCCAAACCTACGATTTTGGTCATCGGTCATAATGTGCCGTCTTCTATTGGCATAATCGACTACTTAACCGACAAAGGATTGTTAGGCCAAGTCGAAGTTGTAGGCATATGCTGCACCGCTCATGACATCACCAGGTACAGCTCAGCGGCTAAGATAGTTGGTCCGATATCTTGGCAATTACGCTACATCAGAAGTGGACTAGCCGATCTAATCGTAGTAGACGAACAGTGTATCCGGGCAGACACACTAGTTGAGGCCCAAAAAATCAAGGCACCAGTAATCGCCTCGAGCCCGAAAAACTGCCTAGGACTCAGGAACAGAACCAAAAGCCCAGCGAAGGAAGTAATATCAGATCTTGTAGAGGCAAAGTTTCCTGGAGTACTCATTTTAGATCCAGAAAAGGTTGGAGAAGTTGCTGTTGAAACCGTGATGGCTGTTGCCCCAAAAAGAAACAAATTCAAGGTTATCCCTGAAATAGAGGAAATCATCAAAGCTGCCCAAGAATGCACAGAATGCAACGAGTGTATGCGAGCCTGCCCAAACAACATGCCCATCCCTGAAGCCATGAAAGCCGCGGCAAAGGGAGATCTTAACCCGCTGGCTGAAATCCTCGATAGTTGTATAGGTTGCGCCCGTTGTGATAGCGCTTGTCCCAACGACTTCCCCCTTCACAGCTTCATAGTGAAAGCTGGAGAAAAACAGTTGTGGGAGGAGAAGTTTAAGATGCGCGTCGGACGGGGTGCAATCCAAGATGTGGAGATAAGGGAAGTTGGCGGGCCCATAGTTCTCGGTGAGATCCCTGGAGTGGTGGCCCTAGTAGGATGCGCCAATTACCCCCGCGGTGGAAAGGAGGTTGCAGAGATCGCTGAGGAGTTCGCCAAGCGTAGGTTCATCGTTGTCACCTCAGGATGCGCAGCCATGTCCATAGCTATGGTAAAGGATGAGGAGGGGAAGACTCTCTATGAGAAGTATCCGGGTGGCTTTGAGGCTGGTGGCATCCTAAATGTAGGTTCATGCGTCTCCAACCCCCATATAGCGGGAGCAGCCATCAAGATCGCGAGCATTTTCGCGAAGAGGAAGCTGCGGGGTAACTACGAGGAGATAGCTGATTATATCCTCAACAGAGTGGGCGCGGTGGGAGTTGCTTGGGGGGCGATGTCTCAGAAGGCCGCCTCAATAGCCTCAGGCTTCTGGAGGCTTGGAGTGCCTGTGATCGTTGGACCTCATGGATCTAAGTATCGGCGCATGCTCCTTGGAAGAGAGGACAATGAAGAGGATTGGTATGTATACGATGCCAGAACTGGCGACAAAGTCTATGGAGGTCCAGCTCCTGAGCATCTCTTTACCACGGCTGAGACTAAGGAGGAAGCTATAGTGATGATAGCAAAGCTTTGTATGAGGCCTAACGACACCACTAGGGGTCGCGCCATAAAGTTAACACACTATATTGATCTGCACAAACGCCTCTACGGAGTTATGCCCAACGATATACATCTCTTCGTCCGAAACAAAGCCGACATACCAATCACCATGAAGGATGAGATTCTCAAGATTCTAGAGGAGAAGGGATGGAAAGAGAGAAGAATTCCCGACCCAACACTCTTATCTAGACTCATCAGGAAGAGAGGTGAATGAAAATGGGTATGAAGGCAGAACCATGGCAGACGGCCGAGATAGCTGGGCCTAAGAAGGCCCTTCTCATCTTAAAACCTGAAGTGGTTGTCGCAATGGTTAAGAGGGCTAAGCGCCCCATCCTCGTCGTTGGACACCTAGCCGCTGAAGATTATTCAGACGATGTCAAAATGATTGATTACGCAATCCGCTTGAGTAAGACCGCGGGAATTCCTGTGGTTGCCACAGCGCACATGGTGACAGAATTCATCAAGAAGGGGTTTCAGCCTGCAGCTTGGATGCCTGCGATGGATATTGGCAATAGACTTAAAGATCAAGAATGGAAAGGTTTAGACGGAATAGGTCCTTATGATATCGCGTTGTTCATGGGACTCCCCTACTACATGGAGTTTGTGATCTTGTCTGCGCTGAAACATTTTTCCACAAACCTCAAAACTATAAGTCTAGACAGATTCTATAATCCTCACGCAACTTGGTCTTTCCCAAACCTTTCAGTTGAGGATTGGAATCAAAGTTTTGAAATAATATTAAGCAAACTCGGAGGAAAATGAAAGAATGTCCATGTTTGAAGACATCCCAGTCGACGTCGGAGTGATATACGAAGGAGAAAGAATTCGAAGAAAAGACATGCACGTGGAACTCGGAGGTCCAAAACAAGAAACCAAGTTTGAACTCGTGAGAGTCAAGAGCTTAGATGAAGTGGAAGATGAGAAAGTAACGGTGATTGGACAGGATCTCAAGGATGTTCAGGAAGGAAGCACTATTCCCTTCGGCATCTACATTGAAGTTGCTGGCAAAAACGTTGAAGAGGAACTTGAAGGCGTGATCGAGCGGCGCATCCACGAATACTGCAACTTCATCGAAGGCTTCATGCACCTGAACCAACGTTATGACATTTGGCTACGAGTAAGCAAGAAATCCTTCCAGAAGGGCCTAAATTCCTTCAATTACATTGGAAAGGTCTTGATAAAACTCTACAAAAGCGAGTTGCCATTCATTGAGAAAATACAGGTCACCTTTTTGACCGAGCCCGAGAAGGTTCGGCAAATATGGGAGCAAGCTATGAAAATCTATGAAGCCCGCGACGCCAAGGCCAGAGGAATGAAGGACGAAGATGTTGATAGCTTCTACGGCTGTACCCTGTGTCAATCCTTCGCACCAAGCCATGTATGCGTGATCACGCCTCAGAGATACTCCAACTGCGGATCCATCAGCTGGTTCGACGGAAGAGCCTCGGCGCAAGTCGACCCAAAAGGTCCAGTGTTTGCAATTCCGAAAGGAGAGTTGATTGATCCTGAGAAAGGCGAGTATGCCGGCGTCAACGAGGTTGTTCAAAATAAGTCTTTAGGAGCAGTTAAGCGGGTGTGGTTGTACACTGGTTTCGGCTATCCCCATACTTCATGCGGTTGCTTCGAGGGAGTCGCCTTCTATATTCCTGAGGTAGACGGCTTCGGCATAGTTCATAGAGGATTCAGAGATGTAACCGTTAACGGACTGCCCTTCTCAACCTTAGCCGACTCCACTGCAGGAGGCAGACAAGTAGATGGCTTCCACGGCATATCCATCGAATACATGAGGTCACCTAAATTCCTTCAAGTCGATGGCGGTTGGAACCGCATAGTCTGGATGCCAGCCGAGGTCAAAGAGCGAGTTAAGGACTTCATGCCAAAAGAAATTGTAGATAAGGTTGCAACGGAAAATGAAGCCAAGAGCATTGATAAGTTAAAGAGTTTTCTTGAAGCCAAAGGGCATCCTGTTGTGGAACGTTGGAAAGCCAAACCAGTTGAAGTTGTTGCTGAAGCAGTCGAAGAGAAGGAAGAGATCCCTACAGTGCCAGTTCCAGAACTCGCTGGAATGCCGATAGCAGCTGGCGGCTTCAAAATAGTCCTCAAAGACGCCAAGATCCGAGCAAGAAAGGTTATCATTCGAGCAATAAAGGCTGAGGAAAAAAAGAAGAGGTGAAAGCGTGGGAGAGAACGAGAAAAAAGAAAGAGAACGCGATATTGCTCTCAAGTTTGATCCAGAACTCTTCGATTTGCTTAGCAAGTTTGAAGAGGTAGAACTTGAAGACGTAGATATGGAGCTTGGAGACTTAGAGATATGGATACAACCGGGAACAGTAGCTACACCAAGAGTGTCCGCTGCGGTAGTTCCACCGAAGGCTAAACCAACAGAAATTGCAAAAGTAGAATTTGTTCCTCCAGTCGAGACTTATCCAGGCAGAATCGCAGAGGTTAAGCTTGGCGCCACAAAAAGCGAAGGCGGAACCCGCGGAAAATCAGTGATTATCGGTGGAGAAAAGTCTCCAGCCTACTATCTCTTTGAGAATCCAACGCCTCATCCTCCAGTTATCACTCTTGACGTTTTCGACACACGTATTCCATTGGCAAAAGCTGTGAAGATGCATTTTGAAGAAGTCATCGAAGACCCGGCGGCATGGGCTAAACTCGCCGTGGACAAGTTTAAAGCAGACATGATTACACTTCATCTCATTAGCACAGACCCGCTTATCAAGGATACTCCCCCAAAAGAAGCTGCGAAGACCGTTGAAAACGTGCTTCAAGCCGTAGATGTGCCAATTGTCATAGGAGGCTGCGGAGACCCGCAGAAAGACCTGAAAGTTTTCGAAGAGGTAGCACCGGTAGCTGAAGGTGAAAGAGTTTTAATAAGCACAGTAACACTGGACATGGAAATCGAAAAAACAGCGCGCATCATCCAGAAACATGGGCATGTAGCACTTGCGTTTACATCTATGGATCTCAATCAAGCGAGAGAGCTAAACCGCAGACTTTTCGAGTTCCTTCCAAAAGAACGAATAGTCATGGACACAACTACCGCAGCGCTTGGTTATGGACTTGACTATGCCTTTACCGTTATGGAACGCGCTCGCCTCGCCGGGCTTATGGGCGATCCAGAGCTTCAGCAGCCAATTTCGTCAGGTACAACAAATGCGTGGGGAGCCAGAGAGGCTTGGATGAAGATAGCGCCCGAATGGGGACCACGTGAACTGAGAGGACCAATGTGGGAAACCGTTACGGCGTTAACTCTTCTTTTAGCTGGAGTTGACCTCTTCATGATGATGCATCCGGCGGCTGTTAAAACTCTTAAAGACACTGTCAAAGAGTTAACAGCAGGTATGGGCAGAGGCAAACCTGAACTAATCAGTAATTGGGTTACTCTCAAGACTTGAGAGGCGTATGAGCATGACTGAAAGAGAAGTCAGCAAGACAGGCGCAAAGGAGCTCAGCCCAATCGACGTTTACATGTTGCTTCCAAGAACTAACTGCAAGAAATGTGGACAAGATAACTGCATGGCTTTTGCCACCAAACTCGTGAACAGAGAACTGGCGCTTGAACTTTGCACGCCTCTTTTAGAAGAAAAACAATATGCGAAGGCTTACCAAAAGCTTTGGGAGATGCTTAAGCCACCAGTTAAAGAGGTAACAATCGGAACTGGAGACAACGCCGTCAAGATTGGCGGCAAACTTGTAATGTATCGTCATGAACTTACATATACTAACCCAACAGTCATCGCCATAGACGTTACAGATGAAATGTCAGATGATGAAATTCTAGATAGATTGAAGAAAACCGAAAGATTCTCTTACACTTACATTGGTCGAGAATTAAAGCTCAACATGATAGCTGTGAGGTCAACTTCAAACGACCCAGAGAAGTTTAAAGCCGCCGTGAAGAAAGTAACAGCCAATACAAAGTTTCCTCTGATATTCTGTTCCTTCAACCCAGAATTGATCGAAGCAGGCTTGATGGTTGCACCCAAAGCCAGACCTCTCATTTACGCTGCCACAGAGGACAATTGGAAAGACATGGCAGAATTATCCTTGATGTACAATTGCCCCCTAGCAGTTTTTGCTCCAAACGATCTCAAGCTTCTTCGTTCATTAGTCAAAACCCTGATTGAATACGGCGTGAAAGACCTTGTTCTCGACCCAGGCACATTTCCACCTGAAGGATTAGCAGATACAATAGTCAATTTCACAATGATTCGCCGTATGGCTTGTAAAAGAGGAGACGAACTCTTCGGCTTTCCAATCATTGGCACTCCAATTGTAGCATGGGCTCAGAAAGCGGAGATCCCAGAGATTAACATGTGGAACGAGGCTTACATGGCTTCTATATTGATTACTCGCTACGCTGACATCCTAATTATGCACAGCAAAGAAGGATGGGTACTTCTACCAAACGCATTTTTGAGAGAAAACATTTACACTGATCCGAGAAAACCAGTAGCTGTTGAACCGGGACTACGCGAATTCGGCACGCCCAAAGAAAACTCTCCAGTGATGTTAACCACAAACTTTGCCCTCACCTATTATACAGTAGCCTCAGACATCGAATCCAACAAATTAAACTGCTATCTCGTCGTTGTAGATAGTGAGGGACATGCGGTTGACACCTCTGTTGCCGGCAGAAAGCTAACGGCTGAAAACATAGCAGAGGCCATCAAGACAGCTAAGGTGGAAGAAAAAGTGAACCATAGAAAACTGATCATACCTGGCAAAGCAGCACGGTTAAGTGGAGAAATCCAAGAACTCAGCGGCTGGGAAGTCCTGGTTGGACCAAGAGACTCCTCTGAAATCCCAAAATTCCTGTCAGAAAAATGGTAAAAGTAAAATGAATACATGCGGTAAAGCAGTCTAAGTTAGTCTCCATTAGCAGTTAAATGCAGCACTATGCGAGTCAAACAAAGATTCGTTGCTTTAAATGGAGACTGAAGGTTCAAAGCAAATGGAGATTCGAACTCTAGCAATTAAAGATTACAACGCAATGGTTCAGCTTTGGAAGCTTGCAGGTTTGCCTTTCAAACCGAGAGGCAGAGATAGCAGGCGCATGATTGAGAAGCAGATGAAAGCCTTCCCAGAGTTTTTTATGGGCGCCTTTCATGAAAACAAACTTGTGGGCGTTGTGATTGGCAGCTATGACGGCAGAATGAAAGGCTGGATAAATCGTTTGGCAGTAGACCCTGCTTATAGACAGCAAGGAGTAGCTAAACAACTGATTAGCCGTGTGGAAGAAGCTCTAGAAAAAAGCGGAGCAGCAATTTTCTGTGCGTTAATTGAAACTCCAAATGAAGAATCAGTTAGGCTTTTTCAAAAGATGGGATATCTCGCTCACAAAGGAACTCTGTATATCACCAAACGAAAAGGCAAGGAATTATAGAGTTTTGACTAACCAGCAGGGAATCATCTATTCTTCTTCAGATTGGAAAAAGTGTTTGCCATAGCGTTTCAGATAGGTTTCTTCGTCTGGAATCAGCAGCTTTATTGCTTTAACTCTGTTTCGTGAATTGATGTTGTCGAGAAGAATTATAACATCCTCTGGTTTACTGAAGATTTCTTTTTTTCCGTTTGGTCGTTTTCTTGTTACTTCTATGCAGTCATCAACCATGCAGTTTAGAACGCATGAGGTGCAATAAACGCACAGCTCTTCGGTGACACCGACCTCGCCAGCCCTCCAGTAAAGAGCGTTGGTAGGACACACTTCTATGCAAAACTTGCACTCCACGCCTTTACAGGTTTTCATGTCAATTTTTATGCTACCGTCTTCGAAAAATTCCTTCACACCAACAGATCGAAGAAGCTCAGTTCTCCTCTCTTTCTTCTTACTCTCAGAAGCCTCAGAAAGAAGCTTGTAAATGTCCATTTTTTCCCCATTACTTGTTTTTTTAGGCATTTCAGTTGCGTTCTCCCTGAGGCGTCTATCTTTCACTTGGGTTTATCCAGCCTATAAGCGATGGATATTGCACGTATTTATTTAGAATAAATGCATAGGATTTCTGATATTAAAACGCATGTGATGAATGTGACTTACAAATACAAGAAGCTGGCGATCGTCACGCCCTGCTGGAAGCCTAGTGACGACTTCCTTCAGATTATTATTGACTCTGTTGAAGGAAAAATAGACGACGGAGACCTCTTAACGGTTTCCGAGAAGGCTATTTCAACCGCACAGGGCAATATTCTAGACGAAAGCACTATCCACCCGAGCTTGCTTGCTCGTTTTTTGGCTAAATACTGGATGCGTCTCGTTTGGGGCTATGTTCTAGGTCCGCTCTGCCACCTTAGAAAAAAGACAATTAAGCGTTTTCGAGACTATCCAATTCGTGAAGGAAGCGCTCATAAGCAAGTTGCACTCCAATATGCTGGGTTTTTGCAAGCGTTAATGCATGGCTCTGAAGGAGCAATAGATGGTAGCAACCTTGCATACTCTTACGTCAGCTTCCCACTGAAAGACGCTCAAGCAATAGCTCAGCAGATACAAAACCGCATCAAAACAGAACTAGGCAGAATAGTTAAGGTGATGATAATTGACACAGACAAGACATACTCGCTAAGAAATTTCCACTTCACTCCGCGTCCAAAACCAATCCGAGGAATTCACTCTTGCGGAGGGGCTTTCGCTTATATACTTGGTAGATTTCTCAGACTGAGACGCCGGGCTACACCCGTTGCAATAGCGGGTTCTAAGCTAGGCGCAAAGAGGGCTCTTGCAATTGCTGAGATAGCCAACAGAACACGAGGATTCGGCGCTGGAAGAACTGTCTGGGATATGGCGGAAACTTTCGATGTTGCCTTAACCGACGTGACTTGGAGAATGCTGAGCAAGGTTCAACACAAGCCTATAGTCATTTTAGGGCGTCGGCTTGCCCAAGCACGGTGAAGAGGCAACCTTTCTAGGCGTTTTTTGAGGTCGCCTTATCGGTCTGGACCCAGCTGAACTTCTTCTGGAGGGTCTTGGGGTAGTACTGCTTCCAGTCGTAGTCGACTTGCTTTCCCCATTCGCAGTAGATTCGGGGGTCGATGTAGCTCTTGAGTGATGTCATGAGGTTGTAGTTGCGGGTCTCCTGCTGGGTTTTTACTCTGAGCTTCAACTTATCTATGGCCGCTTCGTCCCGTTGCCTCTGACTCTCTAACCTCTGCTTTAGTTCTTTCATCTGCTCTGCATGCTTGATCTTCAACTTCTTGAGGCGATGCTTCTGACGCATCACGCCCTTACGCTGAAGGCTAGTGCGTTTATTCAGGGCGCGGACAGGTCTACCTTGTTGCTTCCTGTCTGCGAGTTGCCGCTGATAAGCCTCCAGCTTCTCCTTCATCGCCTTCACCATTTCCTCTAGCTTCGAGAGCCTCTCACTGTATCTCTCTTGCCGCTCCCTAGTTTTCTGTCTCAGCTTAACTTGGGCTTTCTTCGCCCGATCCTTCAGAGCCTTGAGGCGGGCCTTCTTCTTTTCTAGAGATGATTTCCAAGTCTTGGGGATGGTGCGTCGATGGTTGCAGACCTTCGCAGCCTCGAGGTTCGACATCGCGGCGACATATTTCTTTATGTATTCATGGTCTTCGAGTTTGACACGAGCCTTTTCTAGTTTCGTCTCGACGGCTTCGGACGCGTAGCAAGTACGGAAGACCTTTGCTGAGAGACCGGTCATTACCTCATCGAGGAATTCGCTCACATGCTTCGAGCCCACGCCATCGAAAAGGTTGGACCTAGCGTTCGCTGCGAACTCCTTGAGGTTTCCGATGACATTATCTGGGAGTTCGACCCTGAAGACATGAGGTACAGAGTCCTTTCCGAGGAAGTTGAAGGTTACAGTGCCGTCTCCGTTGGAGCGGATGTGCTCCGGTCGAAGGGTGGAAGCGCCGATGGTGTCTGCCTCGTCAGGATCCTTCTCGTCGCCGACCCTGATCTTCAGCTTATCAATAAGGAAACAGACGGTCGCTGTCTTCCTTCGTCTTAAATCATCGGCGTCGAGGTTTTCCTGGATGTGCCTTTGGACCCGTGTAAGGTTCCGGCGGAGCTCCCTCGCCTTTTCAAACTTCTCTATATCCTTCCTTTGTTTCAGGATGCTGGAGTCTGAGAACCAGACGTATTTAGTCTTGCCTGTGAGTTTATCCCGCCATCGTGCGATCCACATGACGTCGGGCTGCCAGACTATGACCTTCCAGTTGCCAGGCGGCCTAAGGGCATCCGGCGAGAGGTTGAGATCGATGTCCTCCTCAAGGGATCCCTCCTTCCAGCGACCCCTTAGGGGGTGGTTCCCTCGGCCCATGAAGATGGAGTTTGGTTCGACGGCATAGTTGGCCACCTCCATTTGGATGCCGTCAACCCAAGCATATCCATAGCGTTCCTTGTTCGCTTCCCTCCGAGCTTTCCTCTGAGCTGCTAGCTGTCTCCTCTCCTCCTTGGAGAGGTTCGCCTTCCAGCTTCGCTCCTTTTCGACAAAAGATAGGACCTCGGAGTAGTTGACGTCGCCCGGTTTGACAATTACGCCGAGTTTCTTTGAGAAGTCACGGTGGAAGTTCTTGGCGAAGACAGAATCTTCGACATATGGAGTTCCCACTTTCTTAGCCCAGGCGAGAGCCATTTCCTCTTGCTTCGGCGTCAGCTTGATCTTCTCCTTCCTAATCTTGATGATGAGGCCTTTTCCCTTGTATCGGGTTGGAACTAGAACGCCATTATGGTGTAGCTGTTTCATTCGGGTTCTCCGCCTGACTAGATTGTTATTCGGGGAAGGGAGAAGACTTAAACCTTGCTTATCTCGAATCCATGTTATGAAGCTTCTAGTTGATAGAAACATCCTCAACATCCTGAATCATATCGAGCTACTTAACTTGACGAAAGGGTTCGGCTTAACTTTTTATATTGTTGTTGCGCAAAAGCTATGGTTGATTAGCCATGGATAAACCTTACTTCGACAAAGTTTTTCATCCAAAATTAGAGAACCCAGTGTTTGTTGAGGGGTTGCCTGGATTCGGCAACGTAGGCAAGATTGCTGCTCATTTGCTTATCGAGTCTACCCATGCTAAAGTTTTTGCAGAGTTGTATTCGCCGTCTTTTCCCGACTATGTCATTGTAAATAAAGATGGGATATGCCACCCACCCTCTTACGAGTTTTATACAGCAACAATGGGAAACACAGATTTTGTCATTTTAACAGGAGATGCCCAGCCTTCTCTTGAAGACCTCAAAGCGCATTACATGCTCTGCGATGAAATCTTAGACTTTGCGGAACAGTATAGTGCCAGATTCCTCGTAACCATGGGTGGAATACCCACTCCAAAACCGACAGGAGAAGTTTACGTAGCCGCCACTTCGCCTAAGCTTGCCGCGGAAGCAGTGGAAAAAGGTGCACATCTTTACGGACGCGGAAGAATAATGGGAGCCACAGGCCTGCTGCTTGGACTATGCCACAACAGGCCTAAAAGCTGACCGAGCAGCAGCCTCGTCGGTTTTCAGATTCTTAACGAAAACCCTAGGAGCCGAAGCCTTAAATCGCTTTATACACGAAGAGGAAAAGGGTTAAGAGCCAAAGACCGTGTATTCTCTGGTTAAGTTGATGGTTTATGACTGAACCCGCTTTCATCAGCGAAGAATTATTGTCATGGGTGTGGAAGACGCTCCTAATTATAGGAGGTATTGTGCCAATCGTTGCTACTGTTCTCGTGTGGTTTCAAAACAACTTTGAGACGCCTATGTCAGCAGCGGTGAGAGATTCGATTCTGACAAGTCCCTTGATTTATTCAGTTTTCATAGGGCTAATAGCTGCATCTTTTGCAGTGCAATATTTTTTAGGCTCTCCAACGAGAAGGAAAAATGAGATTAGGCGACGGGCTCCTGTTCTCGTTTTTATTGGTCCAATTGTCGTCCTAATCATATCTATGCTTGCTTGGTGGCGAAGTGACACTTCTTTAACAGCTGTTCTCTCAGAAGTTGCGCAGAAATCCTTTATGCTAGGATCTGTCGCGGGCTTAACTGTGGGCAGTCTCATTCTGGCTTTTGCCTTGTCGGCAAGAGAGGAGCAGGAACGATGCTTCAAAGTCCTGGTTACGCTGGCTTCGGTTTTTCTTATGTTCGGAGGACCAACTTATCTAATATATGGGCTTCAAGCTGTGGAGGTGCCGTATTTATATGCGACGCTTATCGGCTTAGCTTCATTTGTAACAGGTATAGTCATTTTTCTGCGTTTTGTAATAAAAGAGACTAAAATCTAAGTTTTGGAGAGATCTCAAATAGACGAGCGACTTGAATCTGCTTTCATCCTTGAAATAGGCTACGCCATTCCTTCTGTTTGGTGAGATTAGCGAGGGCTTCTGTGTAGATTTTAACCTTTAAGAGTTCAGCGTCTCCTAGCGCAATGTCCTTCACATGCTTTTGCCCGACGATTTTGAGCTGTTTTAACATAGCTGCAGCCAATTCTTCAAGGGTTTTGGAGGAAATCTTAGAAACGTGATGGTACAAT
>SMTZ1_10000606_pt1 | contig 34018 bp, 26 predicted proteins | sample DeeMarSWOR136_30_FD_25667 | JGI IMG/M metagenome (IMG submission 25667) | reverse complement strand
CTGCACTCGCCAGATTATTAGGTAGTTCTTACAAAAAAACACGCAGCCGTTGGAGCCGCTTGCGGCGATTAAACATATGCCGAATACTTGCTCAGGTGAATTATCAAAGTCTAGGATTGGTGCCGGTTTTCATTGAACTTCATGATACAAATACTTCGATTCAAAGCCCTTACATGCTTTCGTATATCGAACTCGCAGGTAACGTAAGACGAGCACTATGCTTTATGGCTGTGCCAAAAGAACGGCTTAAACAGCTTTCCGGTTTTCTCCAATCTCATTTTGGGACAACACATACTCTGTTTCTAGTTGAAGACGTAGGCCGAACAGTCGAGTTCACACATTACAGAATGGATCAAAAACGATGGGCGATTAATTGGCAGAAACTATTCATCGGCGCGCATCTTCTTCACAACCGCTGTCTTAATCTTCAATCAGAGATCCACGATGATAAGCAGCCACAACCACATCGGCTTTACGTTCCAGACAGCAAAGATAAGCGATTGATACCGTTGCTAGCACCAGATGCACGAATTAAGCTAGAAAAGCTTGCGACTATCGCTGGAATGAGTATATCTCAGGTTAGTCGTAGAAGATCCAAACTGATAGAACTCGGTGTGATACAGCCTACACCTCTGATAAGAAGAGTAGGTTTACTCGAAGACGTCATCATTCGGGTGAAAGAAGAAGATGAGCGGTTACTTGGAATAGTTAACGAGCTGCCCCAAGCGTGGATAAGACAGCTTACCGAATATCAGACCCATGAAAACGAGTTCTTCATCTACACAACGCTACCACCTGGATCTTTTTCACTGATTCGTTACTATCTCAACAAATACATCCACACCCAATCTGATGTCTTCATCACCGGTCCCGAAAATGGTGGATGGCCTTTAACCTTTGAAACCTTCGACTTAGAGAGCTGCAGCTGGGCCTGGAGAGACCCACTCGTTGTGGAAAACGCTAAAATCGTCGCTATTGATCCCCGAGCTAAGTTGAGTCAAGAAAGTTGGATATAGGTGGTGATGAAGTGATTCAAACGAGTATGCTACTGGTTTTCTTGGTTATCTCAGCATTGGCCCCGGCATCTATCCCTGTTCCCTCACTTCAAACCAGTGCGTTCAGAGGAACTTCAATCACTATAACGGTACAACTTCGAAGCCAAAGTGGTCTCCCTATTGAAGATGCCACGGTTCTGTTCTTTCACGAAACGCAGGATGTGCTCCTGGGTACTGGCACGACAAATTCAACGGGACACGCCCAGTTCATTTGGGCCATTTCTACCTTACATGAACTAGGTCCAGTTCAATTAAATGTAACATTCCGAGGAGATCCAGAGAGATATCTTCTTCCAAGCATGGTCCCGATACCCTTGACTATCTTTGCACAGCTTCAGAATTACCTGAATGTCACCGATGTTAGCGGTGTACCAATTGGTTCAAGTGTCCAAATTGGACAAGTACTGCTTTTTCATAACCAAGTAACCGATGATAACATGACACCAATGGAAGGTGTTACAGTCCAACTAATTTTAGAACCGGACATAATTCTTGCGGAAAAGAATACTCCTCAGAACGGATCTCTCGTATTTCGTTGTACTTTGAATCAAACCCTAAGTCCCACTGCAACCTTCAGAGTCAAAAGCCTAAACCAGGGGTACTATAATGGAACTGAAAGCGTAGTCCAGGTGTTTTTGGGAAATGTCACACCCTTATTCGTTGGCCTCCCCTCGTTTTGGCACCCTTCACATGGCTATTCTCTTCGTGGGAAATTAATCACCCCCACTAACACAGGTATCGCTAATGCCTCAATTGAGCTCTTAGACGATTCAGGTCAAGCTTTCTCGTTTTCTCAAACTGATAATGATGGAAAATTCGACTTTGATCTTTATGGATTCACCGAATCTCTCCACAATAACCGTTACCTTATACTCCGATATAATGGAGTACTTGGACATAATGGAGCACGAGCCATTGTAGGGATCATTTCTAGCCCACCTCATAATCCCTTTACTCAGTCTATTGAGCTAACTCCATCCAATGCTTGGGTTTCTGTGCTTCATCAAATTAACCTTGCTACGATTAGTTGTTTGGCAATCGGAAGTTCAATTCTCACTTTGAAAAGGAAGCGATCGACCAAACGAATCGTATCACATTAAAAGGAAAGTATCTGTTGTATTGTCGAAAGCTTAATCGAAGAGCACCTTACAATTACCACGAGGTTAAAGAGCACATGTCAGAGCATTGGATGTGGACAGAGAAATACCGACCCAAGAAGCTCAAAGAGATTGTGGGTCAAAAACCGATAACAGACCGATTACAAAAATTCCTGGTCGAAAGTGATTTACCACACCTTCTATTTGCCGGACCTGCAGGAACAGGAAAAACCACAGCAATCATCGCCTTTGCCAATGAACTCTATGGCGATCAATTCCAAGGCAATTTCCTCGAACTAAATGCTAGCGTTGCACCTGAAACACCAATTATGATACGAAGCAATGGTAAAATAGAGAGAACAAATTTTGATGAGCTTGCTAAAAGATACTTTGTAGAAAATGAAAAGTATGCCAAACCGTCAAATGTTGAGGTTCTCTCAGTAAATGAAGAAAACAGAGTAAGATTCTTGCCTGTGAGTTTAATTTCAAGACATAGAGTAAAAAGAATTGCGAAAATTTTCTATGAAGGTGGAGAAATACGAACTAGCCTAAATCACTCAATAATAGTCATAGATGACCAGGGAAACCTGGTTCCAAAAGAAGTTTCTGAACTTTGTGAAGGAGATTTACTAATCACCTTTCGAACAACTCTAGAAAGTAATGAAAACCTCGAGCTAGATTTTGAGAAGTACATGCCTCAGAAGTTTAATAAACTAAAAAGTGGGCTTGTTGAAAATCCTAAAATCAAAGTTATATTAGAAAATATGGAGATTGATGAGCAGCTTTCATGGCTTTTCGGCACATATCTAGCAGAAGGCTGCCTCTCTTTTGTTAGAGATACAAGTGGTGGTCTTGTATTCACCTTTGGGTATCCTAGTGAATTAGATTCAGCACGCAAAGTCCAAGGGATATTGAAAGAGAAACTCTCCCTCGACAGTTCTACTGAAATTGGGTATTCAGGGTTTGACCGAACCCGAGGAAGCTCTATTCAAGTAAGAGTTTTCAATACACAATTAGTCCGATTTGTAAGAGATAATTTCTACAATGGGGCCAAGATCTTTACCGCACGGACAAAAAGGGTACCTGATTTCATTTATCAATCAAACCACAGATTGGACTTCCTCAAAGGGTATATTCACGATGGAACAGGAAATTGGGACGAGTATGTTAGATATTCTTCGAGATCAAAACAGAATTTAGTTGATATTACATGGTTAGGTCGAATTTCCGGTTTAGAAACTTCTTGCTTTAAAGAAGAAGCAAGAATTGTTTGGAAAAAACCAACCTATTCCTATATTCGAACGAATCTTCTACCAGCCGCGCCAATAATCAACCTTTTGAAACAAAATAATAACAATATTGATTTCAACTGGAAATACATTTTGAGACACCAATTGTATTCAAAGAAGAGTAAAAGAATCACGAAAAAACTCATTCAGTCTCTCCTTACTAAGCTTAACGGCCTAGTTGATGACAAAGAACTGCAAAAAATAAGAAGGCTCGTTAACTCACCTCTCTCGGTAGTTCTTGTCAAAAAAATCGAAGTTTCAAATTACGACGATTATGTTTATGATGTTTCCGTTCCTGGTTCCCAGATGTTTTGGGGGGGAACTGCCCCAATCCTTTTGCATAACAGTGATGAGCGGGGGATTGATGTTATTCGGAACCGCGTGAAAAACTTCGCACGAACCAGCCCCTTGGGTGATGTCCCATTCAAGATTATTTCCTTGGATGAGGCGGATAGCTTGACGCGAGATGCGCAACATGCCTTGCGTCGGACTATGGAACGATATGTTTCTAGTTGCAGGTTTTGTTTGATTTGTAACTATTCGAGTCGAATAATTGACCCCATCCAATCCCGGTGTGCCATTTTCCGCTTTCCCCGATTGGGCGAAAAGGAAATACGTAAACAATTGAGTTTAATCGCGCAGAAAGAGCAGGTGAAATTAACTGAAGAGGGCCTCGATGCGATATTATATGTATCGGGAGGAGACATGCGGCGTGCAATCAATGTTCTTCAAGCTGCTTCTGTCATTCAGAAGCAAGTTGATGCAGATACCGTTTTTTCGACAACTGGTAAAGCGCGACCAGAGGATATTTACCAGATGCTTCAATCAGCACTTAATGGTAAATTCTTAGACGCCCAAGAGAAACTACGCAATCTTTTGGTTTGGCAGGGACTATCCGGAACCGACATCATCCGACAGGTGCACCTAGAAGTATTGAAACTAGGTATTGATGAATCAGTTAAGGTACAAATGGTAGATATGGTAGGAGAGGCTGAATTCCGATTAACCGAAGGCGCAGATCCCGAAATTCAGCTAAGTCACATATTAGCGAGGTTTTCTCTATTAGCACAGTCGAGTGATTTTCGAAAATGAGAGACCAGCCTTGGGTTCAAAAATATAAGCCCCGACACACAAAGGACTTAGTTGGAAACAAAGCAGTTACTTCTAGGATTCTAGAATGGTTGCAAAAGTGGCCCAAAAGCGTCTTGCGTAACCAACGTGCACTCTTACTCTTTGGGCCCGCCGGAGTTGGAAAAACCCTAGCGGTATATACAATTGCCAACGAAGTGGGCTATGAGGTTTTTGAAATCAATGCGAGTGTAAAACGCAGTAAGAAACTGATGAATGAATTGCTGAAGACTTCAACAATGACGAAAACCCTCACAAGCAAGCGGGGACGTGTGATTCTAATTGATGAGTTGGAGGGTCTTAGCGGGAAATCCGATAGGGGAGCAGCTTCTTCAATCAAAGATTATGTCATAGAAACGCAAGTGCCAATTATACTTATCACAAACGATGTTACAGATGCTAGAATCAGCCCCTTGCGAAAGTTGTGCACATATATTGAGTTCCAGCTACTAACAAATGTGGAAATCGCCGATAAACTTCAAAGTATCTGCGATGAAGAATCAATCAAATATGATAGGGTGGCATTGGAACAATTGGCCTTGGAGTCTCGCGGTGATCTTCGAGCGGCCATTAACGATTTGCAGCGTCTAGCCGAATCAGGGTCAACAATCACTACTGAAAAGATAACCAATCTTCTTAAAGCACGAGACCAAACGATTGACATTAATGAGGCTCTTGACAGAATTTTCTATGCAAAAACCTGGAACGACGCCATTTATGCGGCAAACCAGACTGACGCATACCCTGATGAACTACTCAGATGGGTAAGCAACAATCTACCCCTTGTATTTCCTAGTCTTGCGCAACAAGAGAAAGGATTGGCAATACTGTCAAGAGCAAGCATTCACAATCAACGAATGAAACAAACACAAAACTGGAGATTGCTTCCCTATTCTAAAGAGCTCATGAGCCTATCTGCATCCATATTAGGTGGAAAGCCTGCTGAAACACACCCAGAATACGGCTACCCCGAGTGGATTCGCCAGATGGGATTTTCTCGAGGACTCCGTCAAAAGCGCGCTTTAATTGGTCAATCACTTTCGCCAATTGTACACCTTTCCTCCAAGAAAGCCTACACAGAATACAAAATCGTACTTAAAGCCCTAATAGAAACCGGTGGCTTGAAAGAGGAGATTAAGAAAGATTTGGAGCTAACAGACGAATTAATCCAATTTCTCCTCAAAGACTAACACGCATTTCACTCCGACTTTTCCCAGAGTTCAATAAATCGTCGAAGCGCGAGCGCCCGTAGATTCTCGATCTTATAACGATATATCCGAATTCGACCAAAGGTTTTCTCTTGAACAAGTTTTGCACGTTCTAGGAACAGAAGATGTCTTCGTGTGGTACTATGGTTCAACTGTGTTCGCCTCGCAATCTCAGAGATGTTCAATTCTCCACATTCCGCTAGAAGACGGATTATCTTGATTCGACCCCGGGAGGAAAAGAGAATTTCAACGGGGATAGGACGCGTATTGGGTATCTGCTCGATGAGTGTAGTGTTAGTTTCTTCGACCACCTTTAGCACCAACTCTCCTTTTCTCAAGGAGTAATTCCAGTTCACATTCTAGGACAGCTGCAGGAATGTCAGGGAGACTGACTAGCGTAGTTTTTCCGCGTTGCCCAGCACCGGAGATTTTTGAAGTGAGAACCCCAAGCCCCACAAGGTCTTGGATATATGTCCATACCTGAGTATGGGCGCGGGGACTCCGTGCATACTCTTCGCAGATAAGCTCATAACGAGCTTCAAGGTCGCCAGTGGTAATGTAGGCATCTTCCGAAGGTTTCAACAACCTGCAAACCGCAAGTAGAAGGAAAAGACGATGCAGCGATAAATCGACAAGGACTTCGCGTCGTATTTCCGGCGTAATGAACGCCTTCGCGCTTCGCACATATTCAGGCAGTATTCGAAGCACCCCCTTCTCATCGGCCACTTTACCTGCATTGTAGAGCAGCTCCAAGGCGTAACGTGCGTCCCCAGAGGCACCTGCGATATCGGTGATTAGGTCGATTGTACTGGCCGGCACTGCGCCGTCTAACACGGCCGCTTTTACCCGAAACTCCAAGATATCTCGAAGTTGACACGAATCATAGCGATCAAAATAGAGGACATTCTTCTGAAGAGTACTCCAAGTGCTCGGATCAAGGATGAAGCCGAATAATGGATCACGACTTATGCCAATTAGGGAGATGCGCTGTTGGGCATTGAGTTGATCATCCACCGTGCGCGACAAGAGATAGAGTATCTCTTCTCCACGACGCTTGAGGAACACCCCAAGCTCATCTAACGTGACAAGCAGGTAGAGATTATTCGATTCAATATACTCCAAAATGATTGAAAGCAATTCTTGTGTTGATAACCCACGAAGTGGTATACCTGTCTGAAACGCAGAGAGAATTTTGTTCAGAATCATGTATTCGGTTCGTTCACGACGCGCATTCACATGCACGTACACCAGATTAAATCCGCGACTCTTCGCCACTTCGCAGAGCAATTTTCCAAACAGTTTAGTGACCGAGGTCTTGCCTGATCCCGTATTACCGATAATGATTACCTTTTGTGACACTTGACCAGGTGTCTCAATGACGCCACGGAACAACTGCGTTAATTTGCGGAGATGTTCCTCACGGTGGGGGAGGTTGGGAGGAACATAATCAATGGACAGCTTCGCCTCATCGATGAATACAGATGGGCGTTGTAATTCATGCCGAATAATCTCCATCCTTTGTTCTCCGTTTGCTGTATTTTGAACATTGAACGGGCGTAATAAAAGCGCAGACAGAGTTGACGATAAGTGAACAATGCATTCTCAGAGCTGAAAGACTCAGCTATCGCGTAACTGTTCGAAATATGCCTGAAAACGAACAGAAAGCCACTTTCATGGGCTCATCCAATCCTAATGCTACTTATTTCCGGAGTAGCCCAAAATTTGAGCTTGGATGAACTCAGATATTTTACTGGGAAATTTTCCTAATTTCAATAGTTTTCCGGTCAGAACCTTGCATGAATTTTCCGTTGTTTATATGTTCCATTCAGAATGCCTCTTTAGAACCAAACCCATAAGGAGGCATTGTGATTGTACCCCCCACGACCTTCGACGCCTGTCCCAAGTTAGAACTATCATTTTCTTTTTTCTTTTTTACGTATTTTTCCGTATCTTAGGGAGTGTACATTCATCCCATTTCCATTCACCTTTAGCGAAGTCATAGTTCTTAGGTGAAACCGGTGTTTCAAACCCAGTAAATGACTGCCAGGCAGGTCGTGCTTCAATCGATGCCTCGATCTCGTTTTTGGCAAAGGTCTTCTGTAAAGTAGAAAGCGTATCTACTGCGTTAGAATTTGTAACATAAGCAAACACATACGCATGGCCATTTTCAAGCACTATACCATTCAGATATGGCAACAGAGACAAGACACCGAGTACTTGTTCAGAAACCATGCGTGACTCATTGATGTATATTTTCAAAACGGTATCCAGACCGATATGAAAAAGCGTTATTCCATTATTCTTACTAATTTTCAGCCTTTCAAGTTTCCGAATTCGCCGGCGATACCGCATATGCATTGTTTCAGGAATCCCCAAATCACGAAGTTCCTGAGAAGGTTGAGAGGCAATTCTCTCTGTCAATAAGATCGAATCAAACGTTCGCCGTATATATGCAAAATCTTCCAATTGTAACCTAATTGGAAATTCCTTCAAGCCTATAGAATCATAAGAATAATGAAACCCCTGATTCGGAGATACCTGATTTTCAAGATTATTTGATATTGAGGATTTGATTAGATTGAGAATGAGTGTGAAATCAAAAGACCACCCTGAATCTGGAATATAGGCATCAAAGTTCCAATTGAAGAACAGCGAGGAGTTTGCTATCGGTTGAACTATGCCTGTTCCTTCACTCATTGAAAGATTTTCTAACCACTCACTCACTATATCGAGTCTTTCGTATGGGATGAGTAACCTGCAATGTAAAATGGTTTCTCTGAATGGTTGGATAAAGTAGACATATTGAAATGATGAGATAATCGCAGATATTTTTTGAGCCATTTTTCGGTTTGCGACATTGAAAAACACTTCAAGCGGAAGGAGACCTATTAAGGGTAGATCAATAGATCGTAGCAGGCGTAGGTGGTGCCTTTGGGCAAGATTTGTAAGGTGTTGGCTCAGGCCTGAGATACTCATGTTGAGTTGGTCAGCGAGGTGGCTTTGGTGCAGGGGAGTAGTGAGATCACTGAGGGCTGTAAGGATGAGAAGTTCAGACTCGGTGAGGGGAATGTGGGTTTCAAGCATCCAGCGTTCCAGGGCGGCTGTGTAGGTTTCAGTGGTCAAGGTGATCCCAGAAGCTGTTGGACGAAGCGTGTTAAGCCATGGAATAACCCGACTGAGAAAGCGGCCAGAAATGACTTGGTTGAAAAGTGGAAACCCAAAGGGTCCATCGTAGATATAATGCTGATAATGTTGGGGCGGAGAAACCTGCTTCCATAATTCTGAGAGGACTTCACAATCTGATTGCTTGAAATTCCCGTATTGAAGTCCCGCGAAAAGGCCGAGGTCAGCCGCTTCGGGGATATGTCGCAGATGCGGAAGCAAAAAACCGAGGAAGGCTTCCCGCCAAAGCACCCAATCCAATACATTCTCCTCAGCGTCTTGGAAGCCCCGAGCTAACATGACCTGCCAACCACCATGAGGTCGGTTGGTGAGTTCACTCTCGAGGACGCCAAACCGGGATCGATCATAAACCAATGGAACATCACCCCACCAGAAATGGAGAATCCGATCCTTTCGGCGAGGCAAAATCTCAAGGTCTAACGTCTTCGCTAGCTCTTCCTGTTTACGTTGGAATCTCTGAAATAGCTCACGATCTTCCGACGACATAGCCCAGCCTTCCAAGCAACGATTATACACTGGTGTTAGGCTAATTGTACCTTCCGATTCAGTTTTGGAAGAAAGAAATGAAACTAAAAAGAAAAGGGAGTAAATCGATTGATTTCGTTGTTCTTAGGGGATTTTAATTAGAATGATTGATGACGATATGGAGGCCACATAATAGAGCACACCTCTGTTTATGAGCAAGTGATTTCTCATTTTTTAAAGACCAGTTTAGAACAAAATTCGTTAGTAAAAAATGGTTAATCATTCTGAGCTTCTATGATGAAAAGAAATGAAGGTGGAAACCAAATTGGTTTCCTTTTGTTAAAATATCCTTAGTAAGGTTCGGGATGGCGTGGTGGATACATTTGATTAGATGCCTCCATGTATCTGTTATCAAAAGTGAAACCAAGAAAGGCATACTTAAAGACCTAAATCTTACTGCAAAAATTCGGAAGAAATGGTATGGGTTATGTTCCATTTTATGTTGGGAAATTTTATGATTTTTAGTTTTCAAACTTGAGGAGTTGGTAGTGTATCTTTGGTCCAAATCCATTTGTTGTTATCAATATCGAAGTTTACTAAACTTATTGTGGATGGTCCTGTCCATCCATAAGATTGCCATGCTGGTCTCATTGAGATGATTGCCGAGACATCTAAAGTAGAAAACAATTTGTTGAGAGCTGTTTTAATTTGGACTGCTTTGGCTGAAGGCACAGGGAGTGTCGCGACTCCTGTTCCATCTTCGAATATCCTACAAGAGATATGCGGGAATAGTTGAAGAGCTCTAAAAATGCTCCTTGTTCTCTCTCTTGGTGTTTCAAGATGCAGGTTGATAATCGAATTCAACCCAATATGTAATAAGCCCAATCCTAAAGGGGGGCTTATTAGTTCGATTTTCTTAAGGTACTTTACCCGTCGTCTATAGGCCATATGTTCAGATTCTTTATACCCCGCTTTTTTCAACTCATGTGATTCATAAAACTTCAAATGCCTGGTGGCAAGATAAGCATCAGATGCCCTTTGCATGTAAATGAAATCTTCAGGTCTAATTTTTACCCTTTTTTTCAGATTTGGAGAGGATAGTTTATAGAAGTTGATTGGTGGTATGTGTTCAATCCATTCTTCAGAGAGTAATTTCGTAAAATTATCGATTATTGATTCTATTTCTAAAACCCATACTCCTTTTGAGGAATCGTACATGTCGAAATTCCGTGCATGCATTCTTTCCGAGATTAGAAATATCTCTGGAAGCTTCAAATCTAGATTGGAGGATACTTGTTTCAACCATTGACGAAACCGCGTAGCTCGTTCATTTGGGATCAGAAAATCTGCTAGGATTTGGTTATCAAACTCCTGAAGCGCTAGTGAGTAACGGATTCTTGAAAAAAGTCGTGTTAATGTTTCAATATTCCTCATTTTAAGCGATGAAAATTTAACAGCAGTCAGCTGTAATCCAAGTTTTGAATAGTTTATGAAGATGTTTAGACGCAAATGATGTTTTTCAGCTAGTCTTCTTATTGCCTGACTAACTGTTGGTTGGCGGATTCTAAGTTTCTCTGCCAATTCAATTTGTGAACAGTCAAGACACTCATTCAAACCTCGTAAGATTTTAAGTTCTATCGGGCGTAAAATTCGATGGTGGTTAAACATCCAGCGCTCTAGGTTTTCAGTATAAGTCTCTGTTGTTATTGGTGTTGATAAGCTTATGAACGGTTTGAACCATTCTTTCACCATTTTGAGGAAGTTACCATCAACAATATTGTCGAAGTATTCAAACCCCGCTGTAGGATAATAGCGGTAAAAGGTGTAATCGATGGGCGGCGAAGTCGTTTGCCAGATTTGGAGAAACTGATTTTTTTGTTTCTTGGTCCTGAGTCCGAAACGGTAATAACAGTATAGCCCAAGATCAGCCGCCAGCGAAACTTCCCTGATAGAACTAGGCACGTGTAGGAGAAACGCTTCACGCCAGAGAATTGGCTCGAAGTATTTTGGGTATTTTGTGAGTAAGTCCTGTGAAAATTGTAGAACATTATGATGTTTTTTGTCTTTGTGTTCTATAACGCCGAATCTGGGTCCTTTGAGTTGGAGGGGAAAGGATGCAAAACTCATGGATGAATAATTGTCAATAGGATATGACCCAAGAAGTTTTTCAATTCTAGTTGCGACAGCATCAAATTTACTTATGGCTTCCGCTTGGACTTGGTTAATGGATTTGGGTTTATCTGATGACTGACTGGGTCTCATTGAAGGAAAGATCCTTTGTTGTTTCTCCCATGGACTTTCAATACCTTTGTGTTGCTTTCTTAATAGTATTCGGAAATTGGACCTGTGCGTTGGGTGTGGAGTTTTTCTATGATTCCGTCTGGGGATTATTGACGCGGCTGCTTGGTCGTGTTCCGGGTGGCTGAGCGGTGTGCGATTCGTTGACTGGTTGGATGCCACGTCTGGTGCGGATTGTGCACCTCCTCGTGTGGGATCCGACTGCCAGCTGAGGGTCCGGAAGTGCCGGGGGTATAGTCTGGTAGTCGGGCAAGGCCCCTGGATCTATTATTTCGGTGTTGTTACATAATTTGTGAAAAGGAAGTGGTAGCGGGGAATAGATTTGAACTATTGATCTCGGGGTTATGAGCCCCGCGGGATATCCTGGCTACCCCACCCCGCTATGTTATTTTTGGTAGTGATGAGCCCGTGAGACGGATTTAAGCTTTATGCCTTAATTGTAGAATATTTGTTGGGATGAATTTGTTTTGATACAATAGTGCGAAATATTTGTTGGGGTTTTATACTTTTGTCAATGTACACCTATGGTGAAAGTCATGTACCCAGCACGTGGAGACGAAGTTTGCCCAATCTAGTTTCCTCTTTTACGGTTAAGTGTGCCGTAGTAAGCGGATAAGGGCTCGTGGTACTTCGGTGTAGGTGTTTACTTTTAGGTGCCTTCCACGCCCGAGTCGGGCAATCTGTTGGCAGGTTTCTTCCCCTTGGGGGTGAGTTCCTGGTGTTTGTAGAACGTGGAGATTGTGATATTTCCTGGCTTCAGGTTCTGGAGGGCCACCACGGTTGACGATACCATCGGTGATTAGGATGGCCCATGATTCATGTAGATGTGCCCGTTGGTATTGGTTATAGGCTAGTCTGAGAGCGTCGGAGATGTTGGTGTAACCGGCGGGTTCGGTGTCGAGTATGGTGTCGACGATTTGGTCGATGGTGGTATATTGGTCCATGGCCTTGATAGTGCTGGCTACAGTGTTGAATGCGATAAGTGCGTATTTATCGTGGCGGAGGTGATAGGCAGCAACAGCAGCGGCAATTGCAGCTGTGAGGAGTTTGGTTCCAGCCATTGATCCTGAGGTATCAAGGATGATTGTTCCCACTTTTTTACGTGCAACACGATCGATGCCAATAATATCAGTATAGCTTACATACGCGGGTTTGAGCAATGTTTCTTCTAAAGTTGCATCAAGGTCGAATTCATCTAGTCCGGGTTGAAAAGGAACGTGTTTGATTTTTTCTGGCCGAAGGCCCCGTCCACTGATTCTGAGTGCAGAATGGAGTATGGTAGCCCGTGCTAGTTGACGGAACGTATTCCGGTATTGCCCATGGATTTGGTTTCGGAGTTGGAAGAATAACAGTGGCGCTGCCACATTCCCATCGCGTGCGGACTTGGCTAGGAGGTGAACACCATCTTGGGTGGAAATCGCTTGGCTTGTGGCGATAGGTTGGAGTTGAGCTAATGCTTGAAGTGCTGTTACGTTTCCAAACTCGATGGCAATTTCGGCCATATTTTTGGTTGTTTCATAATCGAAGTTTCGCCCTAACCGCAAGTAATATTGAAAGTCTCGACCGTTGGCACGGATTTCAGATTCGAATAGCTTCTCGTCTGAGATGGTCCCGGAGAGGACTATGGGCACGTCATCGGAGGGCGGTGCCTCCTCGGCGATCAAAAATTTGCCAAAACTGCTTTGACTAATGCCTTAATGACTTCAACGGGTGTCTTTTGAGTATTATCGTTGAGTTCGATTTTTGGAACCAACGACATGATTGCTGCCTGTTCCCAAATGACTCGCCCGTCACCTGGTATTTGGGTGTATAGACTTGCAATGTCAAGGGCGCCACGGACGCTAGACCCGCGGCGAATATCTGGGTGGTCACGCGTCGCCCGGGTGATAGCCACGGCGACATTGATGATCTCTTCATCTTTGATAGGCGTATTTGTCTGTACGATTTCCCTTTCCTCCGCTTCAGTATGATAGTCTAAGTATAGCCAGACATACCGATCACGAAGGGCTTCACCCAACGGCGTGACCCCCACGCTAGCTTCAGGATTTTGAGTAGCAATAATACGAAATCCATTTTTCACATTAATTTCTCCCAATTTGGGGACATGCAAACGTCCTTCGTCCATTACAGGAAGGAGCGTATTTTGAGTGGCTTCAGGCATTCGATTGATTTCATTGATAAAGAGGACCCCACCGTTTTCCATGGTCTCAACGAGGGGGCCTGGAATGAAGGTGTTACGGTTATAACCGTCTTTTAGTACAATCGGAGGATCAAACCAGCCAACGAGTTTTGCTGACGTGTACCGTTCATCTCCATCGACTCGAATGAATGTGCGACCGAGATAGTCTGTGATCGCAGAAGCAACGGTTGTCTTCCCGACACCTACCGGACCTTCGATAAGCAAATGCTTCTTTGCCCTATCAGCCGCTAGACATTGTGTGATGATGTCATTACGTCCAATGATTTTGTATTTACGTTGGATCGTCATAACGTCTTTAGTCAGTGTCATGAGGTTACACCTTGATGTGATGACAAAACTTCTCATCCTATGTAAAGTGTTTTGGGTGGTGTTGAAAAATACTTGTAAAGAAAAGAATGTTTATTGGGTACCATTTTCATAGTCTAGTCTTCAGCGGAGTTGGCGGAGCGGTAACGCGCTGGACTCGAGTTGAATCGGGCTATCCAGTGACCTTCTGGTCGCAAGGGTTCAAATCCCTTACTCCGCGCCACTTGCTTCTCATTGCCTCATTGAGCAAATTCAACCGGAATACCGGGCGATGAATAGTGTCTGAAAACGATTCGAAGGTTCAGAACGCAATTTCAAAACTTCTCAAGGCGGGATTTCAAATTAGCCCGGCTACCCTAGCGATGCTACAAACTGAAAAGAATCCAAAACAGATCGTTGACCGGTTTTTAGCTTCCGATGCGGTTCACCCGACAGAGACCCCCATACTTGAACCTTTTCACATTCAACCCTCCCAGCAAGAACCCGTGGAACTAGCCCAAGGAGAAGAAACTATCAGTCAAGAAATACAAATACCACACCTCACTAGTTCAGCGAAGGTTGCTGAGGGCGTTAAGGCTGACATACGAGTCATTAAGGACCCAACACCGGAACTACAAGGTAAGGGAAGCATCGAGGATTTTTCAGCTAATTTCCAAGACCGATATTACCGGCTCCGGGATATTTTCGCCCAACGGGTTGATGGCAGAGGGATTACGAATATTCGTGATGTAACTACCACATACGATCCGAACGAAAAGACACCTCCGGTGAAAATCATTGGATTAGTTACAAATAAGACGCTAACAAAAAGTGGAAACATCGCTTTGGAAGTCGAAGACCCTACGGGTAGCATTGTAGTCATTGTCCAACAACGTGACCCAAATGTTATGAAGAAAGCCAGTGTGATTTTACTAGACCAGGTTTTGGTTATTGAGGGCGCTGCGTTTGGTGCGAATATGCTCATCGCCAAAGACCTATACTTACCTGACACTCCATCAAACCGAAAGAATAACCGGGCAAAAGAGAATATCAGTGCTTTACTTCTTTCCGACATCCATTTTGGGAGCCAGAAATTTTTAGACAAAGTATTTCGACGTTTTCTCGATTGGCTTCAAGGTACCGAAGGCGATGATGACCACATAGCCTTAGCCAATTCGGTGAAATACATTATAATCAACGGAGATTTGGTCGACGGCGTTGGCGTATACCCAAAACAGTTGTCCGAATTGACACTACACGATCTTGACAGCCAATTTAACGGACTAAATCAGCTCCTTGAAGAGATACCTAGCCATATTGAAATTATCATAACTCCAGGGAACCACGATGGGGTTAGAGTGGCCATCCCTCGACCTGCAATCGAAGACCAATTCCTAGGTCAACTTAAGGATGTAGGATTATCGGTGTTGTCTTTGGGGTGCCCCGCACAAGTGAGCCTGCACGGTGTCAATCTCTTAATCTATCATGGAGATAGCCTCATCGATATCATGGGCGCTCTCTCAAAACCAGATGTGGAAGCCAGTTATGCCGCAATGCGCGAAATGTTAAGGGGACGCCACCTTGCGCCTATTTATGGAAAAAGCACCCCCATCGTCGCTGAACCACGAGATTGGCTGGTCATCGATGAGGTTCCCGACATTCTACACTGCGGGCACATCCATGTAACAAGTGTAGGTAGTTACCGAAAAACCCTCATGATAAACTCCGGAACATTTCAAAGCCAAACAGAATACCAAAAATTAATCGGAATCGAACCCACTCCTGGAGTCGTTCCCCTAGTGAATCTGAGAACCCTGAGTGTGAAGACACTAAACTTCATCTAAACTCGAATAAACTCCCATGAATCTGTCTGCAAAGAATGGAGAATGCGGAGGGCTTCCTCTTCTTCCAACAACAAGAGAAGTTTAGCCACATGCTTACAGAATCGATGGAGGACACTCACCCTGAGCCAATCTGGGCAATTGTGCGAAATGGATTTCTTTTCCTCATCTAGCTCAATAAGGTAATCTTTCGACCCATGGATGGTGGCCTGAATTTTCAATGGATCCAGAGAAACCCGTTCAAACTCAACAGCATTATCAGCCATACCCACCGCACGAGTGAGGCGCGATGAACTCACAAAGATCCGAAGCTGATCACCCAGATTCGAAGATGATGCAGTTGATTCAGGTGCATGAATCACATCTTGTGGTCGTACCACTATTCCATCATGAATTTCGAGTTGATCTTTTGCTTGCAGATTTTGGATAACTTGCTTCGCCTTCGAAGGGGAGAGCGCACCTAGGTCAAACGAGATGAAGAACACTAATTGCTGCAAGGAGAGCTGAGTTTTCCCCAAAGCACGAAAGGCATAGTCAACAAGCCCAAGGGGGTCCTTAGGTATAACGAACATCCATCGTTTCACCAAAACGACTACTTTCTCAAGGTAGGAGGTACATAGTTTGCGAGAGTTTTGATACGACTGTCGCGTTCCAGCACATCAGAGACCATTTGTTTTGGTACACTGAGGCGGATATTCTTTGTGCGCCCATACCTCCCCTTACTAACAACCTTCGCATTGACAAGCCCTATCCCATCAAGGTCATTGATAAGGTCACCTACCCGCCTCTGAGTCAATGGATCCATGCCAAGCTGATTACAAAGATCACCATACACGTCTTGAACCTCCCCTGTTACAGGATACGGATGTTTATGCTTTTCAAGCAGATAGACTGCATAAAGCACTAATTTCTGTTGAACAGGCAGGGTCCGTAACACCTCCAACGTCGTATCACGCTCAATACTTGAACGCGCTTTCTCAACATGTTCGACTTTCACCTCAGCACTGCCTTCTCTTTCCGCAATTTCCGCTGAAACACGCAGGAGTTCAAGTGCCCGGCGAGCATCTCCTTCCTCTCTTGCAGCTAAAGCCGCACAAAGATTAATGACTCCAGGTTCTTCTAATATTCCTTCTTTTAGACCGGTTGAGCTTCGCCGACGCAGGATATCTTGCAATTGTGGAGCAGTATACGGATGAAAAATAACCTTTTCTTCACTTAGACTGCTCAGGACCCTAGAATCAAGATAACTCGGGAATTGCAGGTCGTTTGAAATTCCAATCAGACTAACCCGTGCTTTAGATAGCTCATAGTTTATTCGCGTCAGTTTGTAGAGCGTATCACCTCCACTTTTCAATACTAGTCGGTCAATCTCATCCAACACGATTATGGTCAACCGATCCTGACTTTCTAATAATTCAATGAGGCGAGAATGAACTTCATCCGTTGGCAACCCAGTAAATGGCACTTTTTGCCCCAACTCAGCACAAATCCGAGCCAATACCCGATAATCTGTATCCACATGTTGACAATTCAGATACACGGCTTTGAAGGGTAATTGTAGTTCGCCAAATTTCGTTGCCAATTCCCGAAGCACATATTGGGTCACAGCAGTTTTCCCAGTTCCCGGTTTCCCGAACACAAAAACGTTTGATGGCCTCCCACCCTTTAATCCCGTGGCTAGTATACTCCCAATCTGTGTAATTTGTTCATCTCGGTGTGGTAGCACGTCAGGAACGTATTCATGCCTCAAAACCTTTCGATCCTCAATGAGTGTCGGACCAGAACTCAGTCGGTCGAAGATGCGGTCAAGTGGTCTGGGGTCGTCCATAACAAGTAATCCTCCAAAATCCCAAAGGAAATACTAGCGTTTCTTTTGGAAGGTTACCATCCTACCATATTAGCGTTTCGCAGAAAAAGGCACTCCTCAAATACAAAGTTCATCTATTAATGCTTAATTTGTTCACAATTGGCGCCAAAAACGTTAACATACGCTGACAAAGAACGCTAATTTACTCCTTTTTTTGCGAATAAATGGATATTATCAATCTTATTCCTGTTAACAACTCCTCCCCCCTTTGTTTCCACTGGAAAACTAATCTAAGACCCCATTTAGCTAAATTCTGTTGTTAACAAGTTAACAACTGGTTAACGAACCAAAAACTTGGAGAAACTCCTCTAAATCAGAAATAAAGGGCGGATAATCCTTATTTCAATAGTTATGCGACTAGATGCATAAGAATCCCCCATCCCCATATGCATTACTAATACAGACCTTCTGATAATAAGCCCCATTTGGGTTTCGAGTCAGTTCACACCGTCACACTTTTAATGCTGTGAACATGGAACCTAGAGTGGACAAGGAGAGCTACCTAGACCCTAATGGTGTATGGAGCAATGAAGAAACGGAAACAGAAAATCACCATTGAAGGCCTCACAATCGATGGCAAACCTTGCGACATAACCATCACTTTCAACGAAGGCCTACCATTATCCATCACTGAATCCATAGCAACAGCCTTGCAGTCCCATGAAAAATCTGAGGCTACAACCGACACACTACCTGATGCCTTGCAAATCCCCGACTATGAATCCTGGACAGTCAGACAAAAAGTACGATATATCGTCTTGCGTAACTGCCGCCATGGTTGGTTCACATCAAAGGACGTCCAAGAAGTCTACGAACGCACCTTCCATCCACCCATCCCCCTAGCAACCGCCTCAACCTACCTTTCGCGTATGCACAAAGAAGGTAGCCTTACTAGACGAGGATCAGCCGCCCAACGCGAATATCGTGTGAATATCGAAGACCTCACTGATGAGATCGCCACTGTTCTTGCCGACAAAACTTGAGGATAAACATAATCCTTATTTTTTGATAATAGAAAAAGAGTTATGCACTATAGTTATAAACTTTTTAATATTATACGAGGTCAAGTATAGAAAATGATCTTATCCGATGTTTCTCGATACTCCCCTTTGTTTCCACTGGAACTCGAAGAATTAGTAAAGTTTGTGTCTTATTTTAATTATTCGAAGAATAGTCCCCGTTTGTTTTGCTCCTACCTTATATAAATAGTTTACAGTCTCTCCATAGCTTCTGTTAATAGTCTAGAAGATACTTTTGCGCATTTCAACAATAATTAAGGAAATAACAAAGAAACCGACATAAAAGCAGTTCCAGTGGAAATAAGGGGGATTATCTAAAACTAAGCGACCAACTGATAATAAACTGATGGACGACCGCGCCGGCCATTTCGTTCAACATATTTTTCAACGACACCAGAAATTAGTAAATTCATCAAAGTATCATAAACAGTAGTACGTGGAATACCTGTCTTCGTTGTAATTTCCCCTCTGGTAAGAGCACCTTCTGATCGTAAGAGATCGGTTATGTGCTCCTTAACCTCTGCTGTTTCTGTGGGCGGTGTGGTTGTTGGGCGTTGCCGTGTTTTGGTTTTCTGTGTGCTGGGGGTCGTCTGTTGCGAAGTCCTGGTAGCGGCCATAATACTACAACTCCACGTCTAGATAAATATCGGGTATTTATATTAGTTGTGGATGATTTCCACTGGAACTTATTGAATTCAATGAAATAAATGAATTCATTTCTGAATGGTAAAAAGCTACCTTCGTTGTTAAGATGCCCTTTGAAGGTTAGCACGTGCGACCAGTGATTGTCCCACGGCGGTGCCTGCATCCCCTGCAGGGACGTTTCGGTGCATAAGAAACTCATATCCTTCCGCTTCGATAATTCTTCGGATTGTACGTGTGAGTATTTTGTTGTAGGCGACACCGCCTGAGAATCCAATCTTTGTTAAACCATTAGATTTTGACGCGCCAATAGCTGCTTGCGCAAGTGTTTTTCCTAAAGTTTGGTGTGCGGCTAGTGCGAGATCAGGACCACGAAATTCATTTCGGAGTTGTAAGATCTGATCCATAAAATTACTTATTTTTAACACCTGTGCTTTTCCTTTAAGTTCCACTGGAATATCTAACTGAATACCCGGTTGGTAGGTTCCATTATTCGCGAAGGCTTCAAGCCGAATGGCGGGTTCACCTTCATAAGTTCGTTGAGTGGATACACCTAATAACGCAGCCAGTGAATCTAGAACGCGGCCCGTGCTTGAAGTCACTGGTGTGTTAATATCTTGATAAATCTGAGCCAGGATTATTTCAAATTCCGCAGCTCCCCTTGGCAATGATTTCTTTGCCCCTATCTCGAAAAGGCGGCTTAATTCTGTTTCTGAATATTTCTTCGAAAGAATACCAAGCAGCATTCGGAAAGGGAACTTTGCGGCCAGATCACCACCTGGCATGGACTGTGGTTCGAGGTACGCTGATCTTGTGTAGTTGTGTGAATTTCCTGTAAGAATTTCTCCACCCCACACGGTTTTGTCTGGCCCGTATCCCGCACCGTCACAGCAAATGGCCACGATTTCTTCGTCAAGAGGTAGCTTATGATCAGCGAGAATGGCAGCCAAATGGGCGTGGTGATGTTGTACCTGGATAAGTGGAACTTGGTGCGTTTTTGATAACTCTGCTCCGTATTGAGTGGTCAAGAAATCTGGATGGAGATCACAGGCAACAGCATCGAAGGTAGTAACCCGTAGTAAGTTCTGTAGATGAGAGAGTCCTTCCTGGAGGAATTGGAGGGCTTCGACTGTGTCAACGTCTCCAATATGCTGGGTAAGAAATATACGCCTTTTATGATAAATGGCTCCTGTGTTTTTCTCCAAAGCACCGAGTGAAAGAATTGAAGGCCCACCATCCACGGTGTCAATGGGCTCGGGGGTGTATCCTCGTGATCGACGAATTATCAACTCTTGGTCGAATATTGGAATTACCACTGAGTCATCGCATCGCTCGAAAATTGTTCGGTTATGTGTTAAGAAATAGTCTGCCATATCCATGAAGCGTTCTTGAAATGTGGACGCTTGGATAATTGTGGGTAATCCAGTGGGATTGGCGCTGGTCATTACTAGAGCAGGATCTTGCAGTCCTTCGAAAAGGCGAAGATAGATTCCTGAATATGGAAGCATTACTCCAACAGTGTCCAAGCCTGGGGAAAGAAATTTTGAGAGTAAAAATGGGGTTCGTTGCGGTATCACCACAATTGGGCGTCTCCAAGACAAGAGCAGTCTTTCCGCGGTTGAGTCAATTATTGCGTACTTGTGGATGGACTCAAGGTCTTTGGACATTATGGCGAAAGGTTTGTTCGGTTTTTTCCGCAGTTTGCGTAGCCGTTGTACCTGTTCATCTAGTGTAGCCCTGACTGCCAGATGAATTCCCCCTAATCCTTTGACCGCGACAATTGCTCCTTCGTTCAGTAATTTCACAGATTCAATAAAGGGATCTTTAACGTCGAGGACTGTTCCATCGGTTCTTAGGAGGGTAAACTGCGGACCACAAATTGGGCAACAAATGGTTTGGGCATTATACCGCCGATCAAGTGGGTTGTTGTATTCCCTGTCACAGGCTTCACATAAAGGAAACTCATTCATTGTGGTTCGTTCACGATCATAAGGGGTATCAGTGATGGTTGTGTAACGGGGACCGCAGATGGCACAGCAGGTCATCGGGTATTGGTAATGGCGCGATTCGCTGTTGTTCATGTCTTCTATACAATCGTTACACACAGCGATATCAGCGGGAATAACTGAGCCACCCGCTTTCTGTTCATTCTTTGAGATGCGAATCTGGAAATCCTTGAATTCCCCTTTTGCAGTTTGCCAGATGGTTTGGATGCTGTCAATGACTGCTAGGTATGGTTTATCTTTTTCAATGGATTCAATAAATTCAATGATTTTCTTTTTTTCTCCTTCCACAACAATTAGTACTGCTGAATTTCCCGTATTCAAAACGAACCCAACAAGCCCACGATGGGTAGCTTGCGCATAGATAAATGGACGGAAACCAATTCCTTGAACGACGCCAACAACTCGAATTTCAGCTTGTTGGGCGTTGGACAACGTCGTCATCTCCGTTCATCACCCGTTTAGGCAGAATATTAATTCTTTTGGACTTATTATCAATAATATAAGAATCGGTGGGTGCCTACTAATGACTGAATTTCGTGTTCCCTCGCCCAAAGAACTCCAAGAATTAAGAAAGCAAGTTGGATTAACCCAATCTGAGCTAGCAGAACGCGTCGGGATAAGCCAATCTTTAGTGGCACGTATTGAAAAGGGTCAAGTAAATCCAAGTGTCAGTACACTCAAACGTATTCTCAACGTCATCGAAGAACAAAAACACACCCATTCTTCTCTCAGTGATTTATTAAAGTGGAAAGGCCAATCAAAGCTGAACCCATTGATCTGGGTAGGACCAGAAGATACAGTTAGACGAGCTGTGATTCTCATGCGACGTCATGGAATTTCACAGTTACCTGTGATCAGACGAAACAAAGCAATAGGATCTTTAAGCGAGGGAACAATTATCAAACAACTTATGGTCATGGATTCGCAGAAAGTATTCGGTCTTTCAGTTCAGGAAATCATGGAATCTCCTTTTCCCACGATAGACATTAGAGATAAAGTGGAAACTGCCTTTTCTAAAATTGCTGCGGGGGATGAAGCTGTCTTAGTATTAGATGAAGACAGACCAATTGGAATAATTACAAAAATCGACGTCATTGCCTTTACAAAGCCATAAAATTAAGGGAAAAATCAATAATTTCATTGAATTCATTAGAACCAATCAGTTTTTTATCTTAAATACAATCAATAATTTTTTATTCCTGGAACCCATTCTCTATCAACGTTCTTGGATGTGTTTAGTCTGAGTGAACTTGATCGATTAGTAGAACAAACACACAAATTTGATCAGCAGATGCTAGCAAAATGGGGTTTCAAAACCGAACGGATTGAGCTTTTTGGAATAGATTCACCAGATTTGTACGTTGTTCCTGAGGAGGAGGCTTTAGCAATCAAAAGGGCAGTCAATTATCTTCGTAATCAGACCGCAAGCGTCGTTGTGTCTGGTCCCCTAGGTGCTGGAAAGACTACCTTCTTGGAGATGATTCAAGAGTCATTGAATCGCTTACCGAATATCCGTGCCATTCGTCTTGAAGGAGTAAGTTCAGCCGACGCACTGATTGACGATCTTCTCCATGCTAATATAAGAGAACAAACCGTTCGGGATTTCTTAATTGATAAAGTAGGAATCCGTGTAGTAAGAAGCGGTTCCATTGCCAAACGGCTCTCACGCCTCTTATTAGGTCTACGAACAGATGCGGAAGAGAATGGAACCTCGTATGTCTTGTTAATCGACGAATTTCGCCAGCTAGAGCGTCAACGGCCAGACAATCGTGTACGTATCGTTGACACTCTTCTTCGTATGGTCAATGATAAGACCAGAGATGGTCGCCGATACCTAGTACTAGCTCTAGCCATCATTACACGTGTTGGGGAAAGTGCAGTAAAGACACTCGAACTTCTCTCCTCAGTAGGGGAAACATTAGGTCATGGAAGCAAGTCCGCTATTCGACGAAGGTTCGTTGAGATTTATGATATGAGGCGGATGAAAAAGAGCACTGCTCTGAAAGTACTACTTTGGAGGCTGGCCTATCTCAAAGGCTCATTGGGTGATATTGGTAAGGAACCCGATGAAGGTATTAAATTCAATTCACCCACAATCCAGAAGTTACTTGCTCCCTTCACAGGAGAGGCGTTGGAAGCAATATTCAACTATTCAGGAGGAAATCCTGGGATAATGCTTGAACTACTTCTCCGATGTCTTCAGGACGCAATCCGAGGTGCTGAGATTCTCATCAATGATGGGTACTCATTGGATCAAGTTTTATCAGTTTATCAAATTAATTCTGAATATGTTCAACAATTTGTCCAAAAGGAAGTAACCCGTGCGCGGGCAGAATTTACTAACTTCCAAACTGAGCTCTTAGGCTTTCTTTCTGTTCCTCGCTCACTAGACGATATTGAGTCTTGGCTCCAGAGTCAGGAACGCTCATGGGAAAGTGTGTTAGAAGATTTCGATCTATTCGAAAAGCAGGGGCTCATCTACAGTCCCGAAGCAGGTAAGATACAAGCTACTGAGCTTTGGACTAAAGGATCCACATTTGTTTGAGGTGAGTGTAAATGTCAGCTACAGATCTCATTAGAGAACGGATGAAAAAGGAAAAAGAATCAAAACCGAAATCAACGAAAAAAGCCCAATCAACAGAAACTCGGGAAATTGAACTCGAAGAGCTGTCAGCTCGGGTTGGAGATTCGGGATTCAAGAGATTACGTATCGAAAGCGAGTATGAAGGGCGTCGAACTATCAGCGCAAGTGTACCCGCTTGGATTAAAGCGGCTTTAGATTTCGTATCATTGGCCGCTACGAAATCAGGACAGGGACAATATGCAGGCTTTGGTGGGAAGTCTAGGTTCATAGCTGAGGCCCTTGAAGAAAAGCTGAAGTCTGCTTTTCCTGAAGTATACGAGGAATTACAACGAGAAGGATAAACTTACCCGCGAAAATAATAATTTCATTGACTTCAATGAAATTGGTATTATTCTCTTGATTACTATTAGTTAGTATAAATTATAAGCTTCTCTTGGATATAGGTTATCTTCATTTGGTGTTTAGGGTGTGTTTAACGGATGTCGCATGATGTACGACGTGTATATGTGATCTCTTTTGATTTCAAGCAGCCGAAGGGATCGAGCCAAGCTCGAAAAACACGGTTCTTTCGAGAGTTATATGGATACACTCAGCAAGTCAAACAGGAACTGAAGGATGGTGAAATTGTAACTCGAACGTACCACTATCCTGGGGTGCTAGACCAGATACCATATGTGAAGCTAGGGAAAAGTGTGATAGCCGTTCAGCCTGGAAATGAGGATGCCATTCTCAAGTTACTCGATGCGTTTGATGAAGTAGTGTCTTACAGCTTCATTGGGTGGCTGCCAATCTATCTTTGGCCAAAAAAATTGGATGAAGAGGTTAGACTTGCTACAGACCTAATTGGGGCTCTCGGGTATTATTCTATACTGTTGCAGGTTCAGAATATGGGAGGTAACATCAAAGATTCATCTTTACTTGATGTGGGGTTTGATATTGGTTTTATTGACAAAGCCATTGATTACCTAACCTCCAAGAAGTTACTCAACGAATCTAAAGGGGCTCTTACTCTCACGCCTAAAGGAAAAGAAATTTTGAATTATGTGTCCTGACTGTCCTAATACCGTAATTAGGGAGTTCAATGAGTTCATTGAAATTATTCAGTCGGGTTTCAGTGCCAATGGTTGGGCAAGGGCCTCAATGAGCTCTAGTATGCGGTCTTGATTCTGTTTAAGGGTTCTTAGGTGGGTGGGGGTTGGCTTTTCGTCTTTGGTAGCGACAATGTCGTATTCACGCGCATAAGTTCGAATTTCCTCTGCCAAGTCTTGGTATCGCATCAGAGAAGGTGATTCAAATAGCCCAAGATAGCCTAATAGTACCAATGTGAAAACAGATTTTGTGACGTTCCGACGGGCCTGAGCAAGTGAACGGTTGAAAGCTCCTCTACTAACACCTGTCCGTTTTTGCGTTTTGTCTTTTTGATCTCTTAGGGCTGCTTTAGTTTGGTAGTCAATGCGTTTTCCACTGAAACCGTCCAGAAGATAATCAAGTACTAAAGTTTCTAGCTGCACCTTGGACAGGTGACTTTTTTTAGCTAATAATACTGTAATTGGATCCTGTAGCATTCTACGTGCCCAAGAGCGCGTTTCCTTGGCTTCGTTTTTCTCGAGCAAATCCTTACCCCCATGGATACAATTTTGTATACGTGACGAGCGGTTACTTAAAAACACGCTGGTATTCTGAGCATTTTATACGCTCTCGGGAATCAACAGATTCAATAATTTCATTAAACTTAATGAATTTTACTCGAGATTATGAAATTAAAAGGAGGTTTTTATTCTTTAAGCCTTATCAGATGATGAGGACACGCAATATGTGTTCAAACCATACCCAACACTATTTTCCATATACTTCTCCGCGCCCTGGTCAACTATCCCTGGTTCAAGCTTTTCAAGATGACGTCGGAGCCGGGAAACACCTGTGCGTTGAGGCTGCTAATGGCTTTGGAAAAACCATTGCTGCCCTATCCGGGGTTCTATCACTCCTTAAGAAGAAGAGCTTTGGGATCGTCTATGTTGCCAGAACTCATAAGCAATTAGATCGAGTAATGCAAGAATTACGGTTAATTTCTGAATCAACTAGCTTCAACGGGGTGGTGTTACGAGGGCGTGCTTCCACATGTTTGAATCCAATAGTTCGCAAATATGCTGCAAGTGCTCAACTTGCCATGTTTATTTGCAGTCAATTGAAACATGCTGGACGCTGTGAGTATTACCAAAATCTCATAAGAAAGAAGAAAATAGAACAGAATTACTTTGACAAGTTTTATCAAACGCCTCTGACAGGTTTGGAGTTTCGAAAAAAGTGTGAATCTGATAAGGTGTGCCCTTATGAACTTTCAAAACGCCTGCTACCTTTGGTAACTGTTGTGGCTACCACTTATTTTCAGATCTTTGATCCGCACATAAATAATATGTTCTTTGAGGCCTTCGGTCATCCATTGTCTCACACAATCCTCATTTTAGATGAAGCCCACAATCTTCCTCGAATTGCCATCGAATTAGCGTCTGCACACCTTTCATTGGCGTCAATAAAACAGTCAAAGAAAGAGGCGAATCGCTATGACCTTTCACTAATCAAACAATTTGCACTTACTTTGGAACATAACATTCAACAATTGGCGGGTAGCTATTCAGAACAAGAGATTCGATTTGACCCAGTTGAATTAACTTCACAACTCTGTCAAGTTCTCAAAATTAATAATTTCAATAATTTTGTTGAAATCATGTTACAAACGGGTAGCAAGGTGCTTAACCAATTACTAAACGAAGGAAAACCTCCAATAAGCTACATCCATTCCTTGGCTCGGTTCTTCAAAAAATGGTGTTACTTTCTGAAACGAAAGGATGCTGCCTTTTTCATTACCCAAAATGGACCAAAATATTCGCCTACATATCTTGAAATAGTTGCATTAGATCCGCGTATTACAACTACTTCGATTTTGAAATCTTGTTATGCCTCAGCTCATTTATCGGGAACACTGGAACCAACAAGTGCCCATATTGATTTAGTTGGTTTACCTAAAGAAACGGTATCTCTCAATTTACCTTCTCCCTTTACTCAGAACCAGTTTTTCCCAATAATCAGCCTTGGGGTCACGACAGCCATGAAATACAGAACGCCTCAAATGTATAAAAAAATTAATCGCCGAATCCTAGAGGTTTGCCAGGCTACACCCCATAACGTTGGCGTTTTTGTTCCCTCCTATTCAGTATTACAATCTCTTCTTGAAGCTGGTTTAGATAAAGTGTCTAATCGGGATTTATTCATTGAGAAACCGAATTTGTCTTCAAGCGAAAACGATTCTTTAATTCAAAAGTTCAAACGCAAAGCTCATGCCGGTGCCATGCTTATTGGAGTCCTTGGCGGGCGAAATAGTGAAGGCGAGGATTATCCGGGGATTGAGATGGAGACAGTAGTGGTTGTTGGGGTTCCCTACGCAAGGCCTACTCCCAAGGAGATGACTCGAATCGCATACTTTGAAAGCCAATTTCCTCGGAAGGGTCGACTATACGGGTACCAACTGCCTGCACTGCGAAGTGCATCTCAGGCAGCAGGACGTTCAGTTCGAAAGCTCGAAGATAGAGGGGCGATAGTGTTCTTAGATGATCGTTATGCAACACCTCTTTGCCAACGATTACTACCTAAATGGATAAACGAAAACTTAAGGGGGTCAGATAACGCTGATGGAGTGCTTTATACTCACCTAAAGAACTTCTATTCAGTAACATAAATCCTCTTCTATTTCATTAAAAATAACAAATTCATTGAATTTAATGAATATGTGGTGTTTCGGCCATGCCTAAAATTAAACCATTGCAATCAGGTGCCATATCTTTGGATGAAGTCTTAGGAGGCGGTCTTGATGAAGGGGAGGTTCTTCAGGTTTTTGGTCCCGGTGGGGTTGGAAAAACGACTCTAGCTTTACAATATTCGATAAACACTGCGCGAAACGGTAACAGAGTTATCTATGTCAATTCTGAAGGCAAGTTTCCGGTTCTTCGATTAAAACAGATGACAGCCACTGACTTCGATACGGTTTCTCCCTTAATTTCCATAGTATCACCGACTAATTTCAAAGAACAAGCAAACCTTGTTTCTCAACTTGCCGCAATTCTCACTTCCGATACCAAGCTGGTAGTGTTTGATACAATTGTATCTCACTACCGTAAAGAATATGGAACGAACAATGTGATGTTGAATCGTAAACTGAATCAACAATTAGGTATGATAGTTAGTGCCGCTCGTTCATCACGTTTTTCAGTTATTGTAATAAATCAAGTCCGTGGGGACATTAATGAGGGAAACCATTTTCTACCTGTTGCTGAATCAGTTACTTCTTATTGGAGCACCTATACTCTGCAAATTACACGGGCAGAGTCTAAGGGTTACAGAGAATTTAAGTTACTCAGAGAAAAAAATCGTGAACCAATAATCTTGATGATGAGCCTACAATCGTCTGGATTTAGATCAGTATGAAAAGTGACAACGATGTTTCATCCAATTCTACTGCTTCTCGGCTTTTGGTATGTTCTCCCTGCCTACGTTGCAAACGGATTTGCCGTATTTGGTAAATTCATCAAGTCACGTCACCAGATTGATGGGGGGAGGATCCTCGGTGATGGTCAACCACTTCTAGGTTCCGGAAAAACATGGGAAGGCTTTATTATTGGGTTCTTATCTGGGGTGGTTATCGGCCTCCTTCAAATCGTCACGGCTCCCTTTCTTCTTTCACTCATAGTTCAGTACGTTTTTCTTCCCCCTGAACTAGTTCCTATAGTATTAATGACTCTACCCTTGGTAATTCTAGTGGCACTCGGTGCATTGGTGGGTGATCTCATCGGTTCGTTTTTTAAGCGACGATTATTGATTGCCCGGGGACGCCCGGCCCCTTTACTTGATCAGCTTGATTTTCTCATAATGGCAATGCTCTTGGGTGCGCTCATAACACCAATTCATTGGATCCTGGCAATCTTCCTATTGATTGTAACTCCCGTCCTACATCTACTAGCAAATGTCATTGGCTATTTGCTCAGACTGAAACAGGAGCCATGGTAAATCAGAGGTTGAAACTAGGACTGTCGGGGTAATTTCACTTCTCTTTGTATCTATCCCAATAGATTTAATTTCATCCAGATTAGCCATTGGCAACCAAAGAACGATATGAGGATAGTAACTAATCCAACTGCTAGCATCATCTGTGCATACCGTGGTCGGTAAATATTACGGGTGCTTTGGTACATTAGGTAGAAGCCTACGAATCCAAGGAAAAAGAGTGCGCCCCCGACGATTCCTTCTATCAGCACCTGTCGATTTAGCCCAGGATACAAAGGAAGTATTCTATCGCCAATCTCGATGAAAGGAGGTGTTTCATAGGAGAGAACAAACATTCCTCCACTTACAACAAAATAGTAGACTACTAACACGATTGCGAATAGTATCCACTTTGAGGGTAGACGAATTTCACCAAACCTCGGTCTACGGAGTTTTAGTCGTGGTTTACGGACGAATTTTGGCCACCAAAGGTCTGACATCTATTCACCAATGTGTGCAAGTGGTTTTGAAATAGACCATACGAACGCTATATATTCTTTACTATCGTATCCTTTACGATAGGCAAGCGGTGAGAACGGGATTAGTGTATGGATCAACTCAAACCAGTTTCGGGAATGCGGGCAACACTTCTCTTCCTGCTTTATCCACTCATTGGTGAATTCCTGTTCATTGATACCATAATCAAAGACAAATATACTCGCCGTCGTATTCGTGCAATATTTACTCTTCTTGGATTAGCGATAGTTTCGATTAGTTTTGCCGGGTCAGAGCTACTTATTCTAATCACGGTTAACTACATTCCACCTCCCTTTTTGTCTGTTCCAATGCGATACACCATTACTGCTACTGCAGCGATTCTTTTTCTGATTTTATTCATTGATGAGGGTCGTAGAGGTCGCATTTCTTTAAAAGAGCAAATCGATGTCCCCGAGGATCGTATCTCACTTCTTGTAAATAATTCACGCGACGTTTTCATCACTCTAAATCGGATTCTGAACGCAGCACAACTTCAAAGGTATAGGAATCCAGAATGTGAAAACTCTCGTCTAGCCAGCTACGCCTTAACAGTACTCAGTGAATACCTGCAAACACGTATCTTCTCTGAACCAACTGATTCCAAGGTTCTTGAAGAATAAAGAAGAAAAAAGAAATGGTGGCTCAGACGGGATTTGAACCCGTGACCACCTGATTATCAGTCAGGTGCCCCACCAGTTTGCCCAGATACCCACAAGTAGGTAGCTTCTAGGCCACTGAGCCACGGAAATTATATAGTGTTGGGCGTGGGAGTTGGTTGCTTATATGATTTTTGCCAGGGAATCAGCGCTGGGCGTTATTGGTGGAGTGACCGGGACTTGAACCCGGAACCTCGTGCGTGCGAGGCACGCGATCTACCATTGATCTATCACCCCACTAAGTTGCGGGGTTATTTGGGCGGGGGTATTTTTGTGTTATCCTTTGTGTGGAACTTCAGGGTTTGTATGTTATGCATGTGTTTGAGGTCTTCAGCATAAGGTTGGAGGATTTTGGGTGCTATTACTGTTGGAAGTGCTTCTCGAAGGCTTATCTTATTGTCTTTTTTATATTTCCAGATGTCGGCGTTGAATTTAGTAAGCACTTCTGTTGGGTGGCTATCTGTGATGTCTCTGAAAGGTTCTGGGAATTGTTGTTTGTGAATAGAAGTCTTGGGGTCATAGAGTTCGCGGTAAATCTTTTCTGTAATGTAGGGGCAGATGGGAGCGAGGAGCTTCAGAATGGCGTTAAGGACGGTGTGAAGTGTATGCCAGGCTGCGGAACTGCCTGCTTTATCTTGTTCTGAATAAGCACGGCCTTTGACGAGTTCAAGATAGTGGCTAGCGAAGAGGTCCCAAGTGAATGTACGTAACTCACGGGAGGGAATGATGAAATCTAATTTTTTGTATCCCTCTATTGCTTTTTGGATAAGTTGGTTTAGTTCGGAGAGAATCCATTTATCGGCTGGTTGGTAATTAATAGCCTTCTCTTTAGGTTGGGGGAATCCAGAGATGAACCGAGAGATGTTCCAGAGTTTTGTAAGGAATCGGTGGGCACCAGTGAGACGCCCCTCATTGAATCGGTAGTCTGAGCCTAGGGAAGCTTCAAGTGCCCCCCAGAGGCGGAACGCATCAGCACTATACTTCTCGATAATTGGGTTGGGGTCGATGGTGTTGCCACGGGATTTGCTCATGGCTTCGCCCTTCTCGTCGAGACCGTGGCCACTAATCCAGACGTATTTGAAGGCGGGGGCTTGGAAGAGTTGGTATGTACGCAGGATAGAGTAGTAGAGCCAAGTACGAACAATATCTTTACCCTGTGGGCGAATGCTGGGTGGGAAGTGTGCCTGGAAGAATTCGTCATCTTGGGTATAGAAGATGGTGATGAGACCACTGATGGAAGAATCCATCCAGGTGTCTAATGTTCGTGTTTCACCTTCAAACGGACCAGTAGCTTCACATTTGGGGCACTTATCGATGGGTGGTGAATCTTTCCATGGTTGGTAGTAAGGCCCAGGAGGTGGAACTATGGTTTCGTTACATGCTTTGCAGTACCAAAGGGGAACTTCGGTCCCATAGTAACGGCGTCGGCTGATTGGCCAGTCATGGCTGACGCTGTTGATCCAGTCTACTAGTATCTGTTTGTACTTGGGAGGGTAGAAGGTCATTTTGTCAACAGCGACTCGGAGATCATCAATGTATTGGAGTTGTTTTAGATAATACTCGGGCATTGCAACAAACTCGATGGGATTCAGACTCCGCCAACACGTGGGTGTGCGGTGCGTTGTACTTTCTTCTTTCAGGATAAGGTCCTTGGCCTTCAAGTCTTTGCGGATGGCTGTCCGACCTTCAGTGACCGTGAGGCCTTTATACTGGCCAGTAACTTCAGTGAGTTTGCCATCTGGGCCAAGGGCGTTAATCGGTTCTAATTGTAGTTCTCGGAAAAGGCGAACATCCGTATAATCGCCATAACTACAGACCATGACAACCCCTGTACCAAAATCGATACGTGCCTCATGGTGAGGGATGATGGGAACGCTTCTTTTGTATAATGGAGTAACTGCAGTTTTTCCATGAAGGTGTTTGTATCGGTCGTCGTCAGGATTCACTAAAACTGCAGCACAGGCTGAGAGAAGTTCGGGTCGGGTTGTAGCAATCGGTAATTCTTCTTCTGTTCCTTCGATAATGAACTTTAGAGTTGAAAGAGTTGTTTCGAGATCTTTGTATTCAACTTCCGCATCCGCAATAGTGGTTCCGCATTCGGGGCACCAATTGTTCGGACGGTCATCGATGTAGATAAGGCCTTTATTATACAATTCGATGAAGGTGCGTTGAGTTACTGCTCGATAATCCGGACTATCAGTGCGATACATTTCATCATGTTTGAAGGAATTGCAGCTGAGACCCAAGCGTTGAGCATGTGCAACAACGACTTCTTCATTACGGTCTAAAAACTCGGCACATAACTCAAGGAACTGTTGCCGTGGAATTTCATGCATACTCTTTTTGTAAGCTCTTTCCACTTGGACTTCAATTGGTAACCCATTTCGATCCAATCCCATAGGAAAAAGGACATCAAACCCTTCCATACGCTTGGTTCGGGCAATCATGTCAATTTGTGCATAGTGAATAGAGCCACCTACATGCCATGGCCCGCTAAGGTATGGTGGTGGTGTGTCAACGGAGAAAACAGGCTTTTTTGTATCTTTATTGAAGGCATAGAGTTGGTCCTTGGTCCATAACTTAAGGATTTCTTCCTCGATCTCCGGTTTCCAGCGCTTCTCTTTTAGCTGCATATCCTGCCCCATAGTTCACAACTTCTTCGCCACAAGTCGGCTTAGGTGACTAAAATTCGTCTTCATGATATCTTTTCATTTGACTGGGAAACCGCATTCTTTCGCTTGTTAAAAAGGCTTTCTCCAAGAATTTTTGCCCTAACCTTGTTCTGCCCACCGCAGAATAGCTCCTATGCCACGAAACGAGTTGAGAAGCTGTTTACCTTCTTCTGTTTCAGGAGAAATAATTTCTATCTCTGCTCCGGTCTCTTTCGCCACTTCTCCCAGCTCCTCAACAATGTCTTGGGCATACACAATCTGTAAAGATTGATTCTGGCACTTTTGGCACTGTTGAATGTCAACCTTTTCTTCGAACACACGCAAAGCATCTGGAGACAATGTCTTTTCTGTTGTATCCCCACAGGAATTACATTGCACTGTAATCCGGGAGTAATCAATCCCTTCTGAAACAAGAATAAGTTCAACAGCTCCTCGGTCCAAGGCCTCACGGACTTGTTTTTCGCCGTAGGTGGCAAGACCAGTATCGCGAGCTAGTTCACCTAAAAATCGTTGCACAAGCCGTTTTTCTTCAATGAGCCGCTGGTATCGAAGAATATCTTCTGATTTCTCGACTAGCGCTCGGATGCCTTCTTCGCCGGCATAGGCTGTGTCAAGGATAGCTAACACCTTATCCTTTAAGGGCGATTTCAAATAACCCTTGTCTGCAAAAGTTTCCTTAGTAAACCCTGGTCCTCCTATAATGATGCCTTGGAGATCCGGTATCTCCTCGAAATACTCTCGAGTTAGTTCACCGGATTTCGTTAGAAACTCATGGGCTGCTTGCTCAATTAATCGCTCAAATCGGCGTTGACTCTGACCCCCTGCTCTGTGTTTGCCCATAATACCCGATTTCACTGTTTTGATGATATTAAGATTCGTTCCTCTGAGTAATGCCCAAGAGGCAGCGCTTCGGTCAATTGAGATAAGCCCATAACTTTCTTTGGGTGTAAGC